>Ga0209611_10002137_pt1 | contig 34651 bp, 23 predicted proteins | sample S1TSphgellanicum_3_FD_187693 | JGI IMG/M metagenome (GOLD analysis project Ga0209611, IMG submission 187693) | Host-associated microbial communities from peat moss isolated from Minnesota, USA - S1T2_Fc - Sphagnum magellanicum MG (SPAdes) (version 2) | ecosystem: Host-associated > Plants > Peat...
TTTTTTTTTTATTGGATGCATTCACATATGCAATTTTAGATAACATTCATGATGATGTCGAATCCTTGTTGGCAAGCAATGATAATTTGATGTCAATGTTGGTGGTAGTTAATATTCCAAAAAAAAACTTTAATGATTTTCGAACAATTAACTCAATGTTATGTAAAAAAACAAAAATGACCATTTCACTTGACGTTACATAACACAAAAAAGATTGTAAAAAACTAGAGATGAAAAAGAGGAGAAAGGGGTCAAAAAGGGGTGGCGTTAACTTTCTCCAAAAAATGTGAACCTTTTTATTGTGAATCAATGTCAGTGTTAAAGTCATTATACCTATGGTGCCATATAACATTGTCCTTGGTGCAAATAGGCACAAGTTTTGCTCAAATAAACATTATCATTACCTTGGCACTAAATGATATTTTTTATAAAATCTAATGGCTAGTTCCATGATAGCCTACTTTACCGTTAGTGCTTTAACATTAGGTGTGATTATTGTTTAACATCATCAACTTTGTTTCTTTTAACCAACTCAAAAATAACAATTTTTAATTTGACTAAAATTACATTCACACTTGTAGCCCCAAAAAGTTAGGACTTGAAGTTAGGTTAACTTTGGGTCAAGAGTCAGGGTTAGGAACTTTTTATTATTTCTTTTGTAGCCGTTACGGTATCCTTTATCTTTCTTGCATATCATTATCTAAGCCTAACCATATTTTTAGTTGAAGGGAGTTAAAATGACACTAGAGGCCAAACTCTATTCATGATGAATTTTGTGTACTTCGAAGGTAAGTCGCCAAACTCAAAGTTCTTTTTTCATTTTTCTTTCGAGTTCTTTGAACTTTTTTTGTGTTCCAAGTTTCTTCTCTAAGCTTTTTTTACACTCTCAGTTTCTCTACATTCAAAATTTCTTGTCTAAGTTTTTTTTACACTTTTAGTTTCTTTACATTCTAAGATTTTTTCATTGAACTTTTTTTGCACTCTCAATTTCTCTATGTTCCAAGTTTTTTCTTTGAGCTTTCTCTACATTCTTAATTTTTTTACACTCCAAGTTTCACTATGTTCCTTTTTTAATTTTCTTTTAAGCACTTTCACATTGTGTTTTTTATGTGTTTTTGTTGATGTTACAAAGCTCCATTTTTTTCTTTTCCAACATTGTCTTGAATTATTGTGCAAAACCTTTTATTTCAGTGATTTTGTTTTTACCATGAAACTTCTTAACCTATCATTTTTTTGATGCAATTCATCCATGTTGTTTTACAAATGTAGGAGTTGTTGAATCATGTGTATGTTGAAGGCAAGATTACAACAATTGAAGAATTGGTGGGAAACTATTGGCAACTTGAGAGTAGAAACATGGTGTTTGATGCATTAAAGAATGCAAACATCTTGCATCAATATTGGCTAATTTGCAATTTCAAGTTATTGATGAGTAAAAAGGTTGGGGACTAAATCAAGGCCATAAACACCACATGGTATTCAAATTTCTTAATGGCACAATACAACAACAAGAGGTGGGTAGAACACTTTTGCATAACCAAAAAAATTGTTTTGTAATTAACAAAAAACTTATACCTTTGATTGAAAAAAAAAATACAAAATATAAAACTATCATTCCTGTTAGCATTAGGGTTACTTGCCCATTTTACAAATTATCCCATAGATCTAAATACCTTCAATGTAACAAATTGTTTGTAATCGACAAATCTTTGGTGAATATGGTTCTTCACAAATTTGTGTGTGTTATCAATGAAATGTTTAGAAGTTAAATGTAGTGGTCTCAAAAAGATGATTTGATTCAAATCATGGTTGGCTTCAAACAACTTAGTGACCTCCCATTAGTTTGTAGTGCCATCGATTACATTCAAATACACATACAAAAACCCACTAGTGTAACAAATGTTATAAACTACTTCTTTTATAAATCTAAATCTTACAATATGTAGTTATAGGTTGTTGTTGACCATGAGAGACAATTTCGAGATGTCTTTATTGAACCACCAAGTTTAATAAACAACTCTAAAATCCTTCAATTCTTTGGTCTTTATCAAAATGCAACATATCATGGGTTGTTCAACCCCGAACATGTTTCAAAATGATATTCACCCATACAGTCTTGGAACAAGGGCTACCCTCTCTTACCTTGGCTCATGATTCTTCATAAACAAAATGCAAATGTTCAGCATATAATTTTAAAAGCCTTCTACAATAGACAACTTTCTAGGGGTAGGAATGTAGTCGAAAATGCATTTGGGATTCTCAAGAAAACCTTTAGAGAATTATTGCTAAAAGACAACCTTCACATTACTTTCTTCCAAATGTTAACATTTTCTAATGGATGTTCTACAATCTAATTTTGGATGGGGGGGAGGTAAATATTAATGCACTAATGGACCAATTGGAGCAAGAGAATCAAACACATCAACAAGGTGTAGTAAGGAGGCATGATCACACTATAGTAAACATGGGATGAAACATTGAAGCAAACACTATTTTGGAAGGTGATGAACTATCTAGATCTGAACAAATGTTACTTCTAAAAACATATCTTGGGAATTTGATAGGACGTAGAGAATGAACGACTGTTTTAGGAGCTGAATCAAAAACTAAATTCAACGTTGATTGAAATCAAAAATAAAAAGTGGATTTAAATCTGAAATTATTGGAATTAGAAATTAAAAGCTAATTAAAATATGAAATTGTTAAAAGTTGATTGAAATCAAAATTTGAAAGTTGATTGAAATCTAAAATTGCTGAAATTTGAAATTCAAAGTTGATTAAATCTGAAATTATTGAAATTTAAAGTTGAAATTGGCTGAAATCAAAATTAAGTTATTGAAATCAAAATTAAAAGTTGATTGAAATTAAAACAAACTTACTAAAATCATAATCAAAAGTTTAGATGAACATTAAACATTTAATTACTAAATTTGAAATTGGAAGCTCAAGTGAAAACTAAACAAAATTGTTGAAATCAAAATTGAATGTTCATTTGAAAGCTCAAGTGAAAATTGAATTAAATGTCATTGATTTGAAAACTAAACAAAATTATTGAAATTAAAATTGAATGTTAATTTGAAAACTCAAGTAAAAATTAAATTGAATGTTGATTTGAAAACTGAGTTGAATTCTTCAAACTAAATTACAAGTTGAATTGTTCATGAAAATGAATTCCAAATTGAATCTAACCTAAAAATTGAATTAATGTTGTTTTTTAGATGACTTCTCACTTTTCAATGTTTTTTCATTGTTCAATATTCACTTTTCAATTGTGTTTTCATTGTTCACCACTTGTTGTTCATTAAACTCAAATCAAATGCATTATCCTCCCGTGGCATGAATGATGGGTCCTTGATGAATGTGTGGCACATTGCAATGTTTAGACTGGATAAAATAATTACCATTTGTTTCTTCATTTTACGAGCTTTCTTCTCCTTCTATTGTAAATATTTGAAGTGTTCATTAAAGTTCTTCTTTCAAGATTTGGTCCTTTTCTTTTCAAGGTCAAGTTGAAAGAATTGATGTGGTCCATGGCATCCATTAGAACATTGCTATTATTGTTTATGGACTCAATCATTGACAAGAAAACTGAAGTACACTTCCTCTTACCTCTTGTACTCCTAGGAGTTCTTGGTGTCGCATTCGGTGTTGTTGCATTAGTTGTTCAATTGTTACCAACGTTGATAGGTGTTGTAAATTTTGTAGATTTTATGAGATTAATGATTGGCAAAAGATGTGGTGGATGGCTTGGTCGTTAGCTTGGGAATAATCATAAAAAATGATCACATTATGGATGCATCCCTTGATAGTTACATGTATTGAATTCATTTTGAGGTTGATCCTAGCTCTCTTCATGAACAAAAAACTTTCCGCACAATTCTTGCATCATCAACCGAGTATGTAAATGTTCCTCATGTTATCTTGGAGGTGCATAAACGTCATTTCCCTCTCTGCTTACAAATCTTTCACATGCATCGGAGCATTAATGTTCCTCTCCCCTTCAAACACATCAATGGCATGGTAATAATCCGCACTAAACTATTTTGGAAAATGAAGCTTCTCTCTCTTTTGTAGTCAAATCCTAGAAGGATGTGTTATGACCAATGCCCTTGTAATAATCACAAATCCTCTTGTAATCATTGTAGACACAAGGCCATTTGTCTTTACACATTTTTCCATTGTGAGGTGACTTTTATTTTATTGTTGCTTGTATGTCTTTACAACCTTGCTCCACTATCCGTTGTAGGAACCATGTTGATTTTTGGATGAATGATTTGTCTCAGATTAATCTTCTTTTTTTGCTTGCAACTGATTAAAGCCATCACCTCATCAAAATTCCAATTGGCATTGCGAAGGCATGCCAAACTTGCTTTTTGCTTCCCTTTCCCTCTTACACTATTGTTTGCATTGTTGGTGTTATCAATTTAAATTCATAGTTGTCTATGGTTGTTGTTGGCTTCAAATTTGCAAAACGTACCAAATGTGTGATGGTCGCAATGGCAAAACATCAAAACAACATCCAACAATAGCAGTTTAACACAACATTAGGTGTCAAGGTGTGTGATGGCAAAACATCTAGCAATGATAATCCAACACAATGGTAGAACATTGAAATGTGCAATGGCAAAGGATCAAGACAACGTTTAGGTAGTAATGTCTAGTAATGTCAAGCGGTAGGAACAATGCATGATAACAAAGTGTTAAGTGGGGGAACAACATGGATGGCAAAGTGTTGAACATTAAAAATAATTCACAATGACAAAACGTCAAGTAGGGTTTGTGTGGACCATGTGATTGAATTACAAGATATAGTTGCATGTGCCATGGTAAAGCTTGGAATTTCACTTTGTGATGGCAACCAACAAAAATCAAGGGCAATAGTAATAATTTTGATAGCTACAATTCAATTTTGGAGTTGATAAGTTATCAACAATGTTGTTTTTCTAAAAATCATAATTCATAGGTTTTGGAAACTTTGGAGATCTACCTAATTTTTCTTTTAACTTTTCAAGTTTGCATTAGTCATAATGTTGCAATGTCAAATGTTAGGTCATTAATTTATCAACTTTTTGTTGCATGTTATCTTATGGTTAACCACTTTGCAATTTCCAACTTTGATCAAAACAAACATTATTAATGTCATGCACGAACAAAAGGGACATTTATGAAAATCATAATGTTAGTTTCATGACTAGTTTTAATCACAAAAAAATGGTAGGGATGGTGACAATATATGAATTTTATGACTAAAACGTGTTATTTTTGTCAACTCTTATGTCAAAGGGGAACAATTTAATTTGAATTTAAAAAATAAATGAGTAAAAATATAGGGTCCCATATATTGGTTGTTAGGTTAAAATTACAATTTAATTAATGAATTTGGGCTTCATGATACTACACACTACTAATGATGATGAAATGACAAAAAAAAATTTACATTAAATTTTTTTGTTATATATAGGATTGAAATTGTACAAAATACTGCCCAATTATCATCCAAGGGGAGATTTAATCAACCAACCATGTTTTTAATTCATTAAAATTTTGGAAACAATAGGGTGGATAAACATTAAATTGGTTAAGCAAATGGGGGTTAAATCCTTGAATTAGGTATTTAAGGGATAAGTTTTTATTGGAAATTAATTTAATTTCCAAGAAAAAAAACATGTTAATGTCTTCAAATAGTTTCAACGTAATCAAATGAAATAACACATATTTACATTTGTATGAAATGACATGTAAACATGTGTATGAAATTAAAAAGACACAAATGTTCAATTTGTTTTTGAAAGGACACAAAGATTCTAAAAAACATTGAAAAAAATAAAGAGATTTGTTTTTCTTTCGATATATTAGGATCCATAAGGACATTTTGAAGCATTACAACTTGTAAAATGTTTATTTTCTAAAAAAATTAGTTTGGAATCGAAAATAAATTTGCAATTTGGAATTATCTTTTTGTATGACTTACAATTATAGCCTATCCCACCTAAACCAGCTTCAATGAAATCATCATCTTTGGAATTATGATATGATTATATTTATTTTGATATTCAAAATATAATTAATATAATGCATGTTTTAACCATGATATATATATATATATTATGTACTAAAAATGTTAGATATCGGTTACTAATAGCTTAGTAAGTGAGTCAATACTAATAACCAAACATGGAGGAACATGAAGTGGGGTTAATTGTTAGGTCAATTTTTTGAACTTGCAACCAAGGACTTACTAAAGTTGCAATAAACCATTTTTGGATTGTTGTAACACATTAAAATTTTATTTATTATTCTTTATGCTTTGCACCATTTGTAGTTGCAACTGGAAAAAACTTTATGTCCCATTTCAAAGTACAATTAATTTTTACAAAAGAATTTCTTTGAGTCCTTATGTTTTTTAGTCATTTAGGTGCATTTCTTGTCTAAACTAATTATTAAGGGGTAAACATCCTTAGACTAGTTAGTGCCATATAGGCATTCTAATAACTAGTAAATTACTAGTGGTAGGTTTAGTATATTTTATTGAAGGGATGAAACTAATGGGATTAATTAGTTCATGTTGATGAGTGATTGGTTGTAATCCACACAATCACCTAGGAGATTTCTAAGAAGGATTAGGATAAGGACCTATTTTCATGGGTCAATGTAAGCCTTGTGTGATTTTGTGGAAAAGGGTGAAAGCACATTATGTAGTTTATTTTTAGGTGTCGCACTTGGAGTTTCTCTTGCATATCTTTAAAACTTAAATATAAAACATTAATATTTTCATTGAAATAACAAAAAAAGGATTCACATATAATGTTAGTGAAGTTGGCATTATAAAAACACAAAAAAAATCAAAAATCAAAATCCAATTATTAAATCATGTTCTTTTACCGAGTTAGTTACATTAAAATCATTATGCTAGAATTGAGCTGCATAGCTTCCCATTTGTTATGGCTCCAATTTGTTCATGCATGCTTCATTCAACTCAGGTGTAAGTGATATAATTTAATTAGTAGAACACCACCCTTGCAATTGGGTCATTGTAAAAATTCTTACATACTAATAGATCGCATAGGAACATGAGTAAGACTTGAAGATTCAATGAGAAATGGATTTTTGAATCTTGGCAACAAATTTTGTCACACTCTACATAAATTCATGGATATGGATTTAAATTATCTTATAATGTGTTAATCTTATGTGTGTGAAACTTTGGGATATTGGATGAATAATGTTTAAGAAATAAAAAATCCATTGAATGAATGGAATGTGATTTTAATTTATTATGTTATGGACATTTCAAAATTTCAAAAATTATAATTATTTAAAAATATTTTTTAAGCATTTAAAAAATTATTAAAATTATTATCATATTTTTAATATGTCTTATAGCATCATTATTTGAAATTGGAAATGGAAAAAAATGTTACTTTCAATATAATCTAATTATTCATATTTTAAGTTAATTTTCAACTACACTTAAAAAGGACTTTGAAAAGGGATTCTAATCCACTAAAATTTAACCACTCTAATGTGTTTTCACTCAAAAGGAGGATAAGAGGAAGACTTGGGGGGAATTTTATGCCATTTGATCTTTTTGTAGTTTTGGGTGATGAAAATTCTCTCTTGGAGAGGTGTTGTATGTGTAATACTAGAGAAGGGAGAGGAGCTTGGAATTATATTGTACTTGTGTTATTTCAATGTAAAAAGGTTGAAGGATCTTAATGTGTTTTGTGTGAGTCTATTCGATTAGGATTTGAAGGAGGTAATATATTCTAAGTTTGCATAAGGTTTTGTTACATTTTGTATAGTAATTATGTGTTTTTTCTACAATAGTAGTAAGCATGTATGCTTGGTTTTAGCCTCTAGAATAGGAAGTTTACTGTTGCCATAGGAAAATAACAACCAATTAATGCTAGTAGGAAGGGATTAGACTTGAAGGTTGAAAAGTTAGCAAGGTAAATGAAACTACTGCAGATAGTAAACAGTAATCCCAAAGGATGTGCAATGGCTATAAATGATAGATAACGCCACTAGGGGGTCTATAGGCACTATGAAGGTTAGACAATAGTTGTGGAAAACTTGTAGACCCATTGGACACCTTTTTGATGCATTGAAAATACTATAGAGGTTCGAAAGGTAATTATTTGCTAGTCCCTTTTATCTTGTTTGCTTGTTTTATTTCTATATACTTCCTTTTTACACTACCGAAGTGGCTTCCAGTTAGGATGGTGGTTTGTCTTTAAGTGACAAACCTTATCTTCCTCCTTTTTTTTCTTCATTAATTATTTTTTATTATTTGAATAGTTGTAATAAAGTTAGTACGTGATAGTAGTTCTTATTAGAAGTAAGGAGAAGTTGAACTTGTTCCCTCGGCATTGCCTTCTTAAGGACAGTAATGTTTGGGGACTACATTTTCACCCCTTCACACTAATGTTGGTTAAATTAAGGATTTTTAAAAGAACTATCAAATATAGGTTTAATTTTTTTAATAAAATGGATGAGCCATTGTTTTGAATTTAACCAATATCTTAATGAACTAAATTTTGTTCGTTTTAGGTTGGGTCTAATTTTTTAAATTGTTGATACAAACATTTTTGACAAGGAAACTTTAGAACAAAGTTGTGATTATCTTCAAGAGTTTCACATGTTTTATAACATGAACTTTTCCAAATTAGTAAACTTCAAAAAATGAGTTGATTTTTGATCTTCATGGTGAAACTCATTAATAATGGGAAAGGAAGAAAAAAAAATCATGAAGAGGGAATGGGAATTGAAAAAAAAACAAGCTCACAAGGAAAAAAAGAATAATGAAAAGAAGAATACAAGTTCACAAGGAAGGAATGAATAATGAAACAAAAAATACAAAGTCACAAGAAATAAATGTCAAATGAAGAAAAAATAATTATAGTTGGAACTTGGAGCCAAGTCCTTAAATTGAACTGATAATAAATCAAATGTAATTTATGAGATTATATATATGTGAAATTGATTAAAAATTTTCACATGTAAAATTTATTTCATTATGAAATTTAATTATTAATTCATTCAATCAAAAAATTATATAATGATTTATTAGTGATTTAAAAAATTAAATAAAAATTAGATTAATTTACTTAATTATTTAAAAATTTATAACCCATATAAATATTTTAAAATTATATTTGAGTTTTTGAAATGAATATTCAAATTATAATCAACATTTTATAAATTTTTAGGTTTTTGAATTAAAAAAAAATCCAATGTAATCATGAAAATGAAAATAATTAAATTAAATAATGAAATAAAGATAGGTAGGTATTTTATAGATAAGTAGACAAATCATAAATAAATATGTAGGTAAGTACTATTTATTAACCACTGCCTACTACCTACCTACTTAATAGTTAACCATCATATTACTTGCACTTACATTATAAAATAAGTTCATTGCATGAACTTAAATAATTATATAACATTTCAATGCACAAAATTTTAAACATACATGTGGTTATATTTATGTGATTACAAGATTTGCCACCATATGAATGGTGCTTGGATGGATAAAGACTTTGCTTATGGCCATCAAGATGAAGGTTCAAATCTCACTTTTGATAGACCTTATAATTGTGATTAAAATTAGTTATGTTAAAAACGTGATTAAAGATCATCACATTGACATGGCAAGAAAATAATAAAAGCATATATATACATGCAAGTAATAAAATTGCCACTTGTTGACAAACTTTTTTTAAAAAAAAATGTCATAATTTGAAGTAAGGAATTTATTTGCAATTTAAATAATTAAGATAATAATAATAAATTGTCATGTAAAATTGAATAAATGTAAATGGAAACGTATGTCTAATTTCAAACTTTTCAAATTTCAAACTTTTCAAATCCCTGATGCAATGCACACAAAAACATAAATTATTGTTAATTTTCATTCAAGTTTATTTTGTATCATGCAATTTATTCTTTGGACATGCAATTTGACCTAATGAATTCAAAGTTTTTGCTACATTGGATAACTATGGCCCTTAAAAACATTTTTCCAATCCCTAAAACCTCTTAATTAACAAGTTGCATTGGCAAAATATTTCCTTTGAAATCACTAATTCAAACCTTGAAATCTTTTTGTTTTCACTAGTTAAATGGGTTATTTATGTTCCCAATAATCATTTGCCCAAACCTTGCAACCTCTTCAACATTAACCTAAAATTTAAATTTATAATTTATAAAAAAAATCTTGAATTAAAGTTTTTACCAAAGTCAATTATTACCAACTTTTGTTATGTCACAACTTTAATTGTGGGCTTGCTACCAAAGTTATGGTATGAGAAGGAAAGTGGGTTAACAAAATGTGCTAAAACTCAAACATATTCACACAAATGTGAAAAATTGCAAGCAAGTGAATCCTTACAATTTAAAAAGGAATTTCATTCTATGAGTTGGAGTTTTGTGAGTGTCTTGAATTTTTTGAACAAAAATGCAAATTAAAAACCTTGTTCAAATTGAGTTACTTTTAAAACATTCAAAAGGATTTGAAGCATTGATATTGAAAATGAGTTCATATTTTTCATTTGAAAATTTGAAACACAAGTTATGGCCAAAAGTCAAATTGGTAGTTTAATTCACAATTATTAAAACCCAAGAAATGGGGTCAAATGATTTTTGTTTAAAACATGCAATACAATGGACAAAATGTTTCTTCAAAGGTTACGACTTTTCCCTTCAAATAATTTCAATTAGAGTTTGTTTGTGAAAATTATAAACTTGCAAAATTAAAAGATTCCAAATTTAACAAAATAAAAAAAATTTGACATTCTCATTTTGGAATCTTGAGAATTTTTGTTGTTTCAATGTAATCTCTATTTCCAACTACATATTATATTGTAAGGAAGAAAGTGATGAGTTCTTTCAAAATTTAGCCTATCACAAGCCTTGTGAAAATTGTTGTCTAGTAAAAAATAATCATTTCCTTTTATACCACTTGAAACACATGGGATTTAGAATATGTTTATAAACCCAAATTAAGTTTCACATTATTTGATTGATATGCTTCATCCAAAATGTAGGGTACAAGCCATGTTAATATTAATAATGTCTTCACCCGCACCGTGTAAATGTGTTTCTAAGACTATCCACCACATCCAACATAGAGTGTTAATTATTCTTCCATCCCCACCTTTAAAGTAGATCTAGTAATGTATTATTATATGTGGGTTAGTATCACTAATTATTACATCCAAATTTAGTGTTAAATGTTTAGCCCTCCGCCACTAATAAATAATAAATATGATATAATATACACCAAAAAAAAAACATACAAATGTCACACATGAACCAACCATTGTGACTGATCAATCAATGACCACCCAATCGCAACAGCTAATGAACCAAAAATAATTAGTTTATTTTTCAAGGTATTTTGACACATAGTATCCTACACAAATACACAAGAATTGAACCCATTTTCACACCTTCAAGTGATGTTGACTTCATCCAAATTATGGTGTACAAGCAATTTTCTTACAATTATTGGAGCTGCTCTTAAGCATGAAAAACTGGACAATATAATAAATGTGAGAAACTATCTTAAATGTCACCACTGAGGCCAATAAGAAACAATCAGTTCTTTTTTACAAACCCTTTTATTTAAATGGCAATTTATCATGCGCATATTTTATAGCTGAAACTGAGTTTTACCCTATTTGAATGCTATACTTCATCCAAAATAGAAGGTACAATTTGTTGGCCTTGCCTACCAAGGCAAGGATATTGAGTTGAGATTCACTGTAGAGTATAGTAGATTAATGGGTTTTGGCCCCTAGGTAATATGTCTATTTTTATATGAGGATTTTTGAAAGATGATATTTTGGGCTTGTGTTGAAACTTGAGATTAGTTATAGAGTTATAATAGCTTGAAGGATTTTGGTTTATTTTCGAGGATTTTTTGAAGATTATATTTTTTGCATGGTGAAATACTTGAGTTTCCATAATTTTTTTTTTGCCTTAAGATACATTTTAAGGTAAATGGCAAGGCCACAGTGTGACACACCCCTTGTTTTATTGCTGTGGGTGTAGATGTTGTAAGCGTATATCCATGGACAAACCCTATTTGAGCACACTCTAGCAATATTTAGCACATCCAAGGTGAAATGTTAACTCCTCTCTATTCGCACCCATAAACCTGAAAAAAGTGAACTCAATAAAATGATAGACAATTTAAATCTTATCACCTGGGCCAAGTAGCATGGTTGGCCAATCTTTCTTTCTTTCTTTTAATTTAACGTCAATACCCGGACCAGAGAGATCCATTTGAGGACTATTACCTAGTTGGTTTGAGTAAAACATTCCTGTTGTCTAGGCAAGAAACTAAGTACAAAGCTACCACTTTCTGATTAGCCGAATGCATCAATTCAGGCAGTAAGCTGCACGGTGTCAACTGCGTCCCTAGCTGTTGACCAAACTTGCACCGCAATCGAGAACAATCTTTCCGTTGAATGTTGTTCGCAATTGCAGGGCGTTGCTAAGAGCATCTCTAGTGGTACTCAGTATGGGACACTGCAAAATTATTTTTCACATCCAAGTTCAGTTATTTACTTTTTTTTTGCAACCTTGCAACCCCACCCATAGAACTGAAACTGGGACAGCAAATAGGTGGGCGGTGGGGGGGGGGGCCGGGTTTGGCTACTAATAGCAAACCACCTTGACCATTATGATGGGCCAATCAGAAACATTGAGGACCAGTCAAATCATATTTATTACACTCATTCAAAATATATGGGAAAGGCCATTTTGCTGCTGTCCTCGCTAGGCATGCTCCAAGAAGGTTCCCAGACGTTGCAAGCAGGCCACTTATACCTTAGGGTTAGGGTTTCAAGAGCCCAGGAAACAGGAGGTTGTTTGTTTCCTCAGTCCAAACAACGGGGCAGGTCCGAAGGGGAGATTGAATGTCGGAGCTTGTAGCGATGGTGATGACAATGGTGGCAGCAGCAGCAGCAGCAAGAAGGTTTGCCAGTTTTTCATGTGCATATGCATCGCCAGTGAAGCATGCTGTTGCTGCATGTACGCTACTGAAGAAGCAGCGTGGAAATCCGTTGTCCCTGGTTTTGTTGCAATGGGTGAGGAGGAGAGGAGGATTTCCCTCATCTGATGATATTATCTCTGCACCCAAAAAAACCACCCTTTTCAGCGATCAAAGAACTCAAGGTAACAAAATGGTTCAAGCACTTTCAATTCTCCCAAGGGCTCAGTCCCTCATAATTCGCCACAGAGAATTCTGATTCTATTCGTCATGGTGTAGGGTTTAGGGTTTTGTGAAGAGATTAGGATTGGTTTAGGTCAAGAGGAAGATCTTGTTGATGCTCTGAATCTCAAAATATCGGTTTTTAAGAATAGTCAGTCCTTCACAATTTGGCGGAGAATTCTCATTCTTTTCATCGTGGTTTAGGGTTTAGTAAAAGAGGGTTTAGGGTTGTTCTAGATCGAGAGTAAGTTCTCTGAGCTCAGAATATGTGTTGTTAAGGAGAGTCATTGCTTCACAATATTTGGAAGAGAATTCTCATTCTTTTTATTGTGGTTAATGGTTTAGGTTTTGGTAAAGAGATTAGGGTTGATTTAGATCAAGAGTAAGATCTCGTTGATGCATTGAAGTTCAAAATCTGTTGTTAAGGAGAGTCAGTCCTTCACAATATTTGGAAGAGAATCCTCATTCTTTTCAATGCGGTTTAGGGTTTTGTAAAGAGATTTAGGGTTGGTTTAGATCAAGAGAAAGATCTTCTTTTTGGTAAGGCTCCGGCGCTCAAAATCTGTTGTAAAGATTTGACTCTTCTCAAAAAGATACTAAACTGTCAGTGGTTTGCAATTCCATGTATTGCATTATATGAACTTGACACTCTCAAGTTCTTCTTGGGGGGATGTTTGCAAGGATCACTGTGTCATCTCAGACCACCAGTAAACCTGAAGAATCTAGGAAGGGAAATAAGGGGACAATGCTTCAGCACTGACATCAACACTAAGACAGTGCTGGTGGCAGGGATATCCACCCACAAAGTCATGGCTGTCAATGTGGGAGCTCTCTTGAAGGTGATTTTTTTTCTAAGCCCAAATGGACTTTCTGCTTGAGCAATGCAATGCAATTCCATGTGGAACATAGGGCTACCATAGCATGGGCAAAGCTCCAAGCTCTGATTTCCAATCAGTGAAATTCTAGTCATAACATAATCCTTAAATTTGTTGGAAAACAATTTGAATTGTCTGAAAAGCTTTGTAGTTTCAGTCACTTTGGTTTTTCCTGTTTTGAGTATTTTCTGCATTAAGTTTGAAGTGTGCAAGTTCAATCCTTGTGTTGGAATTGGTGGGTATTTCAAGCATGGGGGTGTGAAGGTTGTGGTATATTTAGTAGGGGTTTGAAGAAGTCCAAGATTTTCATATAAACAGGTGCAAGGGTGCTGCAGGTGGCATAATATTTTGTTCTCTGGTTTTAGATAGATTTGCTTGGCATGGATGTGGATATTGATGTCACTGTTGGGGACAACCTTGAAGAAATCAGTCTTGAGGTGAGAGAGAGTTCAGCTTTCACTTTTGCTATTGTTTCTTCTATCCTTTTCCCCATCTACACCACCATCAGCTCCTCTTTTTTAACATTTGTGTCTATTTGATTTCCTTTTTTATCAAATGTATAGTAACTCTCATTGTTTGCATGCAATAACCTAGCAACCTTTGGAAAGTTCAGTATGATTGTCAAATTGCAAGAGAGCTTTTAGATCCGTTTTTTCTCCAAGTTGAAGAACTTTAGATGGTTTCTTCTGGAGTGATGCATTTGTTTTTTTCCAATGGTTTCAGGCACAATGGGATGTTTGGCATCATCATGGGGATGGAGACTGGTCTTTCCTTACTATCTCCAGACCAGAGAATCATGTCTGTGAGTACTTCACCTGACAATGACTCTTAGATCATTGTGGTGACCTGGTGATACACATCTTTTGAAAGCAGTTGTAGACCCATACATATTTGAATACCAGTTGTAGGCCATATGCACAGACATACCCATTATGGCCATCTCGTGGTTTCTTATGAGTTACTCAGCCAGTTGTAAATGTTCAGTTGTGGATGCATAATTTCACCAAAGAATATGTTTTTACCATGTAAAATGTGGACCTTCATCTTACATGACTATGGACCAAATGGGCTTGGAAGGGCTTCACAAGCTTGCAGGATTTACAGATGCTGAATACAGAGGTCTTAGGGCAGTGAAGGCAGCTATGCCTGCACGGTGGTGTAGCTTAGCTGTGGAAGCAGGCACATGCCCAGTCCACATTCAGAGCCTGGTTTGCATACTTCACTCAACTGCCTGTTCTTGAGTCAAGTTTCTCTTGTATTTTTTCTCCGCATTTTTGTTTGCCTAGTTGCTGCTTATTATGGGCAAATCCAAATGGGGTTGGAAGGGTGGCTACACAAGCTTGCACCTTTGGGGATGCATCTTTGAACTGAGAATGCATCCTTGCTGTAGCTTGCTCTTTTTGAAAATTAACAAGTGTTGGGTGTTGTCAACATATTTGTAGAGAGAAGGAAGCTTGAATGTGAAGACCTCAGGAGGACCCATTAAGATTGGTATGTCCTCTTCAACTGCATAAAACTGTATTGTCAGCTACTTAAACATCATGTTTGTCTACAGGGGCTAGAACCTGTCGAATGGTTTAGAAAAACAGCTGTTGTCCAGCTGGTTTTCACAATGGATCATCTGCTGTAACTTCGACAATTTTTGCTGGATCCATGTATCTGAATGTAATATTTATATTAACTTCTCTTCAGCACTGAATGATAAATGCATAAAGGAGACATAAAAGGGAGTACTGCAACCATTGCTTCCAGTGGAGGTTCTTTCACAGCTGGAACGGTAATACCTTTCTTTTGCTTGCGCTATGTTGGATGTGCCTTCAGACATTTAGACTTTGTGTGCTTCGATGTTGTCGTAAGACTAAAGTAGTAAGCTTCAGGTTCTAGAGTTCAGGGTCCCAGCAGGGGCCATTTTGGGGTAGTTGGTGTATTTTGTCCAGGTTCCTCTACTTCCATTCCAATGTTTTGATTTAAAATATTTGTTGTGGGGTTTTGTGCTAGGTTTCAGCAGATTCGTCAATTAAAACAGTGGGGGGCAGAGTGTCAATCAAACAGTTGGTGGGCATAAGCTTAGATATCAATACTGGAGGAGGCGAAATTGTTCTTGGATCACTCTATGGAAATGGTTTGAAAACTATGTGACCCATGTTGTTGTCAACCAGTTTATGTACATGCAACAGATTGCCACCTGCAACGTAAGAGGGTGGTTGTTGTGCATGTGGTTGTCAATGCACATCAAGTCAGCTCCTGCTTTTCTATATCACAGAACCAAGAAAACCAAATCCACAAATTACATGTCTTTGATTGCACAACTGTATTGTCCTTGACTTTGCATTGAAAACTTCTTGTGTGATGTGTGCAGATGTAAGACTGGAATCTTGTGGTGGGTCTGTTCAGGCAAAACATATTCAAGCTCAAAACAATGTGCTTGTAAGTTTTTCATTATATCTTCAGCTATGCAGATATCTCAATTTATCTATCAGCTTTGTGGAGCTCAGCTGCAAGTGCAAATGCTTCTTAAGTTTCATATATGGGAATTCCTCAGTTCATTCCTGAGAATTCAGCAGGTCTGAGATAGGTAGGTAGGTTGGTCAGAGTGATAGCTGCTAGATAGGCACCTTTGTATATTTCTGGCTTGTTTTTTGTGTGAGTTCTTTCCACTGGAACCATTTTCTGTTCTTTGTACAAGATTGCCAAGTTGACATAATTCCAATGCTGGCAGGTGTTGACAGAAGGTGGGAGTGTGAACATCAAAGGGCTTGATGGGTGGGTGTCATGTTCTTATTTCAAAGCTTCCTTCTTATCACTTGTCCAAGGACCTAAATACTTCCATGACCCAGAACCCCAATAAAGCACTCGAAATTGGTGGTTGTAAACTGAGTAACCTGAGGTTGATTCAAGATGTGCATATTATAATCACTCTCTCTTGCAATCATGTGAAAGGATGTTGCTAATGTTGTTAAGTCTGTGTTATTGTGTGTTGCAAACATGGATGCATGCTTGTTACTGAACTGTTTTCAGTGTGACTGCAGAAACGCAAAAATTGTGACTGGTGGAGGCTCGGTGGAGTTGCAAGTGCATGAGCATGCAGGAGAGGTAAAATTCACTGATCCCAGTATATTACTGTTCCAATTCAGTTGCAGAAGTTCTCATGGATCTAGTGTAAACTGTTGGTGATTGGAATATATGGCAGGATACCAATCCAGCTGCTGATGTGCTAAAGAATGTTTTACATCTTCCAGGTTGAAATTGATGCTAGCAAAGGAGCTGTAACATTATACTTCTCAGAACAGATCTCCGGACAGGTTTGAGCTCAACAGACCCTTCCTTCTTAATGCCTCTTTGCTGAAGATGATTCCATAATAGAACCTTTGTAAGTGAAGATTTTGGAATGTTTATCTGCAAAGTTTTGTATCTGGTTGCTTGTACTGCAGTCGCTGGAAATACAGATTATTACCCCTTTTATCTCACATTGGACTTTGACTAAGCCAGTAGCCAGATGCAGGTGGAGTTTGTCTCAATGACAGGAATCCTGGATTTTTGTAGGGTCCACAAACTATGGGATTCTGGGTGGAATTTTCAGAGAAATGAGGATTTGGAAGTAAAGAGTTTTTTTTCCAGTTTAAAGAAAAGCTCGGTTACTGTGATGTAGTAGTATTGTTGACCTGTGTTTTTTGTGGTATTTATTCTTGTGAAGGTGGAGTTCCGAGGAGCTCAAGATCTGGAACAGGAATTGCCTATCTTGAGTGTTACTAATGAGCCTGGAGTTTACTCATTTTCAGGAGAGGGGAGGCCACAGATTGATACTACTAGCCGGGCCAGTCGCTCTCATGACGCCAATGAAGCTGGCCGAGATTTTCCTTTTACATGTCAAGTTAAAATTCTTTCTGCTGGCACTGTGTATATCAAAAAACGTAGCTGGTTAGATATTGCAACAGCAAATAGTCTTCCTAACTTTGTGAAGTAACAGAAGACAATCAAAGGTACAAATTTAAGTGTAGGACTGGTAAATGAGTGCATCTGGGATTTACACTGGTGGTTAAAAGGACCTTACCAGGTTGGTATTATTTTGGATAAGTGTACTGACTGGTCGTGATGAGGTGATCAGTATTTCAAACAATTCACAATAATTTTGCATGTTCGTAACATGCATTCTTTTGTGCCAAGTAGATAATAGTCTTAAATTAAGGAGTGTAGATAAATGATTGTAATAAAGTTGGTGTTGGCTTTATCTGAAGAACAATGTGCATTTCATTTAGTCCCCTATTTGAAGTTCGTGTCGTGCACAATGTTAATTTCATTTGGTCAATTTGTGTTTGTTTTTTGGAATTTATGTATCATTTTATTCACATTTCCTATTTTTACTGCTGCTGATTTGAACTTGCTGAACTTGCCATAAGTAACAGAGCCATCATGTGATGAGAACCTTGTTTAATGAAAAAAACTGAGAAATTTTATGTGTTTATATGTTCTACCTATCTTGTATTTTCTCCTACTCTAAATTGCCTTCACAAGATGTACATGATCTCAAGTCGTCCAGTATTTGTGCAATGCTTTTCATAGCACAGATCTTAAGTTTCAGGAACATTGCAAGCTCCAGGATCAAGATTAAGGTAGGTCCTCACGGACTCCCACATACTAAACAGAGATTTCTAATACTTCTCTTTTGAAGCTTGTTGCTGGATGACGGGTGCTGATAATGCACGGGTACTTCTGTTATGGAGCTTGTGATGGGTGATGATAATGCTTCTCTTCTGGAGCTTGTTGCTGGAGAATGGACCTGATGTTATTGTGTGGAACACAGCCTCTTGTGAACAACTACCACATCCACGCTCTTACTAATTCTGCATTTGCACATAAGAATCTGCAGATCTTAGTAACCAGGTTGACAAAGAGATAAATCAGTTCTCTATACAAAACAGATGGCTAGTGAGATGATCATTCACATATTCAAAATGCTTTCAACACAGGCATGCTTTTCTCTTATAGTTTTGCTCCAAAATTGCATTTTTGACTCTGAAAAATGTAATCTGCACAAACATGTCATCTTCAAGCTTTGAAGTTGCAAGGACATGCATGATCCAGTTGTATACAACTCCAAAGGAAAGGGGGAAAACTACCTGTACAGATTATCTCCAGCAAGGGAGGGCTTGACAGTGATCCACTCAGGGGCTGCTTCTAGCAAGAGCTTTAATCGTTCCTCTACTTCTCCTGCTCCAACCCACAAAGTCCTTTTGATAGGTTAGCACCAGTCAACTTCTGAGCACCTGCTGCAAGAGACACCTGTTCTATATGTTGTCTGTTGTTTATTTTCCTGGTTTTTTACCTGAAAATTTTGAGAAAAGTTTCTTGTCTTCTGCACTAGTGGCTGCTGGGAAGATCTAGCAAAGCAGATACCTTGATCTAGCAAAGTGGGTATCCGCTTATCTGGCAAAGTGAGCATGTACCTTGATCTGTTGTCTCAGGATTGGAGGATAAGACTTTGGAGATGAGTTCATTGTGAGGAATGACAGTGCGGTTGCAGGATTGGAAGATGAGGCGAAGCTGGTTGAACAGTTGTGGAAGACCTGATAGCATGAGTTGTTGCCGCCTCTGCTTCAAAGTTCCATTACTTCGCTCTTCTGATGCCTTTTTCTCTTCCTCCATAACCTGACACCAATACATTCACCTTCAGGACAGGATCTACATCTAGATCCTAGTTTCCTTCATGTGCCATGCAGCATGGTTAATGGTACAAGTGAAATTTATCTAGAGTTTTCTCTGCAGTAATTTTACTTGCAGAGAGACTAAGTGAGAGAGAGAGAGCTTCTTCACATACCAAGTGCACAAGTTCAGCTGGTAGACACTGTATCATGTTCATGTCTGCATCTGAAACCGACTCCATCTCAGAAGAGAGAGGAATCTCCTGTTCTTGAGCAGCAGCATCACCAGTGATGCTTGAATTGCAAGGAACTTCATGCTGTTTGTGAGCATCATAATCATCAGTGATGCTTGAATTGCTCTTAGAATCCGAAAGCCCTCGAGTTGAAAGAGGGCATTTGCTGGGTATCTTCACAGGCGTTTTGAAAGTGAGGGATCTCATTGTAGCAGTCTTCTTTACAGGGGTGGCAACAGCATTAGGACAATGGTAAGGAGAAGAATTAGCTGAGGACAAGAGGGTCTTGGAGGGATCAGTACTCATGGCAATGGGCTGGGGACACAGTGGTGTGCAGGGGGAGAAATTGTTGACCATACCAGACCTGTGTGCATGAGATTCCTCCACAGATGGCTTCATGGGTGTGCTCAGAAGGGAAGAAGAGGCATTCTGGCTGGCATTGCTGACATTCTGATCTACAGTATTGCCACTCTGAACTGCATGTGCCTCCTCCATAACAGACCTGGAAGAAAAGTGAGGTTTGAAGGACTGAGAAAAGTGCGAGAGCTTGGCTGGGTCTCTAGAAACTATATCACAGTTCTGAGAATTGCTGCTAGAGATCAACCCTACGAAGCTTGCCAAATCCAGAGCTTTTGAGGAGAACTGTGGTCGAAAGGAATGTGCAAAGTGACCTGTGGTTTTGACTGAGATTTCAGACTTGGGAGGAATTAGGGCATGTCTATGAGGAGCAGTGTTGATCTCTAGAGGAATACATGTAGTTGCAGGAGACATCTCAAAGTCCACTGCATTGTCTTCAGCATGGCGCTGGTGGCATCTGACATCTTTTTCAGGCATTGAACCTGGCTGGCTCGTGGATCCTTGAGAGAACTCAAAAACCTTGGAGTTCCCAGAACTACTCCCTGTCGCAGCTGCACCTCCAGCCTTGAACAATCGTTCAGGTAGTGGATCTTCTGGTACATCGTCTTGCTGCTCAAAACACAACCCCAAAAAAAGCTCCATTAGCTACAGCTGCACTCTTCCTTGCTCCTCACTTGGTTTCCATGCATAAGTACATCAACAAGCTCTCCCTAAACCCTAAACCCTCTCTCTCTCTCTCTTCTAAGGTGCATCTGTGTTACCTCAGGATGCGTGTTTGCAAATTCCAGCAGTCTTCTATGGAACGCTTTCCTTCGTTCCACGGAGCTGATCTTGGGTTGTTTCCTAACAGAGCTGATCAACTCGGAGCTCTGGAGCTCACTCTCTTCCTCCTCCTTCTCAGCAGGAGAAGGCATTGGCAATAGAGATATGGACAGATCCCATTTGCTTCTTTGCAAGTCTGAATCCCAGCACCTGACATACTCCAGTTGCACTGCTTCTGGTAGAATGTGCTTGATCTGAGCCAAATGCCGGTGAAGAAACCGTCTGGGAGAACAACCCAAAAGAGAATGAAGGACTTCAGATGTGCTTGTTGGGTCGAAGTCCAATGGAAACGAAAGACTTGCAGAACCGGCAATGCTTGAAATCAGGGATCTAGTACGTACCTTTGTGTGGTTGCCTCGACTGTGGAACAAACAGACTCGAAAGTGCAGCGTTGACAGCGGATTGCAAGCAAACTCACTGCAGCTTCCAATCCCTCATAGAAAGCCTTCAAGACTGCAAATCTGCAGAGTTCTCTTGTTCATTCTCTGCCTCAGTTCTTCACCTCAAGTCTAAAGTTTGCAATCCACAGTGAGGAGAGACAAAATAGGTGTGTCACAAAGCTGGGAAAGAAGACGAAAACAGAGGGGGAAATGGCTTACTTGGGAGGGAGCTTTGAAGGGGCAGAAGACCTCTTCACTGGCGACCTGCTACCATCATCGATCGTCTCCTCGACTCCGAGATCCGATATTCGCTTCCGCTTCGAAGAAGGAGCTGCTGAGGGACCCGGCAAGTCTTCTTCCTCTCCTCCTCCAGAAGCTGCTTTCGTATTCCCCCTTTTCCGACGACTCCTGAAGCTTAGTAATCCGCGTCTCGCTTTCACTGGGTCGACACCCAGATGGCCTGTTTGCAGCAATGCGCGCCTCACAACTCGTCTGTGAATGTCAGACATCGTCTTGTTGCGAGCAGAAGAAGAGCAGCGGAAGCAGAGGCATACAGAACAAAAGAAGACGGACGACAACACAAAGAAAGAGCGAATTCTTCTTTGAATAATGCGAAATGGGTGATGAAGCTATCGAGCAATACAGGCTCTGATCACGACATAGAGTCAAGAAATCGTCACAATTTGCATTTCCGTTACCACCAAAATTCTCGATCGGCGACGACGAAGAGCGGCAAGGAACGTGAAAAGCGAAGAGCGCGCATCGGGTGCTTTTCAAAGCGCGGGAAAGGTCGACCAATGGGGTTGCTTCCCGCGTTTGCTGACTGGAAGGGACTTTTTCATCCATGACAGTTGTTGTTTATTTGTTGATTTATATTTATATTTTCTGGGTGTTTTTTTTTTTTTTTTTTGGGTGTTTTTTTTTTTTTTTTGGGGGTAATGAAAAAGGAACCCAAAATCTTACAAAAGTTCTAGTTCTTTTTTCTTTTACTATTTCAATTTTTTCTTTTTTGCATAGGGGAAAAAGAAAACCCAACTCCTGCCAAAGCTTCAATTCTTTTTTTTCTTTTCCTTTTTTTTGTAGCAGGATAAAAGAGTCCAAAATCCTACTCAAATTTTAGTATTTAAAAAAAAAAAAAAAAACTTTGGCTTCATCCTGCTTCACAATACTAATGACAATCCATTGACATAACGTCAAAATATTAATATATTTTTTAATTAAATATTTTTTTAAAAAATAATTAGTTCATAGACATTGGTAGTCTATGATTATATCTAGATTGATCATGAAATTATCTATTTTCACTTCTGTTAATTCTAGATATGAAATTTAATTTTCACTTACTAAAACATTAACATTTCTAACAACTATGATATTTATTTTTTATGACTTTTGATGCTTGAAAAGCAAATTTTTTTGGGCCTTTGCCAATGACCAACACTCAATGTCATTCTTACCATGCTTCTCAACGACCCCTCATTCAAAAAATATATAAAATGTAAAATATTTTTAACCTTCATGCATGCGGGTAAGTTTGCAATATAATGGGCCACTAGAAGTGTAACCACTCTTGAATAACACACTTGTCAATTTTTAACTTCACTCAAGATTAAATATTTTTCATGTAATTTATATAGTGTGATGTAATATAAATTTAAGAATGACATATAAAAATATGAGTCAATCATATCAACATTTGAAGGTGAAAAATAATTAATTAAACATTTGTAATTAATCTTGAGGTTTTAACTAAGTCACATAAGAATGATCAAAATTAATCTAAATTTGTTTGGAATTTTTTGTATTCATGTAGATTAAATAATTATTAGACTTTACATGGTTTCAAATCATCATTGGAATTGATATATAAATAAATTGTAAAATTCAAAATCTACAATTTTTTTCCAATAATTCTTGAATAAATAAATAGTCAAAATTATTCACAATTTATAATTTATAGGTTTAAATCTGAATATTTTTTTTTGAAAAATTTTAATGTAGTTAAAATAAGCATTGTGATGATTGTAATTGAAGGAATTATTATTATTTTTTAATCTTTTTAATTCTGTAATTACTTATCTATGATAAATATTTTAAAAATATTTTTATATTAATTAGAAAAATAATGTATGTTCAACAGATTATTTTATTTATTATTAATAATTATCAATAGAAATTAAAAATTGATTTGAAAAATATCAATTTTTACAATATTAAATATAATTAAATATTAATTTTATAATTAATTATATATCAATTTTAAAATAAATTATTTTCATAGGGATTGATTTTATAATAAAAAAATTAGTTCATTATTTATCATTTGAAAATAAATATTTATATTTTTTCTTGTAATTAAATTATTTTTACATTTATTATATTATTATAATTAGACCATATTTTGTAAAATTAGGAAACATTTTAAATTTTTGTTATTTATTTATCTATGAGTTAGGTTTTGAAAACTTATGAATAACTAGATAGCTAGTTAGTTATATATTAAAAATTTATTAGTTATTTAAATATGTAATACTTGTAGTGTATAGTTTGTATTTTAAATATATGTTAAATTTATTCATTATTGATTAAATGATTATGTAATTATTTAATTAGGCATGTACTTGAAATGTTTAGAAATCTAAAAACTAAAAATAAAAGCCATATGGAAAGTTTTGGAGTTACAACTTAGTTTGTGAGGAAATTGCAATTTGAAAACTTATCGATCCCACATTGTTTGTTGTTCATTCCTATTTTGAACACTATATAAACAAGGGATGTGGTCATGCAATTTCACATTAAAAAGCAAATGGGATGAACTAATCAAAAGGTTTAACCCAAAATGAAAAGAAAAAATATGTACAATTATAAACTACCTACATCCCCAACTTGCTTATTTACCTATTAAACTAAGTATGTACCTAGTTTGACCTACCCACCTAAGTTGATTTATGTAGCTACCTACTTATGTACCTACATATATAAATAGGTATTTAGTCTAAGAAGGTAGAACCTAACTAATTACCTTTTCACCTAAGTAGGTATGTAGGTATGTAACCTAAATTTGTGGGCATCTATTCAAGTACCTACCAACCTAATATTAATGTTTTGTATTAAATTCATTTAAAAATGTCACATGGCATATTTACATTGGGCGATGTGTCATAATATATGATCATTTAAACATTAATGTCCCATATTACTTCAAAATAATAATAATATCTATATCTTAAGTAATTAAATAATTTGCTTAAGCCTTGTTTTATACCTTGAGATTGTGCTAACCTTAGACATTTTCACTATTTTATATTGTACATTCTTATACATTAAAAAAATCATAAATCCTATGGTTTTACTTTAAGCCAAAACAAGTGTTTCCATCTTGTGATGTTTGTTTGACCCTTTTGGCATTTCGTAATGGTGTTGTCATCACTTCATTGTGTTCGTGATGAATGAATAACAAAGATTATGAATGTGTTACCAACCACCAAGTAGTAGCTACATTATGTGGTAGGATTGGTGTGTTTGGTTTGCTTGGGTGATGGCCCTTGGTACTGGAAGAAAAACATGTATTTTAAACTAATCTCTGCGACTAAATTTTAGTTGCAAGGGTGAAAGCATGATAAGTATGCAAAACAAGTGGTCACACATGCAATCATAATCACATTTATGGCATAAACATGAGAAAAATTAATCAAAACTTCTTTAACTTTCATTATGAAGTAATGGAGCACTCCATTGAGTTTATGGTAAGCTACACATAAAGTGCAACAAATTTTCATATAAGAAAAATGGATGAAAAGTATGTTCTAAATTAGTTGGGTTTTCAAAATTCCAAACATACTTTTATATGAGAACTTAGATAAATTATGACTATGATATGAAAAAAATTTAAACACATTAATACATATTAGTGTTTTTTCCATCTGAAAGTACAAAAAATCCAATTATAATTGTATTTTCATCGCACTTTCATATAGTTGAGGTAGGATAATGACACCTATTTTCTTGTACTTGTATTTTTAAAAATATACTTAAATGCATATTAAAACATGCAAGTATTAAATATTTTGCAATTAAGTCAAAGATCTTCCTCTTATTGATCATTAAAGTAAAAAATATTCAAGATTTCAATGTATTAAGTTTTAGTTTTTCGATATTTTCCACCAAAAAAAAAAAGTATCTCTCATTGGCATACTTTACCATGCTTTCACCCGCAAAGGACATTTGTGCCTAAAATCTTCTTAGTCACCTTGAATAAGTTGCATGCAACATTAGTTGCAAACGATAAGGGGTATTGAATAAAAGAAAAAATGAACGAATATAATTTCATCCTTTGATTCCATTGTATACATATTGTCACATGCGACTAAGATGCAACTATTTTGGATAAAACATTTTTTATCTTGAAATAATTGGAAATGATTAAGGCATGCAAAAGTTTCAAAGTATTGAGGACCAAGCTTGGACATAAGAAAACTTGCTTAGACCATACGACTAGGCTTGGACCATAAACAAAAATGTTTGGACCATAAGACCAAACCTCAACCATAAGTGAAAGTGCTTAGACCATAAAAGCAAACCTCAACCATAAGCAAAAATGTTCATATCATGAGTCTAGGCCTAGACCATAAGCAAACGTGTTTGGACCATAAGCCAAGCAATTCCCAAAGTGAAAATGTTTGGACCATAAGCCAAATAATTCCCAAAGTGAAAATGTTTCAACCATAAGGAATAATGCTTGGAGCATAATCCAAACAACCTTCACAAGTCAAAATGTTTGAATCACATGTTAACATTTTTTTTAGAAAGATGCCATTGACAAGATTATGTGAGATTTACCAAAATCTAGGTTACAAGATCATCTTGTATGTTTGGTTTGGGGCCCGAAGTGAACCAACACCCACCAACACACCATGAAGGATGGATGACAAGTGACACAAGGAAACAATTTTGGGTTGGGTTCTAGTTAGTTATCACACCATGGCGATTACCTTCTATCATTTTTTACTACCTACCAACCTAGGTAAGTAGTAAAAACAACCTTACCAAATCTAGGTCTAACTATTTACTTACCTAAGAATCATGAATTGTCTTACCTATCTACTTATATACAACACCTATTTCTTATAGACTATATTACCAAGGTGAAGCCATAGATTATTTAAGTTGAAGTTCATCCATAACTTAATGATAAGGGGCATCTAGTAGATGATGTGTTGGTTCATTTTAGCCTACTTTTGACGCAATACATGTTACATTATTTGTTACATTATAAATAAGATGTAAATATGTAGGTTGGTAGGTTATAAGTCAATATGTTGTTGTTAAATGGACGATATGTATTTTTGGGGTTTTAAATATGTTATTTAGATTCATCTAAAGTTTATGGCTTCAAGCCATTCACACACACATACAAATATATATATAATTCCAAAAAATTACTTCAATACCTAGTTCTGGCAACCTGCTGGAACACATTGTCTAAATGTGGCAGCTTTTAGCTTTTTATTTAAAGATATGGTGATTTAAAAAAAAATAAAATCCCAAGCAACCCTTTGTTGGATTTGCTAGGGTTTTTTTCCCTCACCAATGTGCAAAATTTCACCAAAAAAAAAACACTAATACTAACATATGTGTATATTCAATGATGTTTATGTGCACATAAAAATGATAAATTTATTACTAATTACAAATTATAAATTTTGAATAATAAAATTTTGAATTATATATTAATTATTTCGATAATTATTATAACATAATAATCTTAACAATTGATGACTTATAATAATCATAATAATAATAATCTAACTTGTAGCTAGCCTAGGTAAGCTATTCTATTATTATATACATTAATATGTCACTTTTTATAACTATTATGAACTATTATAATAAAATTTTAATTTTTAATTAAAAAAAATCTTAATAAGTACATTATTTCTTTGAAAATATTAATTATTTTCTCTATCATGCTAATATCATCAATAACATCATCATTATGTAATAAAATAGTATTATTTCTAATTTTAATCAAGGAAATATTAAAGATTAATTTTTCAGTTATAAAGCAATTAGTAATAATTAGTAACATAAATAAATAAATAATAATAAATGTCATTTGTAATTATTTTAGGAATTATAGTATGATACTTTGGATAAACTTGTGATGTGGCCATAATAATAATTAGTAAATATCTTACATAAAATTTTAATATATTCAAAACCAAACTAAATGTTGTTCATATGGAAGGGTGAAAACCATAATAGTTGCAAACTAATTATAATGTAAGTGTAAATATGACGAACACAAGAAATAATTGCAAAAATGTTCAAAGGTAATTACAAATGATTAATAGTTGCATGCATTTGCAAATAAACACTAGGAGAAAAAATGTCATTTGCAACTAAATTTTAGTTGCAAGCGAGACTTGCCACTAATAGTTAACATGGTAGTAAACAATAAGCTACAAATGATTATTAGTTGCAAACAACAAATGAAAATTTATCTCATAAAATACGAGTATATATGGAAATTTTACATGTATCCAAGGATGAGTTCTGCAACTACATTTGGAATGACACTTGTGACTACAATGCACATCAATATGTTAACATTTAATAGCCTAAAAACGTGACACGTGGCATCATTTGGATTTTTTGAAAGATTTTGCCAAACAAATGTGTTTTTTTTTCAACCATCCAATTAAAGCATCTAGATTGTGACATGGATTGCCCTATAATCACTTAAGGTTAGTTTAAAGTTGGACCATTTATAATAGGCCACATGGCACCTTGGTTAGGCCTAGGTTAAGCCTTTTAACCTAGTTAAGTGCCTAAGGTACCTAGCCAAATTTCGAACTAGCCCATTTACAATATGCCATGTGGCACCTAGGCTAAGCTTAAGCCACCTAGACATAAGTTTAGCCTAGGTAGGTAGGTAGGGTACACCAAACCAACCTATTTAAATAGTTTGTAAACTTGAAAGGAAAGATAAACAATATGGGATAAAATTTTAGTTGTAGTTTAGTCCTATAGTTGTAATGTAGTTATAACTATTCTTTACCACATGCTATTATATAGCCTACCTATTAAGTAACACAAGTTTTTGCTAGCTACCTATTTAAATAATATTTATTTTAAGTACATACTTAAATAGGTTTTACATAATTATTTATTTTAAATACCTACTTAGATAGCCTCTAAATAATTATTTATAATTAAATAACTTATTAAATAGCTAGTGGGTATGTAGGTATATATGTACGTAGGCACCTAGTAATTAAATAGGCATGTATATAATAGATAGGTACATAAGGTATATGTATATAGTAAGTAGGTAGCATATACATATAGGTTTATGTATTATTAAATAGTTTATATGTGTAGCTATTACGTAGCATACGTACCCTATACAACTATAATGTGATTACTTTGGTTGCATGTGCAATTAAATGTGTAAACGATGTTATAAAAAATACAAAGACATCATGAAAAATCAACCTATTGAAAAGGTAAAATAGGTCGTATTCACAACTAATTGAAAGGAAGACCAAAATCCATTCCAATTTGAAAAATAGTCACACAAGAAACCATTCATAGTTGTAGGCAACATTTAGTCGCACATACTTACACTAGGAATGGTTGCAAATGACATGATTTCTACTAATGAAAATGGTTACATTTTGACCAATTTCTACTAGTCATGTTCATCATGTTTCTGACAATAGTTGAAAACACAAATTCTTTTGCAAATTTTTTCCCCAAATATGGAATAACAAAATGTTGAACAATTTGACATGAAAATAAAACCTAATCTAGTAAGAAAATTTGTTTATCATGAACTTAGTGACATAATGTAAAATTGCTTATTTTTCACATTTGCCTAATAGCACCTTAGTCATACTCCTCGTTACTTTCATTTAGGTGCACCCCTAATTCATTATTGTTTGGTGCATTCAATATTGGTATTGATGTACCATCCTTAGTAATATATATGAAAAAAGGTCATTCAAAAGTGTCGTCCATTAGGTCTGTCAAGTTTTTGGGCCACTTTTTAAAAATTCTATCATGGATGCCCAACAAATAATCAGATTCAGACTGCCTTGAATCACATTTTATAATTTTGGTTTGTGGGAGGTTTAGGCCATGTATTGTCCTTCGATGGGTGGGGAAGGTTGTTCAAGAATTCTTTAATGAACATCTTAATGATGTTTGCATAAATCTTATAATCTTGGAAGTAGTTTCTAATTACTCCCCGCATTTTAACAACAACTTTGAACTATGGTTAGGTGGCTCTCTCTAATCTAGGGGTGGGCATGAGCTCAAATCTATCAAAGTTTAACAAGATTGTGGTTTATCCGCTTGAGAGATTGCAAAAATAACATTTTCCCTTCTATACAATGCACAAACCTTTCAATCTTATACCTGCTTATGGTTTACAGGTCTAAGCATTTGGCTTAAGGTATGAACATCTTGGCATAAGCTGGAAACCATAAGTCAAAGTGGTGAAGGCCAATAAAGTGACCACTCCTTTTTAAAAATTGTCTATGAGAACAACACAACTGGCATTATGTACTTTATCAAACATTTCCCAAGGTACTAATCAAATGTCTCAACACCTGTAAAAAAATATTCCATTTTTTCATATGAAAATTGCACGATACTTATTTTAGAAAGCAAAACTAATATTTTATCCTCACAAGAAATGTCCTTGAGTCTAATGCATAGCAAGCATAGGTCAAACACATAAATATGTGAAGGTAAATGTAATTTTAAGATTGTGAAATATAATTCTTTTAACTTGTTGTGACAACCTAGGCCAAAATGTTTTTATCTCAAGACAATAGGGTTATCCATAAAGTAACCTTATCTTCACCCTGTCTTTGGGCCTCCTTTCACCCCCTATTCATTTCTTCAGTGGGATCCGCAAAGTAAAGACATTTCAATAAATCTCAGTATGAAATGCTAAGTATCAGCATTTAACACACAAAGTTCGAGACTAATTATACTAGTTGTATAGTTAGCAGTAGTGGAAGTGTTTAGGAAAAAGGAACGATAGGATGAAATTGATGGTTTTCTGAGTTTCATCCCCAGTTGAATGCTAAAGTACTTTTTTGCAGGTTTCTATTTAATCTCACCCTTTGTATGACCAAACTCAGGATTTAGGTGTTGTGTTTTTCTTACTTTACTGATAACTCTAATATTAAAGTTTTTCTTGAGCCTTTTACCTTAATGTTATAATGTTCTTAATCATTTTGTATTGTGGTTTGAGCATATTGACTTGTAGTTCAAGCAGTTTGACTTGTGGCATAAAGTGAGGAAAAGATGGCACCGGAACCCCAGGTATGGTCATGTAACTTGATGTGTAACTTGATATAATTACACAATTACTTAGGGCCAAGCAAGGGAGGTGGAACCCAAGATACACGACAATGGTGAAGGAGGAGCTTGACAAGTTGTTGGAGGCAGGGTTCATTAGACCTGTGGAGACAATTGAGTGGGTTTTTCCTGTGGTATTAACATTAAAGAAGAATGGCAAGCTAAGGGTATGTGTCAACTACAAAGCTTTAAACAAAGTAACTAAGAAAGATCGATACCCTTTGCCATTTTGTGAAAATTTTTTGGAAGAAGTAGGAGGGCACGAGATGTACACGTTTGGAAATGGGTATAGGGGCTAGCACCAGGTGAAAATTGCTCCAGAAGATCAATTGAAGACTGCATTCACCACACCTTGGGAGACACTTTGTTACACAGTAATGCTTTTTGGGTTGTGCAATGCTCCAAGGACATTTCAACGTTTAATGAACAAGGTCTTTGATCCATTATTGGGCCTTTTTCTATGGGTTTTCATTGACGACTTTGGAGTTTATAGTGATAGAGCTTCTCACCTTGCCAAATTTGAATTAGTCTTTCAACGCTTGGATAGTTTGGGAGTGACTTTGAACCTTGAGAAAACCACAATTCGTTTTTTAGAAGGGAAGATGGTTGGACACATTTTGTCAAAGGATGGGGTAGCCACAGATCCCGAGAAGTTTGATAGGATTTCAAAGCTTCCCTTTCCCACCACGAAGAAAGCCCTTCGAGGTTTTTTAGGGATGGTGGGATATTATCGCAGGTTCATACACATGTTTGCAGCAAAAACACGTCCTTTAACACGATTCTTGCATGAAGATGCCCCTGCACCAATGGAGGATGAGGTGTTAAAACGGACATTCGAACAACTAAAGTCAGTTTTTCAAGTTGCGCCAATCCTTCGGACTCCAGATTGGAACAAATCATTTTTAGATATTATGATGCATTTGGAGAAGCGGTGGGGAGCACATTATCACAATTGGACGAAAATGGGCACGACCATCCCATTCATTTTGCTAACAGACAATTAACTTCAGAAGAGAAAAATTATACTGTGACCAAATTGGAAGGTCTTGTAGTTATTTTCTTTTTAAAGAAGTTTTGCCATTACTTGTTGGGATATAAGGCCAAAATCACAAGGCCTTAACCTACTTGGTTAACAAGCGCAATCCAAGTGGTCGACTTGCTCGATGGTTACTCTTGATGGAGGAATTTGACATTGACATTATCCATTGTCCAGGAAGGCGGCATGGCAATGTTGATGGCTTTACAAAAGCATACGAAGGAGTGGGTGATGTTTTAGAGGATGACGACTTTCCGGATGCGGCAATCATGGCCATTAATGCAGAAGAAGCACTTGAAGAATATCAGGAAATCATTTAATATTTAAATGGCATGAGGTTTCCAGTTGGAGCCACAAAGGCAGTATGAACAAGAATTGCGCACAAGAGTTGAAATTACTCAATGATAGGTAATTAGCTCTACTTCCAAGGGAGGGATGGTGTTTTACAACGAATCATTGGAAAATGTGACACCTCACGTCTTTTGTATGAGTTTCATGATGGGTTCTGTGGAGGCCACTTTGCGGGACAAATCACTATAGAAATTTTTTTGTAAGCAGGTTACTATTCGCCCACCCTCTTCAAGGATGCCCATGATTATTGTAGGAGTTGTGATGTATGTCAAGCCTATGCACAAAGGTCTACTATGAGTGGCCCTTTACATCCCATACCACCATTATGACCTTTTGAAAAATGGGGAATTAATTTAATGGGCCCATTGCTAATGACTAGGAGAGGGCATCGATTCATTGTGGTTGCCATAGACTACCTCACAAAGTTTGCAGAAGTACGTGCCTTGAAGTCCTTAGTGAAACATGAAGTAGCACGATTTCTATATGAACGAGTTTTTACTCGATTTGGGGCACCACTTGAAATTGTTTCTAATAATGGTCCCCAATTTTTGAGTGAGGTTGTGGAAAGCTTGTTAGCATGCCTTGCAGTGAAACATAGGTTTACCACTATGTATAAGCCTAACACTAATAGCCTAGTAAAAAGGACCAATAAGACATTGTGTTCCATGTTGGCAAAAGAGGCCGAGGTTCATGTGAACAATTGTGATTGAGATCTCAAGATTCACCATGTTGTGTGGGTTTACAACACCACATACAAAACTGCCACAGGGTACTCACCTTTTTGTTTAACCTATGGGATGGAAACGTTTTTACCCATTGAGTTGGAAGTAATGACTTTACACACTGCCACAATAATGAGACTTCCTTTGGATGAGTCCCAACGCCATCGATTGTTGTAATTTAACAAGTTGGATGAATTGTAGTTGAAAGCTCACCAATCCATTGAAGTTGCATAGGCTTAACAAAAGAAGGCTTTTGACAAGAAGGTGAAGAAAAAGGAGTTCAAAGAAGGTGACCTTGTCATGATGTTTGACGCTTGACATCATCGCATGGCTAATAAAAAATTGTTACCCAAGTGGTTTGGACTTTTTGTTATCAAGAAGGTGTTTGCTAATAATGGATATTATGAGCTTGAAAATGTTGATGGCTCACCATATCCAGACCGCATTAATCATGACAAATTGAAGAAGGTTTTGTATATGTGATTCCGAGGACGGAATCCATAATGAGTTTGGGAGTGATGTAACTTGATGTGTAATTTGATGTAATTACAATTGTTTAAAGGGGTAAGTTGAGTGGTAGGATTCCATAATTTGGTCATGGTGCATTGACCTTCACATATTATTTTATGTGGAAATCATGTGCACCATGTTATTATGTTTCCTTGTGATTAATTATGGAATCACATGGGGAACCATGTGATGGATAAACTTTAAGAAGTTTCTTGACTAGTTTCTTTTAAGTTGATATATATAAGTGAGTGTTTATGACCTTAAGAAACATCTTCACTTGTACAAAGTTATTGTATGAATGCAAAGTTTGTTAGAATTAAAGTTCTAGTTTTGAAAGGCTTTTGGTTTTGAATGGCTTTGCGGTTGTTTGTGTTTAGTTCATGGTAGGAGAATGGTGAAGCTCGCATAGTCAATTGAAGAATGAGAGAATAATTTTACAACCAAGAACATAAATTTCAAAACTATGTAGTAATCATACATAATTTCGATTCCAAACCCGTTCGTGTTGTGCAATCACACAAAGGATGAGATTTGAAAAACACAAAAGGAAAAAGTACATTGAGCTTCAATGGGGCATGAAACTCAAACCCCTTGTTCGGTCACATAAGGGATGATATTTTTAAAAAATAAGAAAAAAAAATACATTGGGTTTCAACGGGGCATGAAACTCAATTTAGGAACAAATTTGGTGCTCAACTGAGTTTGTCCTCTCCTTTCTTTTACTGAATGCATTCAACCAATCACTGTTACTGCTATGTGTGCTGTAGCTATAAATGTTCTCAAGCCTCGTGCATTTAATCCTGAGTCTCAGTATTTCATACCTTTATTTAGTAAAATTTCATGACTTTGCGCACAAGAGTCAGGAGCAGATGAAGCATCAAATGAGGGCTCCACTCAGGCCCAACAGGGCATGACTTTACGGATAACTTTAGTACTTTCATCGTGTTTCGAGACGCTATCAACCCCCCTGCCCTGCCCCCCCCCCCAATCCAGCTCTGTTTCTCGTCTTCTTCCACATGTTTTTTCGACGCTGCATGCTTCTGCATAGAACCAGGCAGCATGGTTCTACATGTTTTTTTAATTCTGCAAAAGAAAAGAAGCAATAGTCTTTTAGTTTAAGAACTATTTC
>Ga0209611_10002140_pt1 | contig 34632 bp, 23 predicted proteins | sample S1TSphgellanicum_3_FD_187693 | JGI IMG/M metagenome (GOLD analysis project Ga0209611, IMG submission 187693) | Host-associated microbial communities from peat moss isolated from Minnesota, USA - S1T2_Fc - Sphagnum magellanicum MG (SPAdes) (version 2) | ecosystem: Host-associated > Plants > Peat...
CATAAAGATTTTTTATTTTTTTTCAGGCCAATGGGGTTGCTGGATTTTATGAAATTTGTCTGAAATTTGTTTTCTCCATTATCACCAATGAAATAACAATTCAATAAACTTATTCACAAGGTCAGGCGATAGGGGCCGAGAACGGCCAGTTTTGGCATAATAGGGCATCAAATGCATAACTATTTATTTAGAGACAAGGTTATTGCACACTATCACTTTGTTTTTCCTCCCGTGGAATCTATGCCCTCTACTCATCTATGTCAACTGACAACCTACAAAATTATTGGCTTTTCTTTTGGGGAACCCACATTTTAGGGTGCCTAAAAGGCAATGTTTCATTGAGTCAGAGAGGCAGAGTGATGGAGGGGTTTTGGTTTCATGAGCAAGTTTGTTGTTTTGTGTATCTAATTAAAGTATTAAAACTTCTTGTGCGGGTGCCTTTGATGACCATACTGTCCTTGCTCGAAATGCACTGCAAGTTACAAGTCCCTTTATTTTCTTGTAAGTTCACTGGGACGGATGTCAAGTGTTAGCAGAAGCCATTATTGTCTATAGTCAAATGGTGCTCCTCCACAACACCTAATAGGAACAGAGAAGGCAAGCTTAGGGCTGAGAGAGTGGGTACCAAAGTCTAAGCAATAATTTTCTGCAGGTTGAAGAAATCAAGCGACAAAATCTATCTTGGAGTAGTAGGCCTGCTGGAACTGGATGTTTCCCTACTTACCCCCAAAGGATTCAGCACCTTGGCACTGAATAATTTATTTGATTTTTAATCGCATTTTAGCACATTGAATATATTTATTCATTTAAAATTTCAGCTCATATTATAAGAATATTTATATTTTCAACAGGAAAAAAATCATCTTTTTCACCAATTTCAATACACATCAATCACTTGTTACATTTCTTGATTCTTGTTTGCATGTGCTTTTACATGAATTCTTATTTGTCAATACGTCCAATGTGCCATTGCGATGGAATCTGTCCCAGGATTCTATGGAGTGATAACTAATCTGGTAGTAATTTCTAGCTTGTTGAGCAATATATAGTCTCTTTTTCATGATTTGATTGCTCTTTTTTAGAAAAGAAACAAAATTACCCTTGCACTACCTATTGAAAATTTCTCCAAAAACCTTTCAAGTTATAGCTTAAATGAAGTTAATAAAAATGATGATTAACCATTTTCTAGAGGAATTAGAAGAAAATGATTCTCAAGATCGAAATACCTTACTAAATGGGTACCTAACGTTTCATTTCTTTAGTTTGCATTATATGACATGCCTAATTTGAAAGTGAATGAAATTTGGACATGCCTGCCATTACCAAAATTTAAAATTTTCAACATTTGGTGCAATAATTTTGTTAAAATTTTGATAATTTAAAAATTAATTAATTAATGTTGAATCTGTTAAGGTATGATATATGGTATGTTGTAAGAAATCTGGTTTATTGGCTTGCCAATAATGGAGAGACTGCGGACTGATGTACTTTCCATTTGGTACATAATTTTGAGGTAATTCCATGGAGAATTGTGAGGTTATTTTTTCTGTGAATTTCATGGAACTTTTTTTTGTTACAATTTAATTGTTGCTAGTTTGAACTTGCTTGGGAACATCTCCAGGCACAATACTAAAATCATTTGTACACTTTATTTTGGATGAATAACTTTCAATTGGTGTCAAACTTAATTTGTGTTAGTAAATATGGCCATGCAACATTAACCTCTGAGATGGGTTGTAAAAGGAAACGACCATTCTTGGATTGGCATTGGGTTTTTAACATTCCAATTTGATACATGCATTTGATATTTTTTGAAATTTATACACCATGGCAGTATAGGAAAAATTGAAAACTCATAAGAAGTTTCAAAATTTCACACAATGACATGAGTATCATGGTATTAAAATGTGTGATGCCACAAAAAAAATGCAACTTTTTGCACAAGTAAAAGGGAAAAAATCATTTTATTAATGTAACCCATAACCAACACAAACAAAAAATTCATCTACATGAATGATGATTGATCGCAATCACATTACAACATTTATCTACAAAGGTCCCTTGAATTCATCTCAAATGTATCATTTGAGTAAAGTTGCCAAGCATAATCACATTACATAATTAATCTATAGATGTAATTCCCAAGTTGAAAAAAATTCATCACTTGAGGAATCACACAAAATAATATTGTACTAACATAAACATTACAACAAATTTGATCAACAAATAATGTCATTAAAAAATCAATCTGCAAAACTAGGTCCCAAGTTTTTAAAAAATCATCACTTGATGATCAAAGGAAGTAATAAATAACTAATAGAAGCATTCAAACCTAAATGGACATGAAAACACAAAATTGTTACTCATTTTCAAAGTAGTTTTATTTTCAAAGCAATTTCTCATATTCATCAACCAATTTGTCTTTTACATAATTTTGTTTGAGGGATTCCCTTTTTAATGAATTTCTAAATTGTTTTCACATTGTCATACTAATTTTTGTAGATTGTCACTAAGGCATCCAAATTATCAAAACTCAACCAACATTGCCTTAAGTTAATCAAAACATTAACAACATTAAGAATGCATTCAATTTCAATTTGGTTTTTGAAAAATTCCAAGAATTTATCATGCCAAAATTTCAAAATTTCAAAATTAGGATTCATACATCTTCCACCAAGCAAGAGGACTTTCTCATGTCCCCTTTTGGAACAAAAAAGCGATGAAATAATGTAACTCAAATTTTAGCAAGCCTTCATTGGCTTTTTCCACGGATGTTAGTTCACCATATGTTAATTCATGAATACCATGATGAGAACCTCGAAAGGGGGTTCATTCAACATTCAAAGTCTCCAACCGATGCCCTTTTTTTTTTTGTTAAAAAAAAAGATGGTTCTTTTTTAATGTGTGTCGATTATTGTGGATGAAATTGATTGACCATAAAAAATCAATACCCTTTGCCTTTGATCTTAATTTTGTTAGACCATCTTAATCATGCCGAGGTGTACACCAAAATTGATATATGTGGAGCATACAACTTGGTGCACATTTGAAAACGTGATGAATGGAAGATGACATTTAAAATTTGTTATGACCATTTTGAATATGTTATGATGCCATTTGGCCTTATTAATGTGCTTGTTATTTTTCAACATCTAATGAACATTGTTTTTTGTGAGTACTTGGATGATTTTATGGTATGTTACATTGATGACATCTTCATTTTCTCAAAGAACACAGAGAACCATGAATGCCATGTACATTTGGTTTTGGAAAAACTTCAAGGGATTGGACTTTACGCCAATTTAAAGAAGTGTGAATTTTATCAATTTTAAGTGGAATTCTTGGGTTACATCATCTTTGGAAAAGGCATGAGCATGGATCCTCATAAAGTTCAAACCATGAATGATTGGGCTACTCCAGTTTCTATTCGAAATGTCTAATGTTTTTTTGGATTTGTCAACTTTTATCAATGTTTCATTGCCCATTATTGTTCAATAATGGCCCTTTTTACTTAGTTGACTAAGAAGATCAACCCTTTTTTTGGGAAGTTGAACTTTATAATGCCTTTCAATCATTGAAGGCTTTTTCACAATTGCCCCATTTTTTATTCATGTAGACCTTTCCAAACCTTTTGTTTTGGAAACAAACATTTCCAACTTTGTAGTAGGTGCCATACTTTCACAACTTGGAAAAGACAATCTTTTTCATCCTATTAGTTTTCACTCTCATAAATTTTCTTTTGTGAAAATTAATTACAAGATTCATGATAAAGAACTTCTAGCCATCATGGATGCCTTCAAGGAGTGGTGTCATTTACTTAAAGGAGGTCAACATGAAACCACTATGTATTTAAACCACAAGAATTTATATAATTTCTTGACAATTCATGTTTTGAATCGATGTCAAGTTTGGTGGGCAATGTTTTTGTCTTGAATTTAATTTGTCATCACATATTGCCTTGGATGCTAATAAGGGAAATCTGATGCATTGTCTCATCATTCGCACCTCATGCCTAAAGAGGGAGATGAAGCTTATAAGCAATAATGTGATGTCATTATTAAACTTGAACATATTTGACTTTAAGCATTGTTAGTAATTCTTGATGACATAACCTTTTTTTGTCAAATTTGTGAAGATTTGAAGGTCCCTTTTGCTATTGGCATCCAAGGCCAATTAAGGACTCATCATCAAATCTAGGATTTTCCCAATGATCATGTTAAATTCAAATTTCAAGATGGTCTACTTTATTGTGATGGTTTTTTGTATGCTCTTAATGGCCTTGTGTAACTTCAAGTTTTCCATGCTAAGCACGATGTTTTGGCTATAAGCCATTTTGGATTCAACAAGACCATGGAGTTAGTGTTTCAAAATTATTGGTGGCCATAGTTTTGAACATATGTGAAAGAATTTGTCGAATCTTGCGATGTTTGTGCTTGAGCAAAGAATTTTCATCATTGCCATCATGGTCTCCTTCAACCATTGTCGATCACTACATTCCCATGGTTTTCAATTTCCATGGATTTCATCACAAACCTTACACCTTCTAGTTTTTATGACTCCATCTTGGTGGTGGTGGACTGTTTGACAAAGATGGTTCATTTCATTATGTGTACCAAAACAATTATTAGTGAAAGAACAACCAAGTTATTCCTTGATCATGTTTTTCTATATCATGGTCTTTCTAAAGATATCATTTTTTATCATGGGTTTCAATTTGCATCTAAATTTTGGAAACAACTTTTTAAACTTTTAGGTGTGAAAGTGAAGTTGTCATTAATTTTCCACCCCCAAACGGATGGGCAAATAGAACAAGTCAATCAAGTCTTGGAATAATATTTATGGTGCACAACCAATTATCATCAAAATAATTGATCAGAACTTTTGGTCATGACAAAGTTCATCTATAACAACATAATGCATTCATCAACCCAATAAACACCTTTCTTTGCAAATCATAGTTTGCACCCAAAATTTGACATTCTAGGTGTGCACAAAATCATGAATCCAATAACCGAGGATATTCGAACCATGTGGTTAGCGAATGCTTGAATTCAACTTATATTTAACCTTGAAAAAACGTAAAGGCAATATAGGAAGAATGTTGATGAACATTAGAAGGAACAACCCAATTTCAAGATTGAGGACCATATTTAGCTTTAACAACATATCAAGACAACAAGGCCATAAAAAAAGTTGGATCATTAGAGGTTAGGTCCATTCCTCATTGTGAGACAAATCAATGCCATGGCTTTCCAATTCAAGATTTCAAGTTATATGAGAATCCATCTTGTGTTTCATGTTTCTTGTTAGAACCTTACCACGTGTCTACCATTATAGGAAGAATCCATGATCCCCCTCCACCTATCGAAGTTGATTGTGAACAAAAATATGAAGTGGAAGACATTTTAGGTTCAAGGATTTTGAATTGTCAACTTTAATATCTTGTTCATTGGCATGATTATGATGTGAATGAATGCACTTGGGAACCAGTTAAGAACCTATTGAATGACATGGAGAAAGTACATGAGTTTCATTGACAATATCCAAACAAACCCAAGTTCTCTCCTTGTGGAATTCATTGTTAGAAGGGGAAGTGATGTCATGGATGCCAATGTCATAGAATTCATTCATTTGAATGTTCATCCATGATTTGTATTGAACTTATACATAACTCTTAGTTTAGTTTCAATTCACTTTTAATTAACTTCTGTTTAAGTCTAAATTCATTTTTAGTTAACTCTTAGTTAACTTTTAGTTAAATTTTAGTTAAATATGAGTTAACTTCTAATTAAATCCTAGCTAACTCCTAGTCAACTTTGAATTAAGTCCTAGTTAAACTCGTAGTTAATTCTTAATTAACTTTAGTTAATTCCTAGTTCACTTTTAGTTAAGTCCCAATTAACTTTCAATTAAATTTCATTTAATTCATAGTTGATTTTTGGTTAAGAAGGTTTTCAAAAAGCTTTTTTATTTGATGCACACATAAAAGCCTCCTTGAAAGCTTTTTTGAGCTAGGTCCTTGAAGAGGTATAAATAGAAGTAGGACCCTTCATTTGCTTTAGTATGTTTAACATTAATCTTAAGCATAATCTTGCACCATAACCTTGTCAATTTTTTTTTCATGTTTATGTTTGCATATGTTAACATAATAAATATTTGTTTTCATGTTTGTTTTGCACATTTAGTGTTTTTGTTCATAGTTCTTGTGTTTTTGTTTTCGCATCACATAGTTTTGTTTTGTTCCTTGTTTGAAAGTTATACTTAGACCTTTCCTTTAGCCTTTGTTCTTGTGCTTTTTCGTGTCCTTAATAATAAATGTCAAGTCATGCTAACTTATAAAAATGACCAACAAGTGTTAAAGAATGTTAACCTTGGATTGACTTTTAAAACTCAATTAATAATAATTGATTTCTAAAAATTGACTAGCAATTAATGTTTTAAAGGCTTTAAACTTGCTCAATTCTTGAATCCCTATTAAAAACATTAAGAAAACAAAAATTGTGTGTTTCATTGGAAAATGAAAAACATAATAAAACATTTTATTGAAACCCAACAAATCCATAGATCATGAATCTTATATTTGAATTAAAATTTGACCAACAACTAAAAAGTTATAAACCCCAAACTTGTTTGACTCTTGAATCCTTGCAATGAACATGTATAAATTTTTTTATAAAAAACCTTGTGTTTCAAAAGAAAATACACAACACAAGAAACATTTGATTGAAGCCCAAAGGTTAAAATCATGAATTTTGTACCTAAATTGGAAATACTAAGAGTTGGGAGTTGGGATTGTTGTGGTGCAAATTGTAGAATGTGCACATTAGACAATGCATATGCACCTTAAGGTTCGAACTTGTAGATTCACATAAGCAAATTCCAATGTTGAGTTTAGAATCTTACCTTGTAAAATTGATTAGCAACCTTTGATTCAACAATCAAAATGCAACACACTTGCACATATGTGCATCATGAATTGTGACAAAATAATAATGAGACTCAAAAAACATTGAGAAATCTGTAGCTTGAGAAAATGTCGTGAAACATTTTGAAGATTTGCACTTGAAAGAAGCCTTACACCCTAAACATGTTCATTACAACTTCAACATTCCTCTTTCATCATTAATGTTGAATAGTGAACATTCAAAAATCAAGACAAGTTGTAAGCATATTGATAATTTTACAGAGTGCACAATAGTTACATTGCAAGTTTACAATGTTCCTCTTCCATTGTCAAACACATTGCACAACTATTATGAATCTAAAGCAAGTCACACTTGCAAGAGGTGGACAAAAGGAATTGAGATTTGTGAATAAACAATTAATGTTCGTTGTTTAGGGTGGGGTTGGTGAATTACATTTAAGTGAAAGGTTTAACAATAGTAGGAAGTATCCCAATGTTGTTGAATGATTTGGCATTAAATGATTGAAATACACCTTAATAGGCAATCTAACAACTCAAAAAAAAATCCTTTTTTCATCTTCATTATAGAATAGAACTTTTTGATGAAAGCTTATGGGTTGAAGGCAACTATATATTTGGCATTGGTCATGATGGCATGTTAATTTTTTTGTGATAAGGCTAGATTTTTCAATTTTTTTCCTTTGTTGATGTGGTTGGCCTTTGGTCAATGGGGAATTTTGGCAATAATTTGCCAAAATAAACTCTACAACTTATGTACTAGTCAAACATTAAAAATGAATATTTTTTAATTGGTGGACCATAATGATTAGCATGTGTGATATTTTTAATTAGTTTCTCACTTTATATAGTTTAATTATTTATGTTTATGGCTAGGGAAATAAATAATTCACATTGTATGTTGGATGTGGTAAACACTTAAAATCATTTCCATCACAAAGCCCTTGCATTTACAATAACAACCATTGCAAATAAATGAAGACTTTGTGGTTTCCATCACAATGTCACATCATTGAATTTTCACCAGCCTTGTCAAAATTTGCACCTTGTTTTAACATATGTTCTCCTTGTATCGACATCATTAAATGCCCCAACATCATGAGTGGGAGAAATTTTTATTTTATTTTGTTTTTTTTAAACACTTCTTTTTTTCTAGTGGTTTTCATGGTTATGTAAAACATCACAAGGTGATGCTTTCAAGGTTTTTTTTTAAAAGGATGGTAATGTTTCCTTGAAAATATTACTATACATGCTTCTTTTGTTTCTCATAATTTTTTTCAACAATCCCTATGTTTCATTGAAAAGATTTCTTGTTGAGTGCTTCGTTCCTTGTTTTGTTGTGGAGTTCCAAATTCTAGTGAATGTGGTCCAATGTTCAATCATGCTTACTCTTCTTCCTTTGTCCCCACAAAATAAGAATGCAACATTGTGTAAAAAAACTTCTCTTTAATGTTGTGAAGTTTTGAGATTTTTTTTGCAAGCATGTTCCTTTCTAAATTTCATTAGGATCTTATCCCAAACTTGATGTGCTTTTTCCAAACAAATTTTCAACAAATTATATTACATGAATATACACAAAATTAGAAAAACAATAGAAAAAGATTACATGAATTGAATTTTGATTCGACTATTGTAAGAAATTTTAGATGCATCATTCATTCATTTGCGTGACAAAACATATTCAATGATGCCTTGTAATTAGGAAATAATGATAAATAATATATTATTTTGCAATGATGAACAACAATGGATTTTTTTTGTTCATCATTGTCAGTGCATCAATTGTAACATTCTAAAACTCGTTGGAGAGAGGTTGGGTTATTAATCATTCAAATAACATAATCAATAAAACATCAAAGTTTGATTCTTTTAGCAAGTTTTGTTTTCACCTATTATTTTGTTATTCTTTAGATTGTTTTTGCATGTGATTTGTGCATGTCAATTCATGTTATTTTATATTGTATGTGGAGTTCCAACCAACAATGTAATGAGGCCACTTGATGAGCTTTGTCCCCTAGTGTGGTGGAGCACAATGTTCCCACTATTGGCTATGACTTGCAAAGCCCTTGGTTACTTGGTTGTACTAGGTATCTTGTAAGTTTGGTGTGAAGATGTTCTTAAATGCCCAAATAAGGGGTGTTGATGAAGATGCTTTAGGGTTAGGTGATGCTGTTAAATTAAATAGGTTAATAAGTGAACATTGATTAAAAATTCAAAGGATGTTGAATCTTCACACATTGTTCTTCTATTTTTAAAACTCAAAGAACATTTGTAGTCTTCGACATAATGTTTTAACAACACAAAAATCGTTCAATTTGATAAAGGAATGGGGTGTTTGGTGACAAGTGAATTAAAACAAATTAAAATTTTGAGGTTAAATTTTTTATCATTGCATTTTTGCCTTTGGATCACAAAGAAGTTTTGTAAATCCCTAGTTCACACACACATTAGGTTTGAAATCACACTACTAAACATACTAAAGACGAGAAAAATATGAGGCTGAAATTAAAGAGGGGTCTAAAACTATTTTTTCAAAAAATTTGAAACAAACTATCACTCATCCTCTTCTTATGTTTTTGCAATGCTCTTTTACTTTGGATTTGTAACCTTCTAGTTTGTGCATTCAATGACACAAAAATCGTTAAATTTGGTTAAGAAACGATGAAAATGTTGAAAAAATGTTTAGTGATGAGTTCATGTCTAGTTATGGGCTATTCTACCCCTAAACAACTTTTAAATTAAGAATGTGGTGTTCTTGTGATTGCCTAACTTTAAAGGTCATAGGGTTATTTGTTGAGGATGTCTCGTCCTTTTATCAAAAAGAAAACATCAAAGGTACATGAAGCTTATCCACCATAAGTTTCCACTTTTTCCTGAATGAATGAAGGGTTATAATAGATATCTGACCAAGACCAATCAAACATGGGTTCAATTGGATTTTTTTTGTTCCCAACATGTTCCCCAAGTTTTTAATGTGTTCTTCAACATTTTCCCTATAGCTTCTCATTTTATCCCATATCCTTTGCCCTCAGTTCTACTCTAACCTATATATAGGAGCCCAAAATGAGATCACAACATATTGCATTTATTTTGGTACTGCCCAAAGCTTGATCAATGTCTTTTGTGATGGGCCAATCAAACATGCCCATCACAAAATAATTTAAAAAAAACTTTGGGGGTCCCCGCAACTAATTAATATGAGTCACAAATATACTATAATAGTCAATGTAGTGACTGTGTCACAGTTTGTGCCCCTGTCATTAGCCAAGGCCAAAAATGGTAAAGAACAGAGGTAGGTAGGCATTGATAGTACCTATTCTTGGCAGCCAATGATGTGAGTCAGCATGCACACAAGGAGCCCAAAATTTTTCTTTTTGAAGGAGGGTGTGTGGGGGTGGGGGGTTTTGTGTTGGATCTTTTGTACTTTTGTTGTTTCCAATGTGTTCCTCAACATGTTCCCAATAGCACCTCACTTTATCCCATATCCATTACACTAAGTACTAGTCTTGTAACCTATATAATCAGCCCAAAAGAAGCAGACTACCATAAATATATTCTGAGACAGCTCAAAGCTTCATATCTTTTTAGTAATTGGCCAATCAATGATGCCTATCACACAAGCGAAAAAATAGAACTTTGGGGGTTCCCAACAACTGGTTAATATCAGGCACACTAACTAAGGTGTGGTTAATTATGTGCCAATGTAATGAGAAAATAATGACAACAATAGAACTATGCCTGGCACTTTTAGTGTAATATGTAGACAAGATCTGTAGATTCTACCAGTTCTGTTGGTTCTGGGTTGGTGGAAACGAATGCTGATGCAGACCCCTTGTTGCCCCTTGCACGATACAAGCCTAAAGCCAAACAACGCTCGTAGCGCAACATCCCTATGAAAAGCTCCTCAAATGTTTGTCCAACGTAATGTTTGGCTACAGGTACTTGGTCAAGCTGGCGTACCATAGATTTGGAAGCGTATTCACGTTGTAATTCTTGGTCCATCACTAAAACTTGGCCCCCGGAAACCATTTGATCCACTATTGCCATCACTTGTCTATTGTAGAAAGTTGCAAACCTGTTGACATGTTTCAAATGGAAAATTTATTTGTCACCTATAAGCGCTTCTTGAAACTATACCAATCCCCCCCCCCAAAACGAAGTTTCAATTGAAACTATGTTAATAGTAATATAATAATATGAGTTTATTTTAGTCGACATTAGAATTTAGTCTCAATAGAGAGCTTGGTTGTTGCAAGAGGAAAAATTACATTTCCCATGAACATACATGAGGAAATTCAAAGTCGATGGACAAAAAGCTTTTCCGTCCATGTATGGTGGTGCAAATTGAAAAGTAGCAACACGGTTTCGACGATACATCTCCGTGTTGAAGATGCGGCGATCAAATGTCACACGAGGTCGGAGGTATTGGATCTCCGTGACTTGTTGAAGTTCCACTATGACACGGTCCTTGATTGGGCGAAGGAGTCTCTCCACCTGCAACAATGTTCACAAAAATCCAACTGAGCCCTCCGACCCCACAAGAAAATACAAGAGAAGACAAAAATGAATAAATATGTGTAAGTTCTAACTCTTTTCAAAAGGAAAAACTTTTGTTGGGATTCTTCAAGAGGATAGGCTACTCTCATGTTCCTTCTTCAATTAAACTATTGGCACAGTCCAGGATCACTCTTGATGATGGAGTTGTTTGTTGGTGATGCCAGCAAGGGAGAGACTAAGGAATAATGTAGTTTCCATTTGGTACCACATTTTGAGGAGAGTTTACTTGGAATTGTGAGTTCATTTTCTGAGAACTGCATGGAACATATTCCTATTCTAATTGTTGCTGGTTTGAACTTGTCATTGGTGCTCAATGTACAACTAATGCTTAGTACATGGTAAGTTTGAAAGATGAAGAAAAATGTTGAGTACAGTTGCTGCAATGAAGACATTGTTCACATCAAGACTGAATGCAGAGGATGAGGCATTGTGGTCCTCATCGTTCGCAATCTCGAGCATGGGTTGCTCTACATTGCCTTGTGTTAGTATCACCACCTTTTCTGCACCATGCTTGCACTGGGCACTTTAGTGACTAATTGAAACATAAGACTATGTGAATCTAAAGAAAAAACAGAAGTACAAGTCTACATAGAATCATGATTTTGCATCTGCCAGCATCATTTGAATTTCACTTTAGCACTATGATAATGTGTACATATGTATACATCACACATGCACTTAGTGGGGTTTGTTTGAAAGCGGCACTGCATGCAACTATTGGTTTGATGTGCTTACTATGTACCTAATCAGCACATCAATGCGAGAGATTAGCAGAGGAGGTGACACAATTTTGTTGCTAATTAAGATTATTGAAAGAGTTGGAAAGGGGAATGAATGGCAGCACCTGCTTGAAGTACACCAGCTCGCAGCAAATCAAGCTCATAGCTTGGGGACCCAATCACAAAATAAATATGCTGGAAAACCCCCACACATCCCCAATCAGCGATGGATGGCTCATTTGGGTGCAAAATGACAATCGGTGGGTTTGGCATCCCAGGTGTCCGCAGTTGTGACACAAAGTAGAACAGGCTACTTGGCCACTTTCCTTGGATGCAAACTAAGATATGTGGGTGGCTAAGCTTCACCACATTCAAAGTAGAGGTCTTCAAGCTTTTGTAAACCTCGGCCCTCCGTCTCTCAATGATTGAGGGATCTGGCTTGTCCCAGATCTGCAAAGGTGGCCAGCTCATGGCCATGTCGATGGCATCCTCAAGTGTTATGACAAATCTTTTTGTCTTCTTGGGCATGTCAAGAGTATTGCACTGCTTATTGTCCATGTCTGGCATTAACAAAGATGGTCCAGGATCCTGATGCTTCCTAACACCCTTCCTGAGTGAGGCTTGAGATTCAATCTCAGGAGTTTCCTCCTTGCTAAATGCTTGGAGGTTGCTCATTGAAGCATATGAAATCAGTCCGTGCACATGGACATGGCTTTGGTCACGGTGTTGACCTCTTGTCATTGACAAATGTGAGCGGAGGCCACGAGGATGGTTCTGACTGATTTCTCCACTGCCAAGATGAGAGAGATAATGACCTAGTTTTCCCTTTCTTGTTGTTTCTTGAAGCTCATGACTCACCTCTATTGATTCTTGAGGTCTAACCTCTGAATCAATTTTGTCCTTGCTATATTGTGGAAGGTCACCCATTGAAGCCACATGAGTAATTAGTCTTTGCACGTGGTGATTGCTAAGTTCAGGCTGTTTGCCTCTTGCTATTGAATTGAGGACAGGTTTACATTGCTGAATACTAGTGTCTTCATCAATCAAGGACTTAGAGCCTGCTGGTTTAGGAAGTTCCCAATTATTGATTCTTTCTTGCATTTCCATCAGCATCGAGCTGGTGCAATCTTGTTGATCAATTGATGATGCCCCATTGCTTTCCAAGTCCATATTGAAATCCTTGCCCTCTTTTACAATCTGCAAAAGCTCGGCATCCTTTGATTTGTGTCTATGGTTGGGGAAGAAGCGTGTTTGAAGGCAATCCATACAATAGAACTTCGGCCAATGAAGGCAATGATGGTGGGTGCCAAAATGGAAATTTGACACCTCCTCTGCTGTATCTAAATCCTTGGCAATTCCTAACCCAACATCGGTGGCATGAATGATGCGCCCTTTTGGGTAAAGCAAAACTTCTCGAGCAATTTCTCCATCCTCCTCATGTCCAATATCAAGACCAAATAGTATGACTCGGTTTCTCCTATACACCAGCTCACAAGCCTGCAAGGATGATATCCTTCCAAATATCTTAACTTCTGTCTTTAGTAAAGCACCTGGCAGAAAATTCTAGTGTATTTGGACAGCAGCTTATATCCATAGATATCCTTCGTAGAAAATAAAAGCGATCTTATGCCTACTCCTATGAGGAAGGATCTTATACCTATACTTCTTAAGAAGTAGGTGTAAGAACTGTCCTACTCCTATTACCCTCATGATCTATCTATCTTTAGGTTTATAATAACCTTTGCCTTGTGCTTTACAATCGGTAAAGCCCACAAGTGAGGAACATTCTTGAAATGTGAGGCTAGACTCAGCTATTGCCTCTTTAGACCGCTTATTTTGGGAATGCCCCCCACCTTGGGACTTTACCCTACACATATATAAAATAAAACATGAGTGGAGAAATTTCCTAGTGTATTTGGAGGGCACCTTATAGTTGTGAATAATGCCTACAAGAGACCTCTTATTGCCTTGTCCTAGGATAATTATTTTGGGAATGCACTCATCCTGGGGCCTTACCCTATATTAAATTGACCAATTCACCCCTCTTACTTTGATTGCTATGGATATTCAGCAGGTTGTGTTCACAAAGTGTTGTTTATATTGTATTACACACTCATCAGGCTGGCAGAGTGGCTTACACTCCATTTCAACACTTCTTAAAATTTTAAAAATCTACAAAATTCTTTACAAAGGGTCAGGAACCCACATGTAGGGCCTCAGGCCTCATAGTCTCTTGTTCCTGTTCACCGGGGCTACTGTCCTTGTTCACAGGGCTCAAACCTGAGAAGAAGTCCCTTGCATGGGTGCCTTGCACTTATGAAGTGTTTCCTCCCAGTTGTGTCTACTAAGTTATGAGAAAACTGTCTTCCTTATTTTCCATGCATTTTCCTTTATCATCAGGAGTAGCGCAATCCATTCCATTTTTGAACACAATGGTTTTAAAATCATCTTCCCAATGATGTATTCTGATAGAAAGGAGACCAATCTTCATACTTTTTGCAATGACACACGTAATTGGTACTTGTAGGACTAGAAAGAAAATGATATTTCAGAAGAGGTTATGGAAGGATCTACGACAATGACACATTAAGGCAATCATAATTTGACTGTCTTTCTATTCATCATCTAGTCAGATAACTCACCTGGTCGAAAGTAAGCCCTTCTTCATGAAATATTGAAGGCAAGATGATGGGGAAGACTTCTTGACGGAGACCGTGCATGTATTGGAACATCCAGTGGCCCTCCAATGGTGTTGCCACTCTCAGTCCTGTCCGAAATAAATTAACAACAAATGTTGATAACCCCTTGATCTGACAACTGTTGCAATAGCACTGATGTTAGACCGTTTCTGTAGGGTGAGAGCAACAACATTTGTTTCAATGGCACAAAGCATGACGAGGGCAAATCAGGTGGTGCAGCAGGGAACAAATTTGGATACTGTCTGCAATCTTTCTGAAGAGTATTAAAATCTGCAAAGTGGTAGAAAGGGAACCTTAAGAAGCTTTGCAACAAAACAGAGTTCAAAGCAAATAAAACACACACCTGCGTGCAAGGAGCTTGAAGCGGATGACATCAAGGCACATGATTTCAATTCCTTGGTCAGTGTCATCCCAGATAGCACTGGCTGCCTTCTCAGGTTTTAGTAGCTCCACAATGACACGTACTTTTGAGCCACAATGGCGGTGTACTGCTAATGTCCTCACTATTTGTGCTGCATCTTCCGCATCTGGATCCTGTACCACCCCAAATTTTTGCCCACAAATTTGAACCCTATAATCTGGACCTGATATTCATTGCAAACAAATTCGGATGTTTATATACTATGTAGGTTTGAAAACTAGCTGGATTTCATCATGTTGACTTAACATGCTACCTTGGCTTCCTGATCCGCTAACAAATAAAATGCTGAAGCAACTTTTGCACTGACACGGTCCAAGTCAGAGTCCTTCACAGGAGTGCCTTGTATGAACTCAACTTGGTGTCGGTAGCACATCAACAATGTCTTCAATTCAAACCTGCAAAATGTTCGATCTGAAAATGGAAAACTTACAGATATGGTTCTCTTGTTAACAAAGCTATAGAACTCTAGTATCAAATTATTGCTCTATTTTGCACAAAAAATTACCTGCTGCCAAACCCACAGACATTCTATGCACAAGAACTGGCAGCAAGAAATTCAAATTTCCTACAGTCATAGCAGAGCAAAATTACTAAATCCCACTTTTTGATTACACCATCCTTTTGATTAGTGTCTAACAAAGCTTCTCAATAGCAACTTAACTATGATTATACAAGAGTATATATTCTCTCTTCTTTATCTCACCCATCCAAGAAAACAGACACTCACTTGAGCCAGTCATCACATCAAACTGAGTAATATTTCATGCCATTCCGAACAAAACCAGATCTAATAATCAATTGGGCCAAGCCTTGTGCAGATCTATCACCTCAGGCATACATTTGCTACAACTGACAAATTTTTCACTGATTTCTTTACTGGCTTTTGTGCAGACATTGTCTTAGAGAAACTACCATGGATGCAAGAACCACATTGCAGATTAAAGTCTAAACCCTGAACCAAAACTATGGGGGCAGTGGAGAAGACATGCTTACGAGGGCTTGTAAGGAGCCATAAGTACAATTCGGAGAGGAAATGCATCCATATCTGCAATGCATCACAAGTGAACTTGCTTAGTATCCAGCCCAGGCTCAAATCTAGATGCAAGAGACCATGTGACAAATCTACACACAAGAGGCCAATATTAGGGAGAGGAACCTTGATTGTGATTTGGATGATAAAACTCTGATAGAAAGTCTTGAACAGTCGGGTATGTCAAGTTTCCACTGATGATTATGAAACGGGAGCCCACCACCTTCCTCACAGTAAACCTTCCACCAAATGGTCTACACATTATGTACAAACAAAAAACAAAATCACTGCCCAAGTTCACATCTAAAATGCCACAAGTAACTACGAACGAGTACTTGACACAAACCCTGATGATCGTAGCGCAAAAAAGGGGTTTAAAACATTTTATGTAAATCTACATTCCATATCTGTCAGCAAGTATAGAACAGAAGTTCCACCTGCGAGATGCAAGCTGCAAGATTCGGTTGATTTGAGCTGGTAAAATAATGACAGCTCCCAATATTACACAAATAACAACTACCCTTCCCCAGTTGGAGTTTGGAGTAATATCCCCATAGCCAACTGTGGAAATCTGTCACACATCACCCCAAGTAAAATTGAATATTTGTGCCACAAATGATGACAGTTTCTTGAAGCATGTGGTGCAAAGAAAACTATGGCTTCATGCATATGTATCTCAAGAGCTCCATGTGGATGAAACACAAAGCATTTGCAACCTCAATACAATCAGATTTCCCAATAGTCTAGTCAGTTGATTTGCCCAGAATCCATAGTGAGCTCCTTAAAAGGTGAAGAAAAGGAGACCTGATAATACATAGTGAACAACACTTACTGTGACAATTATGAAGTAAACTGCATCAAAAAAACTAAGGCAGCCTTGACTGCCACAGCCCTTTGAATCAATCACACTCTGAGCAGTTGCTTTGTTATCAACCCACTGCAACACCCCAGCAGCTACAAACACTGCACCCAAGCAAAAATGGATTCGTTAGCCTCTGACATCTAGCTTGCTTCATACCTTCATCTCTATAGTCATCAAATTTGGAACCAACCCATTGTGGTAAAGACTCTTAGTTCAGAGATCATGAAGATGCTTCCATTTCGGCTTACCTCTAGAAGAATAGAGAGTTACAAAGGAATGCAAATTTAGCTGGCTATCATCTTCCTTGGGCTATGTGAATGTGATGCCTGTCCATTTTTTGTTAAAAAAATGCATGACACAACTCAAATTCCACTGGTCTATTGTTTGGAACTTGCTTTCTAAATTGTCCATCTAAAAAATTATCCAGGAAGCTGAATATCATCATACCAACTCCGAGTGTATACATGACAAGAATGAAAATCTGCTCTCTGATTGCACCACCCGTCAGCCCTCCCACTTGAGTGATCACAGGCATGATCCTAATCATAGCAAACAAAATTAAAATTAGTGTCAACAGGGTACTCTTAGGTAATTAATATTGATCACACCTACATTATTTTCCTCAAAGGTCAAGGAAAAAAAATTCTCTTGTAAGGTTGGGTCCAGGAAAGTTAATTACCTTAGGACACGAAGGAAGAGCAAAATAGCAGCACCATTGTTGTTACCAGGGCTGTGAATCCCAACCAGAATAATTATCTTAGTTGTTGCATGCAGGACAATGTTATCTATGACACTCTGAACTCAAAAAAGCAGGTTTCCATCCAAACTTTGCATAAGGAATCAAGGCCAACTCAAGTTAATTCTGTGACTAAATGGTCACCAACAACAGTGTACACCTGACCCTCATAGACATTGTTGAGAAATGTGCTCATTTCCAAAAAACTTGAGGAAATTTGTGTGTTCACTTTGCCCATTCAGTATTATCTGACAATCAAACCTTGAACTTGGTGCACAAATAATTCTATCAGACTCAATGTGTACAGAGAATCATGTACAGGAATACAACTTGGGGGGAGTGGAGAGTATGATGGAGACAGACCTCCAATACAGGATGATAGGAAGAGTGCTGACAAAATCAACCAAACCCCTCAGCGAAAAAATGTAGTAGAGACGCACTGGGGCACTGAACAAAATTTTGCAGCAGTAGTTTAGAACATTGAGCATAAAAACCACAAGCCTGCAATATTGAACTCTGGGGCCTAGTCCATGGAGATATAACAGCCTTGCACCCATAACAAACAAATCTTAAACTGATGGAAAATTTTGAGCATCCAAATGGAATTATTACTGGTTTGACAGAGCTGCAGAATTCCCAGTTGGATGTAACTGCAGACATTAGAAATCATCATGAAGTCCACTGGATGAAGCGGCTGGAGCAGCTTCTAGCTTAATGCAGATCTACTTCTCATAAGACTCAGGTAAGGAAAAACCTTTGATGCATCCTGGAGTGTTGCACTACAAGGTACTTAGAAGTCGGTAAATTACCTGTAAAGATTCAGGATGTAATCAAGCACGAAAAAGAGGCCACAAGCAAGTTGTACTACCCGCAACCAGGGAAGTTCATTTGCACCAATCTTGTAACTGTGCACACAGAAAAAAACAGTTTTTGTTTCAAAACGTGTTACAATATATATGTACCACAAGCCACCTGGGCAGCTTTGATCTAAAACAACAATAATGTCAAACTAGAAATTTTGCATCAGGTAGATGCAAAATACCACATTTTATAAGTGCAAGTTTGACAAATCTTCTTACAGACAGTAATTTAGAGATCATGGGAATTTGTTTTTAATCACAAAGCTTGAGGAACTTGCGTTGTAAAGATATAAAGAGCTACAGATGCCATCGCTGCCAGAAACTCTATCTGCAAATTTTCCCCCCGAAAAAAGGGGAGGAAAAAAAAAAAAAAAACAAAGAAACCCATGTCAAATCCAAAATGTTGAAAATCCATCTAAAATGTGCAATCCAAATGTGAATCACTGAATCAAACAGTGAACTAAAACACTAAAATTCAGATTTCAAACAAAAAAAATTCTGGAAATCACAAAAACTTGGTTCACAAATTATGCACAGTTGAATGCTGAAATTCTTTGCCTTACCCACATGAGGACATTTCCAAGTGGCCAACCACGAAGAGCTGTTCGCACTTTAGTGGTGAATGGCACTTCACCATACAAATAAGAGTCATGATAAGTTGCCAAAACTTCCTGCAGTAGTAGACCATCAACCACAACCCCATCATTCATTCATTCATTCATAAATTTGCATCATGTTGCAGAGCTTTGCAAATTCATGGGAAAACGGTAAGACTCCACTAAAACCTAAACATTTCACATATGATGCACCACATGACTGAAACCTTGAACAGCTTAATTTACCTGTAGCAGCCTCTATCTTTTGCTAACAGAAATTTCTCTGAGTAAGCCAATAAGAATTGTAGACAGAAGCCAATTGTTTGAATGGGTTTTGAAATATATTCTGCACTGCATTATATTGTTATAAGTATTATTTTTTCACACATATGTATTCTAATATTTCAATATTTTAATATAAATCTAAAAACATAAATTTTAATGATTCTAATCTTTGAATTTAAAATTATTTTACTATGAGTGCAATTTATGATTTTTAAAAAAAAGATTGGCTTAGTGAAATTTCAAACACACTTTTGAAAAGCAATATTTGTGCCAACGTTTCATCTTCACCATAGTGTGCTATGCATGCTTTCACCTGATCATGGTAGACATCCTATGTTTCATGATTCAAATCTCTACTGTGTTGATGGTAATATTAATCCATGGCACTAATAATCTAGTCGGAAAATCCCAAAGCCCAACATACTCGAATGAATTCGAGTTTCTGATTTGCAAGTTTTATGTAAACAAGCAAGAAAGAACGTGATCATAATCAGCTGACTTGACTGACTGACGATCCATTTCGGATCGAGAGGCTTTGGGAAGGAAGAATTGTAGTGATCAGAGCTCTGCAAGCAATTTATGGCAGATTTTCAAGAGGTTTTTCTGTTGTACCTTAGTAGCATGGATTTGCTTGCCTTGCGTTTGTTTTCTGAGCCATATAAAAGCATCAATGATCTTGTCCTCGAACGACCCCGTGAGTTTCCCGAAACTCATGTGTGGGAGTGATAGCTTCCGAGTCTGACGTTGCCTCGTTACTTCACGTACCCCGACGCTCTCGTCAACGTCGTCTCCAGGAATCGAATCACCATCGTCGTTCACAGGCGTGCATTCGCCGGTAGCGGACACAAGCACCCTGAAGGTAAAGCATTCCCAAATTTTATTCCTTTGTATTTTGGGTACCCTAACTGGCACTAAGATTGCCAGTTTAGATGCCAAACTCTCAGGGTAACTTCCACCTGGTCAGAAGTTACCATCAGCCAAGGTAACTTCTGACTGGTGAAAATTACCTGTCAGCCTGTCCATTTTTTAAAAAAATTATTAAACAAAAATCTGTTGTACTTTACTTAGGGAAGGTTTCGGATATAGGGCTTTTAGAATTTTCAGCCCCTTGCCTCCACGCAAAGCATTGCCTGGATTTTTCCTTTGTATGTTCATCCCCCTTGCCTGCCTGAAGAAACTTGTTTTCAGCAAGCTGGATCTTCTGCAATGGAAGGTACCAGCCAGGCTGTACTGGGATCTTCTGACCAGCGGAAAGTACCAGCCAGCCTCTCACTGGTTCTAAAAAGTGAAAAAATCCCAGCTCTTTACGTAGGAAAAGGACCTAAGTACAAGCACTTTCGTGATTTTCGACCTGTTCCCTTGGCCTACCGGCCTCTGGCACTAAGGCCTGTACATACTGACTTGGGAACAGACCTCAAATCTGAAAGGCCCTATATCTAGAACCTTCTCCTATACAAAAATTTCAAGTTGCACTCATATTCATGATCCAAGCCATGGGGAAAGATCAAAGTATTTTTAAGCTTGTCGATATTGACTAATTTTTCTTACAAGATCGATAGATATTAGCCGCATGATCATCAGATCAAATTCTTCTTTTAAACATATGTAAAAGGCGATTACCATGCATGTCGGAGGCAGCGCAACCTGCAAGTGCAAGTGATCAGAACAAATTAATTACCTGCGTGAGTGAGTGCCCCACTGGTTGTGGCCATGGCCAGAATCTTCGTCAAAGGAAGGAACTGACACTTCCACACGCTGATCCCCCTCTTCAAGCTTCAAGGAGTCAATACGGCAGCTGCTGGATCCAACTACAATAGATTTCAGGAACTGCATGAATATCATAGCAAGTCACCACACTTTCCAGATCATGTCTAGATCGTCAGTTTCGACAAATTCTTCGCGAGAATGCTCAATATGCAGGCAAAAGAAGGAATCATGCATGTGTACAGCCCAGATCTACTCCTGGTCAGTTCTCAATCTGTAGTAGAGGTTGGAAAATCTAGAGATTAGAGACCCAAGCCGGGACGAGCGTGACAGAGAATTTCTTGCCCGCGGTCAATATTGCAACAGCCGTTTTATAGGCTGCATGCAAACATTCATGGAACGCGAATCATACGCAAAGCAGTCGTGCAGATTCTGAGCAGCTGAGACTATAGATTGAGCTACCCCGAATCCCCAAGCGGCATGCCTAGGGTTCAAGCTGCTGATCTGCATCTGGGCAGAGCCATTCAAGCTGTCGGGGGATCGGCCGCCTGAGTAAATCTTGCGAGCAATGCTTCTTCCTGAACGGTACGAGTTTATATGTAGCAAAAAGTTGCAGCGATCTTGTAATAATATCTAGCTGGAATTGTACAGCGAGCTGCAGCAGATGCAGGTGAGATTGTTCAAGACACAAAATTCGAAACCGTGAATATATTAGAGATAGAGAGAGAGAGGAAAAAACTTAGCCTGCACCTGGCGCGCGCCTGGCGACTACGAGTTTTGGCGCCCCTTCGATTAAACACATTCATCTTCGGCCGCGTTCTATGACCAGCTGCAGATCAAGCGTTGGACTGAGAAATATTATCCAATTTCTGTGGCAGCAGCTTTAAGCCAGCTTAAGCGTCGGAACAAAGAAACCAATCCCCAACACAAATTCTCCTATAACAAAGGGAGGACTCGCTCATCTAACTAGCGTCAAACAAAATGTAATAATTTATCACACCGCCTCAACAGTCCATCAGGAAATTCTTCCTTCAGCATTACTAGCTAGCGTCTACATGTCCAGAAATCCAAACCCGTCTACCCAAGACTAGAAACGATCATATGTAATATTCCGCACCCTCTAGGCCATCTAGTGGTCTTGACTCTTGTGCTACTACGTCGCGAGCTACCGGTGAGCTGGGACGCAAGGAACGTTCACTTCAGTCAAGGAAACTAGCTGCCTGATCAATGCAATTTATACCCTGGGCTTGAAGATTAATAGAGTTCTGCAAACTAGTTCAAACTTTGCCTTTAATTCACAGTGGTAGCTCGACTCAGATACAAACCATGCTGCAAGCCCGCGCCAGTAGTACCGGAACAGTAGTACCGCAAAGTAGTGGTGAACTTTGGAAATCTTTCTCTTTTCTTGGGTACCCACAAATCCGGCACACTTTAGTAATGAAGAAGAACCAATCGAGGTGGTCGACAACCGCAAGCGACAGAATAACCCAAAGACTGCACTCATGATGCATGTACCTCACAGGCCACTTGCGAATTTGCTAGTTTCCCAGCAACTTCGGCCAGCTCAAGTGATACGTAGTACCTGCACGTCATCGACACTGGCTCTAGTAATTAAACCCGCTCTTGGATCAGCTGCACAAATCGCACTGCAACGTCACTGCACACGAGGCTATTTTCCATCATGGGACATGATTTGATCTATAGGCTACGTCGAGCACAGTATTAAACTCAGAATCCACAACGTGGACTCTATCGGGTAAAACAATATTTTCTTGAAAATGGAAAGAATCAAAGCTCGGGAAACTAGACGTATAAATGCATGTAATTGGGAGTCAGAATTAATAGAATTCTCGCAGCCGGCCATCATCAATCCACGCTTCGCGCCGGGCTGGGGTTCCACCAATTAGAAGCCCCGAAAGAACTACGTCTTCCCTTCTTTCTCTTTCGCCACCAGTTCCTGCGTATCACGTATAGGTGAATGGTAGGTCTAGAGGGTATGCTGTCGTTTGTGGGCATGGGAACAAGGGCAACCGCCCTAGTTCCCAAGCCCAAAAACAAGAGAATACTGGATGCGACCTGGCTTTCACCTACTTATAAACGTGACCTAATTTGAGCTTGCGCAAGAGATCGCCCTCATTCCCATGCCCAGAAACGAAAGAAGACCACATGTGACCTGCCATTCACCTAGTTAAAAACCTGACCTAATTTGAGCTTGTGCAAGAAACCGCCCTCGTTCCCATGCCCCAAAAAAACAAGAGAATAGTACCCCGTGTGACCTGCTGCTATTCACGTACTTAAAAACCTGACCTAATTTGAGCTTGTACAAGAAGGTTATGCTTAGTAATATGTGCCTCGTTATTTACGACGAAAGTTATGCTTGGTAAGCAATCTCCAAATACAAGGAAAAATTAGGTCAGGATTTTAAGTAGCAGGGGCTGAAGCGGTGAAGGGCGATCTGGCATCATCCCTATCTCACACAAGTAGTATTATCAGCATCTCGGGCAGCTGGGCCCCACTTGCCACGATAGCAATTGACACTAATAGGCATACCGATCGAGAGGCCTACTAATACTGTCCGTAGGTGTTACGAATCTTTTCGACGCGAATGAATAGCATTACTACTCTCATGAATGCAACAAGCTGTGTGGCCTTATCGTCAGATCCTTGCGATCGATTGAACATTAGCATCATCAACATGTTGAGATGGTGCATGCACACACTGGACTTCTTCTTGCATTTTTTGGTTGTACACTGATCCGGCATGGCGTGATTTCTGGAGAAAGAAACAGGGTTGATGAGTGAGTATATTGGCATAATCAACAGCTTTTAGACATTCTTGCTTATCATCACGATCTGGTTCTTAATTTCCCGAATCTCGATTCTCCTCCACAGCTGGCGGGATTCGCGCATCCATTCCTGGAGGAGCTCGAAGGATTGAGACGGACGACAGAAGTGCACACCAAGGCTACGGTCAAATGCGGGCCCCCGGATTCGAACACGAGACCTACAGTCGGTAAAGCATTCAACGGTGCAATTGGTTAGCTTTTGAACCAACCCTGTGAGGACTGGGCTGTAGGGAAATGAATTAATATTTTAACTTGGCTTTTCTTGGTGGGCAAGAGTACCCAGCGTTCAAAAATTATCTCCGTTAAATGATTTTTTTTTCAAAAAAAATAAAATCAAATATTCTCTTTTCATATTTATTTTTCACATTTGTGCAAAATTTCAAACCAAAAAAAAAACACTTGTCATCACACATGTATTTCAATCTTTTCAATCACATTGACACATTTCAAAAGAATTACATGAATTTTTGTGTATGATGGGTGTGATAACCATTTTTAGAGAAAGTAGTTTCATCTTTAGTTTGGTGAGTTTAATCACTTGGGGCTGGGTGCACATTTGAGGAGACAACAAAAAAAAAAACAAAAACAAAATGTCAAAAGATAAACAAGAATCTTTTTACAACCACATTAAGATGAATCATCTCACCTAATTTCTAAGGGGCGAGATCCCTTGAAGCTACTATACTCTATAATGATTCTCAACACAATATCCCTGCCTTATAAGGCAGGGCCAACAAACATTTCCTTTTGAACATACTTATTCTAATCCTTACGGTAAGGGTGAACAACCCAAATCAATACGATCTCATGCCTGCCACCCTATATAGGCGATCTCATATACTTGTATACAAGTATCTAGATCATCAATTTTCCTAATCAAAAGATTAAAACTTCAACAAATAGCAACAATTCAAATCTTAGGTGAATATTACTTAAGTGTGGTATCTTCATGAGGAAGAGGATAAAAAGATCCCAAATTACAATCCCTTTATGTTTCACTAAAAAATTACAATTTTTCATTGGATTGCTGCCCATGAATTTATGCCATCAATATTTTCATTCAAGGTTGCTACTTGTAGTTCAAGTTTGTTGGCCCTGCCTTGGTAGGCAAGGATATAGTGTTGAGATTCATTATAGATTACACTAGCTTCAAGGGACTTTGGCCCCTGCTTTGTAGGTTTTGCTTAGTTGATCGTGATTTTCATGGATTCAAAATTCTAAAAATGAAAACTTGTAAATTTTTTCCATCCACATAAATATTCTTGAAATTTTCTTCAAATAAATAAATATGTGCCTGTCATTAGATATGTACTTAAATAAATAAAATTTTCATGATAGGTCCATCTGTGACACACACCTTGTCTAAGTGGAACATATGCCATTTGGCTCATTGAAAGGTTCAAGCTTGAGTGTGGGGTTGGTGACTAAAATAGAAACACTTTCACTGACCCAACAAAGTTGAACAAATTCACAAGTTCATAATATTTAATTTCCTATATGATATAAGTGCATGAAGTGGATCATTGGCATTCAAATGACCCAAAAAAATAAAAAAAGTACATTGGTAATAAACATGATCTAAAACTCCTTTTCCCAAGGTTGGTGGTAAAAACAAGTTTCAATTATGTTTTCATTTTGGTTGTCACTCTTGTGAATGTTATGCAATAAATGTCCCTTTATGAAAAAGTTATTGCTTTTCATCTACCTTTATGAGAAAATTATTGCTTTTTGCTCAAAGTTTGCTTTCATTTGCAAGTAATCAACATTTAGAAATGAAAAAGAATTTCAAAATGAAAGAGGGGCCCAAAGATAGGGTTATTATAACGATAACTTTAATATGCAATCAGTGATGAGTAGCCAAAAATATTGAAATAAATAAGGTGAAGGCTTACAAAGATAGATACACATTAAATCAATATTATACCAAGAAGTTGGGATTGATGGCCAGTTTGGGATTTAAATCACCCCTTTTAGGCCATATGCAACTTGACATATTATAGCCAACCCAATTGTAGAAAGGGTCACAAGTTGAAATAGTCTTGGGATGGGTGACTTCCCATGATAACAACCACATAAAGACAGATGAAACACACCTCCAAAAGGAATTCTTATATGTTGCAATTTGAAGATCATGATTGCTTCCTGAAGCTTGGTGTGGAGTCTACCAAGTCAACATCACAAAAATCATGTGAGTATTTTAGGGTCAAACCTTTAAAATCTGGTGAACAACTATTTTGCTCTTGTTAGACTGTATAACAACATTATAACAGCAAAAAAATTGACTGCCTTTCAAAGGGTATTACAACCAGTGATTTTTTTCCCACAAAATCATTTGGAAATTTTCTGTTTTTCTTGTGTGAATTCAAAAAAAAATTGGTGGAAAACTTCTCCAAATATTTTATATTAGAAAATGAGGGGAAAAAATCTGGTAGTAGCCCCAAGAACATGAACAGCCACAGCCATTTACGTTGGCAAATGAAGAGTGTTTTTCACATGTATTGGTATAGATATTAGATGCTAGCCAGAACTAGCTCTTCAGATGAATTATCCCCTTTTTGGTATGGTCTCAGTAAAAGGAAAAAGTACACTTCTAGAGTTTTTCATTTATGATTTCCCACAAAAGAATTCCAGAATTTTCTTGTGTGACTTTTTTTTAGGGGAATGTTTAGGATGGTTTATTGTGTCTTATGTTGTAGTTGTGGGCTCCCCTTCTTGTGTTTTAGGGATTGTAAAGTTTGGATGTGTTACTTTTGAGGCTCTTTTGGGATGGTGTGTTGTATATTATATGCAAGTGTATGGGCCCCTCATTGTTTTGTAGGTGATTATTTGTCAAACAAAGATAAGTATTGAGAATGTTGTTGCTTAGTCCACGGTCAATTCAGTTAAAAGCAGCCTTACAACACTACTTCTCACATCCAAGATTAGTATTTTTTTTTTTACCCTCACTCATAAAACGGGAACTGGGATTGCAAAAGGTGGGAGATTCTTGACTTGGGGTGCCAACAGTTTGTCATGTCATGTCTGCTGTAGGGTAGAACTGCCCATCACCAATCATTACCCTATCATCGATCACTTCTTTAAATCTTCGTCATCTGTGCTTCATTTTGACTTATTTAAAATGTTATGCGAGTGTTACCTCAAGCTCAAGCTCTAGAAATCATCTTTGTAGTGCAAATGAAAAGGAGTAATAATAAAATAGCAAGAAGAAAAATAGGCTTTCCAACTCACAAAACGCATTTGTTTTCTTTTTTCTTCTCTTTGGACCCCTCTTACTTTCAAACCTTCTAACTTTCTCATTACTTGTTCATTTTAAAGGATTTAAAGTGTTATAAGAGCACCACCTTTAGGTCTACAAGTCATCTTGGAACTCTATTAGCAGTAGAGCAACATACAAGGAATGTTTTGAGTGATTGAGAACTGGTTTTGTAATGTTAGGTGGTTTGTTTTTTTTTGAGTTCTTGACCCCTTTTGCTTTGGGGGGTTGTAACTTTCTCAATTCTGATCTGTCTTTGACAATTTTTAGTGCGTCACATGCGCCAATAAGAAGAATTCAAGGCCTTTTTGGACGCCAGAAACAGCAGAACCCTCCCCTTGGATCCAGCCTGCCCTGAGCACTTAAGTGATCGCCCATGGGCTGTTCTACCCTAGTGCTAGGCTTTGTTATGCCTTTTGCTAGCCTCAGCATCCCCTGCAAAAATACTGGGCAAAACCCTTCTTGCTGAGCCAAAGTGACATGCTTTTACTTTTCTTCATCCAAAAGTTTTCTGTACAGTGGACCAGTGGAGTGAAAACCTTTTGAGACTACATTATTATGAGATGGAAAGCTAAGTGGCCCACTTACTAGCTGATCCAGTAAAGTCTAATGGCTATGAACAAAGGGAGCAATCCAAGAACGATTGCAAGTAGGCATACCCGTCCTCCCAAATGACTGTCTCATGAACTAATGTTGAAGAATTTATTTGTTATTGTGTGCATCCACTTGCAACATTCTGAGATCATTACCTCACATGTAAAGGGCGGACAAAGTCTAAGGCCAGCATCATCCATGCACCTGGTATAAAATTCTGTACAGAGCTGACCTCCTCCACAGCTAAGAAGTACAATACACGTCTAGTGTGGCTTGGTGGCACTCAAAGTGCACAATTTCACTGCACATGAAAGGTTGTGCTTGTCACTCATGTGTTTTCATCATGCAAGGTTCTTCTATGCTAGTTCTCCTATGATCCGGGAAGATCTTGGGATTATTTCAATTTAAGAGAGGCAGTTCAGATAAGATTCTAAAAGTGCATGACTCGTTCAAACTGTCATCTCCACACAGGGAGAAGATGATCAAGCTCCCACTGCAAGTCTGCACCCTGCAGTTCGAAGAGTATGAGATATTCACTGGTTTATTGAGCTTTGTGTTATTACTGAAACTTGCATGCATGGGGACAAGGTCATGTAGCATTGGATATCCGAACATTCTCTTGTGACTAAAGCCTGATGCTGTGGGTCTTTCCCGAATAAGGGGCCCAGATGAGGTACAGCTGAGTGCAGGCCCAATTACCCGGTTGAGGGTTTTACCATGCATAAAAACCTCAGTACATTTTCATTTCTTGAACTGTTGGGAAGGGAGCAAGTATGAGGATGGGACAGACTTGTGGCGAAACTCTCCCAAAAAAAATTAAATTGGGTGAAATTTATCAACTTGTTTTTTGAAAAAAATGAAGGAATTTTTCTCAAAAAATTAAGAAAATATTATCTTTTGATGATTTTTGACCCAAATTATTTTTTTTGCTAAGAAGCTTAATGTGAGAAACCTCTCTTAAATAACAATTGCTCTTAGCAATGCATGTTTATATTTTGTATGTTTATTTTCTCTTTATAAACTAACATTACAAGAAATCACTACGTTTCATAAAGTTTAATTTTATTAAAGTGTCCACATTGACCAAAGGGGATGGCCACCTTGATTAAAGGTTTGGGGCATGAAAATCACATAGTTGTTTTGATTTGTAATTTGATTAAGGTGATTTTTTTGACTGGGTGTCAATTTGAACATTTAGTTGAAAGGGACAAAACAAAGTCAATTTAGATAACCAAGGCTTAATCAAATTGAGCATACTTAGGAAAAAATGCACAGCCTAAATTACCTTTTACTACATAGGAAAATTATAGGTAGGTAAGTATTAATCTAATGATAATAATAAATATAAAAATAGTTATTCCAAATTTTTATTATATAATTAATATAATATGAAAATTATAATATCTAGGCTAGGTTTTGTCTAGGGATGTAAGTGAATAAGCTAAGTTAGGTTTTGGCTATGTATGTATGTATGTGTAGTAGTAGGTAGATGGTCAATGCACCTACCACCTACAACCTACCTACCTACGTCCAACTTACCTCCAACCTACAATATATTGCCTACTTATATTACAAGAAATGTTGGCTCTTCAAAAAAATTTGGTCTAGTAGGCTAGCTATGTTAAGCCTAGTTTACGTACCTAGGTTAAGTAGGTAGCCTAGGCTTAACAAGCAAACTAGGTTGGGCCAAGTAAGTCATTACAAGGAATCATGTTCAAAATTTTCTTTTTAATTTCATGGGTGTATGAAATTTTTGTCAACATTTGCTAACATTAATGATACATATATAAAAAAATGGCAATCATGTATTTAAGTTTATGATTTGTGGTTGACAAGTTCTAACCTTCATTTCAACCAACCGATTTAGTTTATACTGAACTCAACAAATTTTAATTTGAAGATATTGTTTGTAATTGATAATAGGAGGACGGAAATAATTACTCAAAATTTGGTGAACACCATATCGGTTTGATTATGAACTTTGAGGAGTTCGGTTCGAAACTCAAATTCTTGTGCAGATTTTATGCAAATTAATTAGAATATGCTTGAAATTTTAATAATTCTGAAACCACTAAATAATCATTTTGAATTTGAATGGACATTTAAGTTTTTAATGAAAAATTATGAAAGTGCATGTTGGCATGGTGGTAATTCCTCCTATTTGGTGGCCACCAAACAGGTTTCAACAATTGCACCATGTTGAAATTGGTGTCAAATTCATTTTTTTCTTGAAAATTTATGAAATTACATGAAAACTTGGTTGAAATATGTTTTATTTGGTGACCATTAGATGGGTTTTATTCCTTAGCTTGTTGAGTTTGGTGTCAAGTTCAACTTCTTGTGGAAAATTTATGCAATTACATGAAAAGATGGTTGCAATACATCTTATTTGGTGGCCACTAAATGTGTTTTATTCCCCAACTTGTTGAATTTAGTGTCAAATTCAACTTTTTGTTGAAAATATATGCAATTACATTAAAAGATGGTTGAAATACATCTTATTTGGTAGCCACCAAATGTGTTTTGGCCCCCCTTTGTGTATTTGAATTAAATCCAAAATTAAAATTAAATTTTGGAATTAATAAAATATGTGTTTAATTTAATCAATTTTTTTAAAAGCTCAACAAACATTAAAGAACTTGAACACATGGAATATATTTGTGACAAAATAATATTCACTGTAGAGTTTTAAAGATTACACATATACTTCAAAATTAAGGTTGTGAGTGGAATGTGAGTGGAATTCTTGGGTGAATTCTTTTAGGGTGCATGATATTGATATGCATGAGTTAAATCTACAACTATTTAAAAATTTAAAATTTTTGAATGAAATTTCATTCAAAAATGTGTCTTTTGGCATTTTTAAAACAATAAATGCATAATAATAATTAAATAAAATGTATTTAAAATTTAAAAAACTTTAAAATTATTAATTAAAAAAAACCACTACCATATCAAAGAATTAAAAAATTTATAAATGGACATTTTATTTTATTTTAGTTTTCTTTTATGTGGCAATGTTTCATGAACCACAAGCATGGGGACTTATGGCCATCGAAAATTGTAAGTTACATATTTTATATAACATTAATTTTATTCAATTTTCTTCATGTAACCATTGGATCAAGATTAATTTTGATTCAAAGTGAACTTTGAGTTCCAAAATCTTGTTATGCAAATTCTAAAGTTTGTTTATGTTTAGGATAGCCAAAGGATGCCATCAAGATTTTAGCTTACTACATATTATGATACTCTCTATACCCATGACCTTTTTCGATGGAAAGTGGTTCACCCTTAATGTGTTTTCACCCATAAATCTATTAAAAATAGTTCTAAGGTTTTATATTAAGGTTCTATAAAGGGTACATTAAGGGTATATTAAGGTAAATAAATAAGTCAATAGGTAGGTAGGAAGGGGTGAAAGCATGGTGTGATGTACCAAAATGGACGTCACAAACTATTTTTTCAAGAAATGAAATTTAATAGAATGCTACATGATAATTGGATTGAATATTTTATGGTTTGGACTCAAATATGTATGGTAGTTTATTTATGTAGTGAAATGCACAAAACATTTGTGCAATTAGAATTGGTTGCATAGTATTTTTGGACTTTTAAAGCAACAAATGTGTCATGTAACAAATTATGTGAACTTTGTTTTCACTAAAAATAAATTATTTTATAAATTTCAATCACATGAGTTGATTAAACATATTATATATAACATGTGGAAACCAAAATTCAAGAAAAAATATTTTATTCTATTTTCATGTGCATTCTGAATTAAGATATCTTTAAAAGTCCATAATGGACATAAAAATGAAGAATTGGAAAATTTTATCTAAGAACAATATGTTTGTATTATGAATATGAAAAATGTTGTGAAACCAATAATCAAATTAAAAAAGGCCCAAGGCATGATGAACATCTAACAATTTTCCTATTCAAACAAAACTATGATTGGAAATGAATGAAAATAAATGAAATGAAAAAAAAAATCCACATTGATATTAACCATTCTAGTAGACTTATATAGGAAGAAAATAAGTTATAGACCAAGGTGATTGAAGCATTTAAGAAAAAGTTATGAACTTTCAAAAATGAATATAACAAAAATGTTGGAATTGTGAAAGGGTAACAAAGGGATTTTAAAAACTATTTATTCTTGTGTGGACTTTGCATGTGCCACTTTTGGTCCACCACAAGGTAAATAATTATTTACCTAACTCGGTATCTAAATTGGTAAGTAAGTACCTACCTATTTACCTACATACTTAATTATAATACTTACATACTTAATATATTTATTTACCTACCTACCTATTTACCTACCAATGTATTCATGTTTAAGTTCAAGTTATTGTGACCTAGACTTAAACTTGCACAAGAACTAGACCATGGAAAATTAGCATCTTGTTAGAACTAGAAACTTAAAAAAAATGCTTGAACACAAGTTAAAATTATAGGTTATTCAGTGCACAAGCTAACTTTATAAGTACTTGATTGGTCTAAATGGTTATAAAACTTAAACATGTATAATTCTTAATTTTAACTTGTTGTAAAACTTAGTACCTATACAATGTCTAAGGGAATGTGTAGTGTGTCCATAGAATGAAACCCAAGTTTCAAATTGAGCCCAAGGTTCTTACATTTGAAAATTTATGCCAAAACCAAACCATATGATTTAAAATTTGAAAATCAATCTCCAACCCTCACCCACATGAGCTACCAAAAGATTTTCAATGTTCAAACCATGACAATAGGTTCTTTAAAGTAAATAGGCTTACAATTAAACCCCAAGGGGGACACTTAGTGTAAAGTGTTCAACCTATGGGATCTATGTGCATCAAATGACCATTTTTAGAGGGGTATTAGATAATTGTCCAACCTATTCGTTATCATCCTATTATTATTTTATTTTTTAATATATACATATTAAACCCATTCTATATTGATTATAAAATTCATTATTTACGATTATTATATACCTTATATTATAATTAAATTGATTATTTGAATAAAATATACCCTATTTTCAAACTAATTAACTAATTTTTTACCCAACAACCAATATATTGCACCCTATATTTTTACTCACATATTTTCTACTTTTTCTCACTAGTGTCCCCCCCCCTAAGAATTAAACATTTAATGGGTTATTACACAATAACATCCAATTATCATTCAAATTGTGGCCCCTCAAAAAAAAACTTGTAGCCCCTATGGGCGTTTCATTCAACTTCTAAATCATCCAATTCCATTTAGTTTTGTAGAAGTCATGCCCTTTCAAAGTAAAGGGGATCTTCCACTTGAAAAAACATTTACCACATACCTAATTCCAAAAAACTTTCACCTTACAAACAATCAAAAAATTCCTTATGTATGGTCAAAATCCTTTTGTTCACCAAAAATTTACACATTGTATGCCAATTTAATAGCCCGTGGATAATGTTCAATTTCCATCAATGGTCAAAAAAATTGTTTGGATTTAGGGGTTTAAATCAATAATGAGGGGGTTTGTGATGTTTTAGTGACCTAAATTTCAAACAAAGATGGGTGCCACCACCAAACAATGATCCTTTTTAGCTTCCCTTATTGTTGATATTGTGCAATGGTTTCCTCATGGTCCTATTACATTCAACACCTTATGGTCCTATTGCATTGCCACTCAAACTATGTGTTATGGATTAAGTTACCTTTAGCTAAGCTACCAAATATGTTAAAGTGTTTCTTTTGTTGTTACAACTAAAATTATGAAATGTTTGTTTTAAGCTTTTCAAGCATCTACCAGCATGTGACACCCCCCCTTTGTGGCTTCAATGATGTTCATCTCCTTTTGATTTCCATGTTACTACTCTTTTAAGCATTGTTATGTGTGATGTAGATGGCATGACATGGTAGGTAGTGTTACTTGGTAAAAATGTTTTTGATCTACTCGTTGCGATGACACTTGTTTCTTTCTTTTGATTTGTTGGTAATGGTGACACTTGTCTTTTTCTTTTGATCTACTTTTGTCAACATGGGTATCTCCTTCTTTTGATCTACTAATCATAGTGATGTTCATCTTTTTTCAATTTGTTAATTGTCGTGATGTTCATCTCCTTATTTTGATTTGTTGGTCACAATGATGGTGACACTTGTGTCCTTTTTTTAATATCTTGGTCATGGTGATGGCAATCTCTTTCTTTTGATTTTCATTGGTTGGTGATATTCATTTATGTTTCCTTCTTATGATATGTTGGTGATGTTCATTTCCTTTTTCTAACTCTCATTTGTTAGTGATGTTCATGTTCATCTCCTTTTCATTTGTTGTTAGCTTTGGTGATGGTCATCTCTTTCTTTGATTTCCTATTGGCTTTGGTGATGGTCGTCTCCTTCTTTTAATTTCTTATTGGCTTTGGTGATGGTCATATCCTTCTTCTCATATGTTGGTTTTAATGATAGTCATCTATTTCTTTTGATGTTCAATTTTTTTTGACCATCTAATCTCACTTTCTTGATGATGCTTGTATCTTCTTCTTGTGATGACACCCCCCCCCCCCCCCCCC
>Ga0209611_10002141_pt1 | contig 34631 bp, 27 predicted proteins | sample S1TSphgellanicum_3_FD_187693 | JGI IMG/M metagenome (GOLD analysis project Ga0209611, IMG submission 187693) | Host-associated microbial communities from peat moss isolated from Minnesota, USA - S1T2_Fc - Sphagnum magellanicum MG (SPAdes) (version 2) | ecosystem: Host-associated > Plants > Peat...
CCCCCCCCCAAGTTGCCATGCTTATTAAATGCTCACTAGTTTTAACCCATTCCCAACTTATTTGTGTCTAATAATGCTAATTGGGTTTTCTTTAATTCCCTATTTTTTTGGTTTAAAAAAACAAAAGGCATGTCAGTTTTTATTTAATGGATTCTTTTAGTTTTGTTGGTCTTGCCTACCAAGCAAAGGCAAGGATATTGTGTTCAGATTCATTATAGAGTATAGTAGTAGCTTAAGGGATTTTTATAGGCCCCTAGGTAATAATAATAATAATATTATTATTATTAATAATAGGTCTATTTTTATATGAGGATTTTGAAGAGATGATATTTAGTGGAGGTAGGCTTGAGGGCTCAAAACGCAATCTGAAATTTGAGAGTGCCTCATGTGACATCATTTCAAACACTTTCAAAGTAAAGATTTTTTTTTTTGGTTTCTTGTTGCCTTTCTTTCACAGCACTTGAATTATTCTGTCATAATTATATGAAAAATCCTTAATTAATTACATCGGCATTAAAAAATATTAATACCTTTCATAATAATATTGGGCGCCAGGCCTACCTCCACTCCAGGTCCCAAAAGGGATCAACTAGTTTTTGGGCTTGTGTTGAAACTTGAGAATTAGTTATAAAAGTTATAACATCTTGAAGGATTTTGATTTCTTTTTAGAGGATTTTGTTTTAGTGGAGGTAGGCTTGAGGGCTCAAAACGCAATCTGAAATTTGAGAGTGCCTCATGTGACATCATTTCAAACACTTTCAAAGTAAAGATTTTTTTTTTTTTTTTTCCTTGTTGCTTTTCTTTCACAGCACTTGAATTATTCTGTCATAATTATTATTATGAAAAATCCTTAATTACATCTGCATTAAAAAATATTAATACCTTTCATAATAATATTGGGCGCTAGGCCTACCTCCACTCCAGGTCCCAAAAGGGATCAACTAGTTTTTGTTTTTGGGCTTGTGTTGAAACTTGAGAATTTAGTTATGAGAGTTATAAAATCTTGAAGGATTTTGATTTCTTTTTAGAGGATTTTTTTTTGAAGATTATATATTTGGCGTGGTGAAATATTTGAGTTTCCATAATTAATTCTTGTTTTGCCTTAAATTACTTTTTTTTTTAATGTAAATGGCAAGGCCACACATCCCTTGTTTAAATAAAGCATTTCCCACTCAGCTTTTGCATGCGCGTTGTTTGTATCACGTTTCTCTCGCTCGCTCGCTCGCTCGCTCGCTCTCTGACGCAGCAGTCTGGAAATCCTTCGCACCAAATTTTGTTGTGTTTGCAGGCTTACTTTAACCAAAGGCTTCTCAAGTTCTCACGTCATTCCATGATTCCTTTTATCCGATTCTTCTCGGAGGCGAAAATTTGGAATTCATGTGTTGTTTGTTGTGTATGCATGAGTTTTTCCAGATTTGCTTTCTCCAGACGGTAGCTTCAAATATTCGCTCATCATCATCGGAAGAGGAGGAGGAGGAGGAGGAGGAGTTGTCTCTGGTACGTCCGTCAATCGCATTGTCTAAGCTTGATATTGAGGTACTTGTGTTTATTAGACTATTCCAGGCTCCCTCCAGGGCTCTGAAATCTGTGCATTTTTTCAGGATCGCATACTGTGCGCAGGTGGAGATGCTCTTGCTACTGCTGTTTTTCTCGTAGCTGTAGAAACGAAAAGGAAAGGAAATGCAGATTTGGTTGATAATTTTGCAGAGCTTTTTGGCTGGAGAGTGGCGGGAGAAACCTTTGGCACACAGTAGCTTTAGATACCAGCTGCAATATACAACTAGTTTGGAAACTCTTTGTTAGATTTCGATCTTTTCCTTTTTGTTTAAGCAGCTCCTTGTGAATCCTGAGAGGGTTGGTTGCACTCTAGAATATTGTGGAATTCTGCGTTCATGTTCGCAAGATATCACGATTCTCCAAAGCTATGTAGGTTGTAAGCTCATGTATTCCTAGGTTCTTCTGAGCAAGTCGTGGTTTGCGTGGACGCCTAGTGCCTACACCTGTGCAGCCATTGGCAAATGCAATCAGAGATCACCTTGAAAATCTCCTTAAAACTTGGCAGCTTCTGACGAACAGGGCTTAAGATAGGGGCCTGCAAGTGCAGCCAATATTGACAGCATTCTCATCTCATAGTTTCTTTGCATTGTCCACCAGAATATCAGATCGCATGACTTGCAGAATCAGAGAAGGTTTTTTGCTTGACCTTGGTTTTCGAAGAGTAGACTCCCTTCTTCATTAAGTTACATGGCAGCTCACAAGATTCTAAAGACTTGATCCCCATGGTGACTCTTCTTAGGAGAGTACTGGTCTGTGAATATGGTCTTAATTATCTCCTCATGCAGTCTCCTCATGTTGTTGAATATCAGTGTACTCAGTTGATATGTGTAATTTGTTCTGCTTGGAAGAAAATCTAGTCAGACCATCTCGAAGATCTGCTTGTACTTGGCAGATTCCGAACAGGGCTTGAGAATAGGGGCCACATGGTGCAGCCAATTACAGCATTCTCATGGCATAGGTCTTTGTGTCCGGCAGAAGTATCAGATTGTATGACTTTGCAGAATGACAGAAGGTTTTTCGCTTGGCCTAATTTGTTTCCAAGTGTAGGTCCTTGAGTTAGTTGCATGGCTTACAAGATTCAGAAGACTTGATCCCGTGGTGATGAGCTTCTTAGCACAATGGTCTGTGATGGTTAAGACATTAAGACCCTAAACCCTAAACCCTAAGACACCTTGGTTAGTCACCTTGAGTTCTGTGATTCGTTACTAATCCTAGACCTAATTGCAATCTCCTCATGTTGTTGAATATCAGTTTTACTCAGATATATGTAGTTTGTTATGCAGGTTGCATTTTATCTGCTTTTGGTGGTCAGCTTGTGGTTTTCCACATGTGCGAATCAAGCCATGTATATGGAGTTATTATGTCTTCCTTGAACAGTGCCCACTGCTGCAGCTGTCTCTAGGTCATACATTTGTATGATGCTTGGAAAAGCCAACTGTTGTCTAATTGATAGATTTGCAGAGAGGAAATGGGCGAGTCTGTTGGAGTAGCTGCCACTGTGTGTCTTCTTCTTTTTTCAAGCTTATTATTTCTGGGTACAGTAGACAGGGTAAACACATCCGGAACAAGTACAGTAGCAGAGAATCACAATCACAGAGTGCTCAAGCTTCTGGAAGCAGGCAAGGAACATGGAGAATCAATCAGGGTCTCAGATAAACCTCCACAAAGCCATTTTCCAATGGTTTTAGATCAGCAACTCAGAAATGAGCATTCTGGGGTTTCAAGAAGGCTTTTGCAAGCTGAGAAGAAACTGAAATCTACTGAAGAACAGGAAGAGGTACCCTTCAAATATTTTCTATCCACAGTTGAAGTTGTGAAAGTGTTTGATGGTGCTTCTGTATTTGTTCACATTGTCACTGCATCAGTCAACAGTTTCCATATTTTAAAGTTGCACTAGTGTCGGTTGCATCAACTTTTGCTGCATGAGGGAACTTTGAATTTGAGATCTTTATGGTTAAGGTTACAGAATCCCATATCAAGGAGATTAGATGCAATCCAATGCAGCCATTCTGGCCACATCACTGTTTACTTAGCAATGGTAAGGTTCTATCTCCACTTTCTTTCTTCTTTTCTATTTTTTGATACGTGACATTGTGAAACATTGCAGTTATGGAGGGTCGATTTGAAGCTGGAAAGATTTCCAGAGCTGAATTCTCGTAATACTCTAAAGTACCTCACCAACAACAGTGAGGGAGCAGGAATTTTGGTAACCCTTTCTGAGGCAGGTATCACTTATGTGAAAGAAGTCCTGGTGAATGAAATACTGACAGAGATTACACCACTTTCATTACCTGACATACATTCACAAGTGGCATGCCCAATTGGTCGAGTTGACACTGCTATTACTCATATTGAGTTATCAGGTGCAAATTTTTCTCACTCTGATGTTGATTTGGGAAAGACTGGAATCACAGTGACTGCTGAGGATATCAAGACAAAGATTCACCTTCATTGGGAATACAAATATGCGTCCAGTTATATTCCACTTCCTATAAGTGATGCAGGATGGGCTGATATAGAGGTCAGCTTTTGGCCCCTCCCTGTTTCCTTGATTGAGTTATATCTATGGCTAAGTTTGTTCCATGTCTGTCATTACAGGCAAGAAGGCCAAATTGTGCAGTTGCATTCAATCAAATCATTCTCATAGATGGTAGCTAATGGACTTGCATTTGTGTTCAGTATGGCATCGAATAAAGTGCTTGGTCCTTGCCCCAAAAAGTTTTTGGCAGTGTGTTTACTGTTACTGATGTTAATTATGTCTTGGGTTTAGATCCTTGCTTGTATCAGCCATCTGAAATCAAATGAAGGTTACTCTCATAAGCTTGTTGGAGCTTGAAAGAGGATACTATTTAATTTTTGTATTAATTATGCCTCTTCAGTGCTAGCCAACATCATGACTGAGTCTTGCAATTGCTTCTGGATATGCAAGAGAAACTCAGGACACAGATTTTATATAATTTTCTGTTTTTAGCAGATGATTATACTCATATCTAAACCCATTGTCAGGAGCTGGAATTTGTGGGGGGTACTAACAGTTAGTCAGAAACATTGATGATGAAGGTGACAGTCTGATACTTTGTGAGTGGCACTTGCAAGGTCATGACATCATGACTATGTGTTTACTAAGATCTGTGTTTACTGCTAGTGAGCAGCCTTTCTATGCAAGATTAATTTGTATTATGTGGATTGGGCTGTATTAGAGGAGCTGATCATGTATTATGGTTTATCAACATGCTAAAGTATGATGGCCTGAGGCTTTCCAATCAAAACAAGCACATCCAAGATTTTATAGGGTTTATAATTTAGTGCACTAGTGTCCTTGATTACATTCAGGTTTCTTAGCTTGGTTGGTTGCTGTAGTCTGCTTGCTTCCTCAACCAAGCCTCTTGCATGCCAGCCAACATTGTGACTAAGTATTACCATTGCTTCCAGAAATATGACAGGAACTCAGGACACAGAATATTTGTATAATGAGTTGCCTGAAAATCTGGGCAGATTTTAGTTGACTTATCTGTGTCCACTGTCAGGAGCTGATCAACTCACTGTGAAGTCATGGTGGCTCTTCATGTTATTCATGATGAAGGTGATGGTTTGACACTTTGTGAGTAACACTCATAAGGTTATGACTGTACTAATTCTTGTCATGTTAGTTTGGTTTTGCTGGAACTGGCAGAACAGTTACCTTCAAAGTATTGTTGTGGAGTTTCTCTGCAATTGCATTGTTATATTATTTCCTCAAACCAAGCCTCAATTCCATGCACTGTGAATAAACCATTGTGAGGATTACTCTGGTTCATGATGAGATTGAAGTAGTCGTTTGGTATGGAAGATATGACCTTTTAACTGAATACCCATGATAGACATGGCAAGTGTGAGGAAGTAATCAGATGCAAAAAATCTGCATTTGATCTGTGCTACTTGCACAGATGGGTTGACTTGCACAAATTTGCCTTCCAGGATTATGTACTATACCCCTAACTTGCTGATGTAGTAATTGCATGGAATGTAATGATTTGGTTCTTATATCAGCAAAGAAAACTATCACAGAATAGGATGAATTGCAACACTCCTAACTTGCTCAGATTGTAATTTCATGGGATTAATTGACCTGAATCACCACCTGGAAAGAAAACTTGGGTCATTGAAGTTTGTGATGAATTTCCAGGTGATAGGCATGCAAGCTCATGTGACTTTCACATTGCAAGCACATAATGGAACTTTGCGGTTAAATGTTGTGGAACGTGGGACCCATATTGAGTATCTGGACATCCAGTTATATGGTGGTGCTTCCTGGCTTTACCAGTGGTAACCAATCACTTTCTTGGCCATGGTAGTACACATTTAATTGGCTATGTTGGCTTAATTTCCTGCATGCCTGTTGATCTACATGGTAATAGTAGATTTAAGATGGCTTTCCCAGTTCAGAATCAGAGGGTTGGCCTCATTTGTTTTTAGTCCACTGACCATTTCAAATTTGATTGATATTGTGTCTGCTGTGTGTTGCAACTGATTGATGTTAGACAGATATAAACCTATGAGATTAGAATTGATCACTTAGCTATTCCTCATATGTAGTCAGAATGCTTCTCAGATATTCTTCATTTTGTTTCTCACCTGTTGCCTTGGCAATCTGAACCAGGTTTGTCTATGCATTTGACCACAAAATACGGGTAGCAATTGAGTCAGCCATCTCATCAACAATTGTCTCAGGAGCTGCCAAGTTGGACACATTTCTTTTGAAACTTCCACGACATCTTCCAATTGATGACATATCTGCCATTGACGTCACGGTTGTGGAGGACCCTTTTGTGAGTCCCACCTTTTTGAGCGTGGGTGCAAAGGGTGAATTTGTCTCTGTGAAGAAATCCACTGTTCCCCCACAGGCTGACCATTCCTTACCCCCAGGGCTTTTCTGTAGTGAATCGATGAAGATGATCACCATTGCTCTTTGTGATTATGTCATCAATTCAGCGGCCAAAGTCTATTATGAGGTACATTCCTCTTTTTTTGGAGCTAATAATGTGCTTACCCTTGGATTTCTGCTCTCCCTTGCCCTTGACTTAGGTTTCCCTTGGCCCTCCACTGATTTTGCCTTCCCCTGTATGCAGTATGAACACCTAAGAATCCTTTCCTCTGTTGTTCTGCCTATCCAATGGGATGCATCTTTTCAATCTCTTTTCATTGTTATTCTCCTCAATCCCCTAAGCTCCCAGGGTTGCCCATTAGGTTATCAAATTCTACTTGGTCAAACAATGGCTTCGAAAAGAAAAAAGTGAAGGATGTTCTCTGAATTCCTATGATTCAACAAGGTTCTATTTTTTCCACCCTGTTCTTTTCACTGGTTTTGATTTTGACAGTGTTAGTTTTTCCCCAGGCAAGGTCCTTGGAGTTGTTGGTGGATGAGTTGCCTCAAGACTGGCTATTGAACACTGCTTTCTGGAAATGGCTTATACCACAGCTTTACAGAGAGTATCCAAACCATGACATGGCACTTAACTTCTCTGTCTCTGCTGCACCTCAAGTTGAGCTTACAAGAAATGGAGCAAAGGCATTGGCTGCTGCTGAAATGACAGTTCTTGTCAAGACCAACACTGATTTTGTGCCTGTAGCCTGCTTATCCACGGTGGGTGTTCCTCTCATTGTATTGGTTCGCTATGTTGTTCCCTGGGGTATTAAGATTCTGTTCATGATCTATGGCTAAATTCACTTTGTATTGGTAGTGATAACCCTTGCTCCATTGCTGCAAGCTTGAACATCTACCCTGGTATTGTAATTGGCTTATGCCATTACTGGTTGTGTGAGCAGCAGGACCATTACTGTAAATAATTTTCAACTCTTAGGGGATGCTTGTGGCTACTGATTACTAACCATGGAGAAACAATTGCTCTATGCAATGTAATGGCCATTTGGACATTTGTAATCCCAGAGCAGTGAGAGATTTTTCATGTGAAATTCTAAGAACAAGGAAAAACTCTCACATTATTAGGAGAATTTGTGCCATTAATGCCTACCTTATAGGCTGCAAAATGTGATGCTTAGTAAGTGGCTGTCTAATGCAGGATATGGTATTTTGTCCAAAGAAGGTGCTAATCGAGTATGGAGTATATGGCCATTGGCATGGTTGTAGTTAATGGTCTTCCTTTACTGTTAGAAAGCATTGGTGTCTATCATCTTTGTATGTGTTGTAGTGTAGTTGCTGAAATATGGTGGGTGTTTGGTGACAGACTTTGTCAATGGATGCATTAGCCAGACTTGATGGGAACAACATCACAGCAGAAGTCACACTGGATGCGGTCACCCTCCAGCTCAAATGGAGTCAAATTGGCAAATTCCCTGTCCAACTTATGCAGGTACTAATGGCTTTCTGAATGCATGTCTTTTCTTACATTTGATGAGAGGCCTTCTGTTCAGTGAAAAGTGATATTACAGCTCTTGTCTGCTAAAAATTCTTGTTCAACATACCCAAATCAAGGGACTAGTGCATCTGTGGAAATGTGCTTAGAATTCGTAGTTGTACTGAACTTGGAACTTCTGTGATTGCTTAATAAGGGCCTGCCAGGCTTATCTGAATGTTTTGTCAATCAAAATTAGTTTTGTCAGCAATGTCATAATATCTGTGACATGAACTAGCCAGAAGTTGGAAAGAGAAAAAAAACCCCTCAAGTGATGGTCATTGACTTGGGTGTTTTCTCTGTGCAGTCAACAGTGCGTATTGTAGTCTCAAAGGTGATTATACCAATATTGAATCATAGCCTGAAGAGGGGATTTCCTCTGCCTGTGGTTCCAGCAATTGACCTCCAGAATGCAGATCTCAGATATGATGATGGCTACATCCTTATTTGTAGTGATGTGTACTACAAAGGTGGATACATCAAACCCTCTGCAACCTTTGGATAAACTATCTTCAACAACTATGCTTTTGCAAAATGGGGTTTCTGAGTAAGGAAGAAAAGCATGAGGATTGTTTTTCGCTGAAGGATGGAAAGAAAAAAAAGCATGGGCAAGCAAGGAACCAACAAAGTAATTATGGACTTCAAGAAGCAACTGGCAGGTCTCCAAAAAAATTGGTGGAAATACACCGAGAGTTTTCCTATCGTATCTTCTATTTGCTCCTTGGATTCCAGATGTTATGTCCTTTTCAAACCTGGCTGCTCTATGCACTTGGGTCTGTGCCAAATTTATGCTGTAGTAAATGCAGCATCCTCAGTAATGAAGGGGATACAATGATTCAGGAGAAACGTCAAAAGAGGTATGAGATTCAGAATAATCAGCTGCACTTGACAGTGCAGGATTAAATGGATACACTTGGCATCAAAGGGACTGCATAAGTGAGTGATTTGAGGTGAGACTTAAGGTTGTTCTGTTAAATACCACTAATGAAGGTGGTTTCTAGTTTGTACTGGTGGATATTAGTTCAGTGGATAGACAGGTAACCCTTCTTCTATGAAAGTTCAAAATTGCATGGTGTCAGACCTGTTTTCTTGGTAACTATATTCCAGTTAACTCTTGGTAATGTTGAGTACTTGTGTTGATTTGAAGATCTGCTGATTCATTGCCTTATATATTACTGCATACTTATACTATCAGGTAGGAAAATGAATGAGCAGATCTTTCAATCGACATATCAATGAGCAATCAATTGGTCCAGAGAATTTCTTGTTGGTGGAAAAAGTGTTAGAAGTTACAATGTAAATCTGAAAGGTGACAGTTGCTGTGAAGTGGGTTCAGAGTGAATCAGTGCCCACCAGTGCAGTGTGTACTGTGCAGGATGGATGGTATGTTTACATAGGTAGCTACGTAGTGTGAGGTGGAAGAAGGATGGTTGACAAAGTTTGATGGATAGAGTTGCCCTTGGCAGTGAAGTGCTACTGTCAACCCTGCACTTCGATTCAATCAAGACTTTTCCGGTACAGAACAAATCCATAAACCTTTTGTTATTTTTCCTAGAAAGTTTTCAGGGTCTAAGAATTGAATATTTATGGTGGTTCATACTTTTATGTAGAAACTTGTCAGTAATTGGACATGTAGATAGGTGTGCATAACTTAAGGACATGAAAAATTAGGGTTGCAAGTCTTGGCACTTGAATGTACCATTGGTTTATGAGTCTCTCATGTTGAATCTTAGCACAAACGTACCATTGGTTTGTGAGTCTCTCGTGTTGAATCTTAGCACAAACGTGTACCATTGATTTGTCAAAGACTAGTAACATAGTGTTAAATACAGATGCTCTGTAGTATGGTTGTGTAGAAATGAACACTGACACTCTTATTTCTTCTTATTTCTTCCTAATCTAAGAGTGGTTTATCAGGACCAAAGAATGATGTACACATTAAGAAAATCCAAGTTGCAAACAGTTTTAAGGAACACCTCTTGATGTTTCCAATGAGGTTTTTCTTGATTCAAACCCTACTACTCACATGAGAGATTGTGCTTTGTAGGAACACAAGCATTAGCTAATATTATGATACCTGTCTTTAACTTTGTGTTAAGGATGGTAGCTACAAAACACCCTCCAAAGAAAGAAAGTGAATATCCCTAAAATGTGCTATGTTCAGGTGTCTGGCGCCCTGTGTGATTCTGCTGCAGTGTTTAACTAATCTCTTGCAAAAACTTCTCACCATCCAGTAACTTAAGCAAATTGGATACAGGATCCAGTTACTGGATGGTGAGAAGCTTTTTTTTGGGGTCATTTTGGTGATGGATCATCCCTAAAAGGATTTGTCTTTGATGGGGACAAGTTATTGGAAAACTCTCAAAACAGTAGAAAATCTGGCAGAAAAACCTGACTTAACACTAGGAACTTGTCTAAATCTGGCAAAACTCTATTTTGGGGCCTGTCCAAATATGGCAAAACTCTCTTCTGGGGGTGTGATCAAATTGGAAAACTCTCAGAACAGTAGAAAATCTGGCAGAAAAACCTGACTTAACACTAGGAACCTGTCTAAATATGCCAAAACTCTATTTGGGGCCTGTCTAAATCTGGCAAAACTCTCTTTTGGGGTCTGATAAAATTGGAAGACTCTCAAAATGGTAGAAAATCTGGCAGAAAAACTTAACACTAGGAACCTGTCGAAATATGGCAAAACTCTCTTTCAAGGGTGTGATAAAATTTTGCCATATTTTCAAGAATCAGCAAAAGAACATTCTTCTTTTCACTTATTTGGGTGCATTTTTGCACCAGTTAACCAAATACAACAAGGGGTGTGTCAAAACTGTGGCCTTGCCATTTATGTTAAAAAGTATTTTTTTCCGGCAAAAAAGAAGAATTATGAAAACTCAAATATTTCACCATTCAAAAACATAATCTTCCAAAAAAATCCTCTTAAAGAAACCAAAGATATTAGGACTTTATAACTAATCTCAAGTTTCAACACAAGCCAAAATATCATCTTTCAAAAAATCCTCATATAAAAATAGACCTATTATTATTACCTAGGGGCCAAAATCCTTTAAGCTTCTATACTCTATAATGAATCTAGACACAATATCCTCGCCTTGGTAGGCAAGGCCAACAAAGGCCTGATGGTGAGTATCAAATATGAGATTATGTGACCCAGCAGCACCCACTAGGGCACCATCCATTCGAAATCTGTTGTGACTCAGTTTTGGATGAACCACATCCAAGTTACCAAAGTTTCACCTTGGTAACCAATCTTGTGAACCCTCCTACTTCTACCTTGCACTACTTAGGTAACTAGGTGAGTTGGTAAGTATCATAGTGAGTAGGTAGATAATGTACATGGTTACTTATTACTTAATGTAGGTAGGAAAGTAAGTATGGCACTTGATGGTTACTAGGTAGGTACATAGATACATTCGAATGGTTCGTACATAGCTAACCACGGTGGTTAGCTATAGGACAGGAGTACAAGGAAAAGGTGTTTTCTGTCCACTACTCCCCATATCATCCATCCATCCATCCATCCTGAATGGTCTGCAGGTTGGTGCTGGTTCACTCTGGTCTCAATTATGGAGGGGGCCTCCACTCTTACAAGCTTTCTATTGCCATGCATCCTTACAACATGGGCTTGCTGTTGTAAGAGATCTAACTCTTAGATCTCCTCCATGCAGCCATTAAAATCCTGCATCCAAAGCTGCAATGAAACTCTAAAATTCTGACTGGAAATTTCCAGAACAGAGTCTGCAAAGAAGTGCAGACTCCAGACTCCAAACTCATAAAAAAAAAATTAAAAAAAAAAAAAAAATTTAAAGCAAAGAAAAGAAGGCAATCATGGTCATGACTCACAACTCCAATCAAGTTTGACCCTAGTCAAATAAGTTTTCACATCAATAGTGAAAACTTATTAACTAGGGTTAAACTTCAAAGTCATTATGTTAAAGGCTTTGGCCTTCCCTTTTTGTCTCCTCTCTGATGGTTCCGGCCATTGATCTTTTTTTGGATTTTTGTGAGGCACATTTGTAACTCCTTGGGTTTTTAATTTTGAAATGCCCAAAAAGGAACAAGTACCAAATACGTGTGAATGTGAACAAATTAAATGTGGTTCTGTTTGCAATGCTCTTAGACACCCTCTCTCTTTCTGCACTGGAAATTAACCACTGCCAATTAAACAATGGAGGGCAACAAGCATTGGTGTGAAATATGAAATATGCATATCTAATAGAGTTAGCTGTAAAGTAACCTTGTCTTCACCTTGTCATTGGGCCTCCTTTCACCCCCTATCCCCTCTTTCAGTGGTATCCACAAAGTAAGGACGATTCATTAAATCACAGTATGAAATGCTGAAACTCAGCATTTAATGCACAAGGTTCGAGATTAATTATAGTAGTTGTACAGGTAAGAGCAGTGAAAATATATGTAGCAGCAGTGGGGCGCTCAGGAAAAAGGAAAGACAGGATGAAACTCAGTTTACCACCAAAATTGATGGTTCTCTGAGTTTCACCGCCCCCTTGAATGCTAACGTACTTTTTTCAGGTTTTTTGGGAATCTCACCCTGTGTATGACCGATCTCAGGGTTCTAGTGCTGTGTTTGTCTTACTTTACCAATAACTCTAATATGTCAGTCCAAATACCAAACCCAATGTTGTTCCAATGTGAGCAAGTGAATGTAAGCATAAGAGACTGACAGAATATTCTTGTCATGTGGACTTACTCTAGAATTATGTGCAGGAATATATTGAGCAACAAGCAAAAAGTGTGGAGGATTATATTTTAGCAACAACAAAACCTCAAAATTGAATGTCTCCCTTGCAATAGGTCTAAAGATTACAAATTAACCTCCATAAAATCATACTTGTGGAGAGCTTTCCAACAATACCAAGAATGCACCCCAATTCACCTAAAGTATTTAGTTTTGATTTTGTTGAATTTTCAATGATTGAAATGGTTCAATATTCAATAAATCCTCTTTTAGAAATGCTTTCTTTTCGTGGCAATTTTTTTCCATTTTGTGAAAAAGGAATTTTCTATCATAAATTACTTGGTTATTACAATAAAAAGTTGGTCAAAATTCAAAATAAAAAATAAATTGGCACAATGTGTTTGCAATATGGAAAAATGCTTAAGGTTTTCTACTTTCATATTTTGAATATAGAAAAATTTGGCTACTATTTTTATGGATGATTACCACTTGATCAACACACAATTTTTTTAATAAAAACATTGGACTCCTACAAAGTAAGTCTAAACATTGTGAAACCACCTCTAAGTGCACCCTTATTAATCAAGGGTTTTCCATTGTAAGAATGTAGTTGCTATAGCAAGGAATCAAAACAAACAAACTCCCCTCCTTAATAGATACATTGTAAAGTTACAACAAATGAAATTGCAGGCCCAATTTGGTTGAATTTTCAGAAAGTTATGGTTGTGTGATTATAGGGACACCATTTGTTGCTAAATAGAAAATGTGTTCCAAAATAAATTTTGCCATTTTGATGTAGGTATCATGGAAGAGTTGTAAAGTTTACAATACAAAGAATATCCTTTTGAAAATGGCTGAAGCTGTGCTGAAATTCATGTGAAACTTGTCAAAAATGTTAGATTTAATTCAGTTAGTTAACTCTAGATTGCATTAGTTTAGGATTAGTCATAAAACATATTAAGTGTAAGCCTTGAGGGTGGTTTGGGTTATTTTGTGTTTGAGGGGTCTTATTCTTTGCTTGTGCTGTAGAGTCTCACTTTTGGTTTTCAGAAAAGACCTATTCATGTACAACAAGGAATTCAAGCCCAAACTTGCATGGCACCCAAAACAAAAACATATATTCATCAATGAAACACACAACACAAAGTAGTTTGGGTGTCATGTGTAGTGGAAGAGGGTACCTCAATATTTGACTTGTGTGTGTGGACAATGACAAGTGTAGGTGTTGACATGGTGGTGCACAACAAATTGTGAGAAATTTGTGACCCAATTTTGGCTTTCACTACATTTAACATTTAAAATATTATATTTTTTATTAAATTGTACAAAAATTGTTCATGAAATGTGTCAATTTCTTCTACCCATTTTGAAACTCTTACCCCCATTTTTGTTGGTAGATGTCAATTTTATTGCATTGGATGTGGCCATAATTTCATGTGTTATATAATTTTATTATCAAATAAATATGAGATAGTAGTTTTGAAATTTTTTGAACATATAATTTATATAAGTCTGCAAAGAATCTCACATTGAGTTTAAGTCGATTGGTTCACTTATAAATGTTTAATTCCATATGTGAATGGATTGATGGGTGAGGTTAATGAGATGAAATGTAGTTGCATTACAAAGAGATGTGGCCTAGTTCATTAGGAATTTTTCGTGAAATTAATGCAATTCTACTAAACCATCCATTTAGTGAATCCATTATGAATTCACCATGTTTCACGATGAATGAGGGTGAATTGCATTATGAATTCATTTTAAATAAATCAAAATTTTATTTTTAATACATCAATTATTATTATTATTATTATAGTAATATTTATTAAATGTCAATGTATATAATTTTTGTATAATCAACATATGGTTTGTATATGTATTTTATATGATATATATACAAACCATATATGGCCAACATATGTATTCATAAATGTACCGACATGTTGGTATCAAGGTTTGAATCTTGATCTTCATGGGTATACCCTTTATGGCTTTGTTAACCAATTCATAAATCCCCACCCGGGTTAAATTAAAAAACAAATGAACAAGAGCGGTGGGGGGGCAAGGCACCAAACATAAAGGGACAAATCAATCAGAGAAGGGACATGCTTCAAAAAACAAGGTGACAAAAGGCATAATGATGAATGTTGTGGAGAATAAGGGGAAGAGGCACCCTTGAAATTACAAGCAAACCAAGCACGAAGATCCTCTTTGGAAACAGGGCCTTCGGTGGGTAGAAACTCCATGCCATCTGAATTAATGAATTGGTCTTTATTGTTGGGGCGAGGAAAAAGTTGTTGCTCATGTTCTAGTGATTAGTGAGAACATTGTGCTTCTAGCAGAACTTTTTGTTACTGGGGACTTTGTGGCAACTTTCATGAAGGTGTATGTGTTTGAACATCTCTTCCTTAAGAAGGGAGGAGTTCCTGGGAGAAATGTTGAATGAGAAGGCCTTGGTAGCCTCTTTGTGTATGGGTTGCACATAGGTGACACGTTCTGGAGTGAGCTGCAAGTCAATGGGTTGAAGCATTTGGTGTTCACAAGACTTGCACCTCAAAAGCGGATGGTTGCCCAGGTAGAAGTCACTAGCCATGGTGTGGAAGGAGTAGCTATTGAGTTGCAACATGTTAACATCTCGGAGGAAGAAAGTGTCATTGGTTTTGTACTTCATGAGAAGCAAGGTCCTTCTTTCTCCTACTATACTGTTGAACACATAAATCATTGTTGCATGAAGAAGGCAAGTGATGTAACATTGTGCAATCTCAACATTGTTGGAAAGAATATGGTTGTTAAAAAGTTGTTGCAAGAAGTTGGGTTGTCTACATTTTGTGCAAAAGTTGGCATAAAATTAATTCACATAGAAATCATTTTTCAAGTACATGCACAAAGTAAGTGACCATTTTAACTGATAAACTTCAATCGAGTTCATATGATTAATGTTCAAATGCATTTGATTGATGTCCATTTGGTTGATTTCATTTAATTGATGTCCAACACAAAATGTGAATTGGATATGTCGGATTGATGTGATTGGGTTGATTTCATGTGCATTGGTTTAAGGGGTTGAATTGAGTTTATTGAATTAGATAAGATGGATTGATTTCGATGAAATCAATGTAGCACAAACTTTTAATGACAATTGATGTTGTTGTGTAGCTATATTACAAAGTGGCGAACAATTTTAAATAAAAACTAGTCATAAAGATGTAGTCTTTCATTGACAAGGCAATGAAGCAAGTATGTAAGGAATATTACATTGTGTTTCAAAAACATTTGCCGGTATGCAATTTAACTTTTTGGGTGGAGTTTCTTTGGCAAATTCAAGTTTATTATGAAATGAATTCAAATCTAAAAATGCTAATTGAGAAATTGTAAATGCTAATTTTTTCTCTTGTCAGCATTGATTATAAGATTCCATGGCATAAATAATGGAATGAATCTAGAGTTTGCAAAAGGCAATTTAAGTTTTTTAAACAATTTTTTTGGTGCCATATTTTGAAAAGTGGCTACATAATCCAACCTTTTACTTTCAAGTAAAACCTCTTGTATACAATTGAATTTTGCATCACCTATTGTATACACTACATTTTTGCGTACTTTTCAATTAATTTTTTCACAATCTTGAAGTGACAATTGATGCAATAGGAAGTTAAAACATTAAAACTTTTCAAGATGATTATCAATGATTTTGGCATGACCATAAAAAACACCAATGATTCACAAATTTTATTAAAATACATTTGGGGGTGGAGGCTCATCATATGGTAGTTCCATGTGAAACTTGGGTATGGACTTGATTTTCTTTGATTCTAGTTCTTTGAAAATTATTAACTACCCTTAGGGGAAAAAAAGGACATTTGGAATCTTGGATCCTACGAAATTTTGGTGCACCTAGGATGATATAATGCATCGCGGTTTGAGAGTACAATTAGATTAGTTTTAGTTCCATTTCAATTCCCAAGATTGGAAGAGCATTCCAAGGTGTGAAGAAAATTCACCTTCTCATTGTCCAAGTCCTTACTAAGGCTTGTCTATGCCAACATTGTTTATTGCAAATCTCATTACTTTCACAAGTAATTTAATCTTTCAATTTGAGTTAAGTTCTTTTTGTTATCCTTTTGAATTTGTCAACTTAAGAGTTTAATAGTTACATGTTTGTGACGGGGACAACAATGTGAAAGCATGTCAAAATTTTACGAGGCACATCTTAATGTTGGAGCTTAATTGGGATGTGTTCAAAAAGGTCTTAAAATCTGTTATGAATGTCCATAATCCTGATCTGTGACAATGCTTCTGCATAATCTAGATCTCGATTCTTCAATGAAAACACAAGGTGGAGAATTTTGGATTGTGAATAAGGTAGATTCTTCATTCCATTATTGTATTGTAGTTCTTGTATGTCTATGCTATGTTGGTGTCACGACTCAACTTGTCATTTTCTTTTTGCAAAAAAGTTCTCTCCACTAAAAATTTGAAAGTTGCATTTTTTTAAGTGTTGAAAGATTTATGCAAAGTCCACCCCAAGTCTACTCCTGCCTCCATATGTCAAAGCCCATGCTTTCGTTTCAGCTTCACCCTCCTTGTGAAAACTCTTTGTTATGTTAATGACATCCTTGCTCACATTGATGACAAGACTTTTGATCTGACACCATGATTTCTACCACTAGTTTGCATTTGATTATCAACTATCTAGTTTTTCTAACATTGCTTATAATATATTGCTATGCCTCAGGTTGCCATATTTACTCCATCTGCATCTTGTTTTCTTTGCCTGTAATATCAATGCACACCACGAAATTTCCACCCAATTTTGTGCTCTTCTTCTACATTGCACCCTACTCCTCTAGATTGCATGCAAAAGAGCAAGCACCATGACAAGCAAGGTTATCATCACACTTACTTGTTGCCAACATTGTAAAGTCCGATTCATTTATACAGTTTCATCAATTACCAGTAATAGAGAATATGCCATAAGACTATTTATATAAACAGAAGTTTATTCATACAAATACAACGATTGCATAGTTGAAAAGAAATAATTAAAAAAGATCTTGCTTTTGAACATGCACTCTTTCATCTCTTTTACCTCATTGTTTGTAGATAAGCTAGAAGTAAGACCTTGCCTTAAAGGAGGACAATGAATTCTATCCTAATTGAATGAGTCAACTATTGATAAGACTTATTCATTGTCTCTCGTCAAAAGTTTTCATTCATTCACCTTTGATCAATCATTTGTGTAATTTTCATCCACAAGTTTTCAACAGTTTTCATTTCATTCATCCACATTTTCATTCACCCATTCATTTCATTCATTCAAGTACTGCTCATGATTTCCCATTCATCTTTCATCATTTGTTCATCGATTTTCTTTTCAAGTTTTTTCATTCATCTACTTTCATCAATCATTTCAATGTCTTTCATACACAATTTTCATTCATCTATCATTTTCATTCATCCAATTTTCATCTATGTTTTTCCACTCATCCATCTTTCATCTTCATCTTAATTCTTCTGGCTTTCATCCCTCATTCAAGCATCTTTCATAATTTCATTCGTTCATCCAAATTTTCATTCACAATTTTTTTCATACTTGTTTTTCATTCATCTACCATTCTTTGATTTTTCCACTCATATTTTACATTCATCTATGGTGCTCACATGCTCACAAAATAACATTCCAGCTACATTATCTGAAACAACCACTATTTTCATCTACACAAATGATGAGATCATATCGTGTCATCCTCTCTTTTATTCTGTTGATTAAGTTTATACTTTGTTGTATTGAGTAATCATATATGTATGTTACATTATTTGAGACCCCATTACATTAATTGAGTACTCAAAAGTATGTGAAATTTGTTGAAAGAAAACATGAAATCAAGGGCTGTGCATGACGAAAGTTGGTGAAAGCTATCAACCCAGAAAATGGCAAAGAACATTTGGATGAGAAAGGAACTTATCTCACAACTTTGGAGGTACTATCATTGCGATTGTAATCTGATCTTCTCCCTCCTAACTGAAGCCCCTTTGCACATTCACCGCAAAAGGAGAATAAACACAAGTGCCAATAGGTGAATTCTAGCAATCTTTCAACTTGGATGAATCCCAAGTTGAATCTCTGCAGCAGAGCACAATGCCACAAAAGGAGAAGAGCTGTGAGTGCCAATAGATGAAATCCTACAAATCTTTCAACTTTGGATAAATCCCTGCAGCAGGGCACAATGATTATGCACTCTGCATGTAAACATAAAGGGTTTCTGGCTGGAACTTCTTAGTTATAGAGTTTGACAAATAATGCAGTGGAATAGGCCCAGAGTCAAAGAAGGTTGCACCTTATGCATGTAAGATTCCACATCTTGGAGGCACCTCATGGTTTGTAAGGTGCCTCAGCCATTATGCTTGGTGAGGCCCCTGGACAAAGGCATCTCCAGAAACTCAGGGCCCAGCCACATGGCTACCACCTCCGAGGATCCCTCAAACAGTAACTCACCCATCCATGGGCTTTATCCCCACGTGTGAGCCTTCGCCCTACACAAACAGTTGTCACATATCTCCTAGATCTCTACAAAGCCCACATCATGTTCACATTGACATTAGCGAAGTGAAACAAATAGCTTCACTATTGATTTAAGATCTTGTATTAGAGGCAGTAATCCAAGTCAGTTTATCCAACCATGAGCACGTAACAAACTTACAACTTTGAAGCATGAGCATATTCATAGTTGTACTCATGACTGGGATATTGCTCTACAACACTGCATATAACACAGATTCAAACCTTTAAACACAGTAACATGGACTGCACGGACCATTATTAGCAAACATCACAGTTGTGTTTTACAATTTAGCTTCTCTGAGGAAGACTAAGAAAGACTGGCAATTGATATTTTCTGGTCATGGAAATGAATCTATACAAGTGTCCTAGATAAAGCTGTCTCTCAAAAGAAATATTGAATATCAACTATCTTTATTTGCTAAGTCCCTTGCAGGGTTCTGCCCTGTGGGACAAAAGCACAAAAGCTTGTCCTTGATACCAGACAAGCATCTATGCACCTTGACAGCTCAAATCTGAACAGACATAGAAATGTTCTAGTGGCGGCAATGCATTTGTGGTTTTAAGATCTCAACAAGCATTTCTTTAGTAGGTTGCTTACTGACATTGGATTAAAGAAGAGAAACTCAAAATGAGTCAGTCCCCTTGGAAAGGGAGTGCACTTAAATAGCTCCTAGCAAATTGCAGCTAGGAGAGAATAAGTACTTTCATGTTCCCTATATCATCCTGGAGCAGACTACACTGGAACTACAGGCTTAATGAAAGAATGTAAAACTCTAAACATCTACTAAGAACAGCGAGCACATTACAAGTTCCAGTGGGTCTTAACCTTGGACTGGTTGTAGCCTCTGTGGAGCAGCAAATTGAGGTCGTGTGAAGATTCATACTAAACCGTATTCCTGGGTGCAATTGGGTTCCCTATGGATGTCAGTATACCCATCACATTTTCTTGGTAGTAGAACTTGACCATGCAGACTTCCAGCTTCTTGTTGCATCCCAATGAATTGTTCTCCAAGATGTTTTTAGCTAGAAATCTGTTCCAGAAAACTAGGGTTAAAATAGCAATTTAAGTACTGTATCTGCAGAGATGATGTCATGTCAAATCACAAACAAGCTGCAAACTGAGATTTTCTAGTGCATCCAGAGAGCCAAGCTCTCTGCTCTAACCAATAGTCAAGCTTTATAATCAAAGCAGTTGGCTCTTCAAAATAAAAGGATACCATCAAGCATGACTGACCCTCTTCTCCCTCAGGGCAATGCAACCTTCAATTCTGTATGGATCCAGGGTCAACAAGAAGTTAATGCAGGATGAACAGATGGAGTAGAGACTGTACCAGAGATCTATGCTTCAGGACGACAGAAAATGTTTCCTGTTTCCTCATCATCTGTTGACTTGCATGTTGGCCAAAATGCGCTATACCTGTCTGTGAGACAATACTGGGTTCAGTCAATTGATCCAGGTCCTTCGAACAATAAATCAAAAGTCATGCTGAAAAAATGAGGAGCATACCCAAATACATACAAAAGGAAGGAATTTCAAGTACAGAAACAAACCTCAACAAAATGGGAAACCAGAATGAAAAGCCGCTCCAGAACAGGAGTGATCAGCTAACAAAACCATTACAGGATTAATAAGAAGTCTCTTTGACAGGCAACCCAACTATAATCACTATATGACCCTTTTCACCTTAATAGAACAAAATGGAAATAATGACCTTCTAAACATCAGAATCTGAAGGTAAAGATAATACATAGGAACTCAATTTCTATGATAGCAGTGCAAGCCACTTGTAAAATTACCTAACAGGAGTCAGATATAAAGGATCTGCACTTATACCGGATCTACTCACTTGTATCGAAAGAGTAAAGAATAGGCACTTAAATGATCAATGTTTGTTTTACAGTTGACATATAATTCAATGACCTGATGTAATATGTATTACACCAATGCAATATTGCTAATCAAATATGCCCTCTTCTTTTGGAGCTGGCAGAAATTCATTTCCGAGCTAATGCAGAAGCTATGAAGTACATTGTACTAGCAATTCCACCTACTACAAGTGCATGTTTGAGGAAGTTCTCTAATCGTGAGTTTCTTAACTGTGGCATGGGATTGCTTCGGAGGGCATCTGCAAGTAAAGAAAAGCCACAGTGAATGCCATGGGAGGAGCCTCGCTCCATCAAGGGGACTCGAGGAGCTTCCAGCAAGGATGCATGGGGGTTAAGTGCCCATTGCATGGCCCAGATGGCAAGTGGTCGCATGTATGCAAGAGACCTGAAGTGGCCATCTGTTGTCCATGCTTCTGGTGTTTGGAAAGAGTATCTGTTACAATACAGAAAGTACTTCAAGCTTCACAACAAATCTCATCCCTTGCTGACAGAGATATTTCTACCAGAAGATTCCACACAAATCTGAAGTACATGTTCCAGCACCATATATTTTCCTGCCTTTTAGACTAAGATAAATGTCATTTTTTCATGTCATGAAATGGCCCCCATCTAGAGCAAGAACCTGATGAAGAGCAAAGCCAGATTAAACTGCCAAAAAGTTCCAGCAGGTACTGCCATAGTAATGAAATAAGAATGAACACTACTGCAAACTACATAACAATTTTCCAAGCATTCAACAGAAATCCAAAGATTTAGATATAGAGGATGTTCTCCACAGGGTTAAGCGAACTCCAAGTAAAATTGTAGACAGCACAAAAGGAGTTCATGGATCCCTTACCCAAGGTCAGACCAGCCTGCAAGAAACACACCCTCAGCTGCAGTGAATGCTTGTTCATTCATGCCCTCATGTATCATAGCAGCAGCAACTGCATATGTAACACCTGTCCAAATCTCCCGAGACTGCATACATGTTTCATCAACTTTTCCATTGGAGTGCATTCCATTGACAGCCCCCCATTTACCACCTTTTATTTTCATCACATTGAAGTCATATACTTTCTGTAGTGCACTGCGAGCTTTGTAGTCATCAAAGATGGGAGGCAGCCCTGAAGCCCAAGCATACCACTGCCCAGCCATCTGGTCTGCCTGCAAGATAGCGTATGTTCTGTAATCAGGAATATGTGAAGCACTGGAAATTCTGCTGAGACAGAACTAGACCTGAATTTCCATCTTTAACACAGTACATTTCTCAATCCTACAAGGCTTGTCCTCAGGATGGTCCATCAGACTAATGCAACAGTGCTCACCTGAATTGAGTTGCTGTTACTGCTTGTACCACAATCATAATTGAAGTAAGAGCCATTCCATAGCTTTTTCTCATACACATCACGAGCTTGGCTGAATTTTGCTTGAAAGTACAGTGCAGTATCCTTATCTTCTACCATGTCTGCCATGGCTGCTGCTGCTTGCAGAGCAGCAAGCCATAAGCCCCCACAGTATGCACTGACACCATGCACAGTCCAGGTGTCATATGTCTGGTCAGGGAACCCATCATTCTCAATGAGACCATCCCTGTCTCTGTCAAATTGATCCATGTATGCCATAGCTGCAAAGACAGCAGGCCAGACTGCCCTTGCAAATACTCTGTCTCCTGTCGCTACCACATCCCGGTACACCTGGTTAACGAAAAACAGTTCTGGAAATTCAGTTTCTTGATGTCTGGCAAAAATCTGCCAAGAAACCCACCTTGCAACAACTTCAAAGGCATCAGGAAGAAGTTCTAACTGAAGGGTATAACAAACCTGAATCACAAATTTTGAGTTGAGGTCCTTCCAACGGCTTGTATCATGAATATTGTAAGCATTGACCTCTACCCAGGGATCATGCTGACCAAGGTCATGTGGTACAGCACCGAAAACTTTTCTAACACCTGTCTTTCCATCAGCCATGTATCTAACTTTCTCTGGATTGTTGGAGAGAGTGGCAGCTGCAACATCTCTTTGGATGCTGAGTTCAAGCTTAGGAAAGAGAGATAGGAGAGCGAATGAGGCATAGAAGTGCACATCATATGTACACCACATGATGTACTCAATGCCTTCCAAGTAAATAAACTGACCAATGTTCTCTTCTCCTTTTTGGAGAAGGGCTAATCCAGAAGGGAGCCCAGATGATCCATCTTTTGGATCATGGGGCATTGCTGCCTCCATAGCCTTCAATAGCAATCCCTCTGCTGTCTCTATTCCTGCTGGCTCTGTATTCTCTTCTGCCACAGACCTGTTGGCTGCCTCCATGGTATCTTCATTTTCTGCTTTTTCAGTTAAACAAGGGAGAGATTCAGAACTTGCAACTCCTTGCACATGTTCAAGCTCCAATATCCGTTTCATTTGCTCTTCTTGCAATCCCGTTAGGAAGGGATTATAATTAACAACTACACTGTGGCCGTTTGAGACAGGGCTGTCAAATGGTGGTTCATCACTCTCCATCTGGAGATCTCCCTGCTTTGCATCATTTGGAATCTCATCTTTATGGTCCAGGCTTGGTTTATCACACGCAAGGATGAAAGCTGGTGTTGCAGGCACTGGCTCCATCTTGCTAATAGGATCTTGTGGAAGGGCATCAGGGACTGAATCTGTAGACAAGAGATCAGAGCCTCTTTCAATTGCTGGTTGACCATCTGCAACGGAGAGAAAATTGAGATCAGAGTCATGCATCACTTGGGGGACAGGTGTTCAGGCTGAGGCAAAGAGAAACTGGTTTACAGAGGGCTAGGACCAAGCTGTGCCAAACACTTATTACTCTACCTGTCCAAAGTGTGCCCCCAGCAACCAGATAATACAACTCATTAAAGAGAGTGACTCGGTACCTGCAGACCCGCAAACACCCAGATGGACATTAAAGATAACTTTCTTGAAAGGAAGGAAGTAATGAAAATTCAGTCTACATTGATCTTTTCTTCTGATCACTAATGAATGTTCACTCAATGCCACAAGCCTTAAATCACCTACCCTGATTACAGAAAATCTGTCATGAGGCCTTTCTATAAAAGTGAAGTTGACTTAAGAAAAATAGGAATGAATGTGCTGCAGAAATAACTCTCATGAGAAATCTCCATATTCATGATTAAGAGGGCCAAAACAAAGTTCAAAACTTTTCTTTGGAGTCAAAGAAAGAATATCAGATAGGGACTGATGAACTGGGCAGAAGAAAAACACAGAAGGGTAGACTTGAATGAAGAACAATAGCAGTATGAACAAAACTGGTAGTCTCTCACTTGTTCAGGGACCATCAGCAGTAACATGTATGATAGCAACTTATCCATTTCAACTTATCCAGCAACTCCATCAGATCCCTAGAGTGGGTATAGGCCAGTGTGACCACCAGCCTACATCCCGAGTTTCTGTCTCAAGTCCTGAAGCAACAGGAAGACTCAGCCATGACACTGGCTAGCACAGAACACTATAGAAGGGAAAACATAGAGAAAAACAAAAAAGAGAAGACTACACACAATAGGAAGAAAAAACAGACAAAAAATAGACAAAAGGTAAAAGACAAATAAGGACCAAGTGGGCTTCACTCTGGTGCAGAAAGGAGAACAGCTAATCTGCTGCGATGTAGTATAGAAATCGAGCCCCTCCAAGGGACATAAGTAATATGAGAGCTGTTGAGAAAAAGTTTCATCTGCACTCACCATTCAGGTAGGCTTTCATCCCTCAGAACTGGTTGCTGCCAATCTTCGATGGCAACCTCCCATTTCCGATAATCTGTATGCATTAAGCAGGAGAATTGATTTCAATCCATTTGCAGTTTGCAATAAACTCAATAACTCCTGTTCTCAAATCCAAGCTAAGATATCTGAGAGAGAAACTAGATGGTTGCAACTTGATTACTATGAGATATAACACATTTTGGTAGATTTAGACACCTTGAGTGCAGCATCATCAAATTGAATACAATGAACTAAGTGACCAATATAACAGATTAGTAGCAGACTGAATTACTGCCTACGAAAAAGATTTCAGTCTGTTCATTTACTAACTCATGGAAACCAAAAACAGCCAGTAGCTCCTGAAATGCCTAAAATTAGCAGTGATGAGTCTTACCACGAAGCGCATCATGTGCAAGCTTTGAAGCAGCATTGCCTTTGGTACCATAGAACTGTGTATAACGCCTGCAATCAACATGAACAATGAAATTCCCCTCCCTGATGAGACTCACAAGAATCACATAGAAGAGACTCCTGCGCAATGGCAACACAATATTGTAGAAATTCAATTGAGAAACTCAAAGTGAGTTTCAGCAGATTGCTTAAGGGCATTTTAGAATTCAGACACAAACACATTAGGACACAGAAGAGGGTGCAAAATGTTCACCCAAGAGATCAGAAAAAATTGGAGGTGACTGTGAATGCAAATTACCAAACTTTATCATTTGTGAGTGCAAATATTGAAATTTCAAGGTGAGAGTACCAACTTTTAAGGTATTAAAGTATAAGTGGCAAATTCTCTCAATTGATGAGAAGTGCACCTGTAATATGCTCTTCCTTTCAAAAATCTAGCTTCTGGAGAATCCCATGCCAATGCAAAGACCACCTCTTTCTTTTCATTTGGAGGTATTAGGATCCGAGCTGCAAGAGCAGCACCAATTGATGCCCCTTGCTGTGAAGGGTGGGAGATGTCACAATTCCAATTTCCACTATCAAAGGTCCCCTTCTGCAGAAGAGAAAAGCAGGCACTGATATGACTCTCAACACACCCTTATACTAAAATGTCAAACAACCATGTAGTACAAACTTCAGCTGCATTGAGTATGAATTGGAAATTCTCCATTGCAATTTCCAACAATTCCTACAAGATATAGGATGAGAGTGAACATGGAAGCTACCATCTTCGTACTCTAACTGCCCCTTCATAACCACAGAAGACATCCTTGATTCTACCTATGGACCAACACCTTTCTCATCATTCATTACCAGACAAAGAGTAAAATTAAATGAGTATGAGGAAGTTCAGGTACACAGCTCAAGGAGCAGGAGACAATAGCCAAGATAAGAGGAGAAAGGGAAACCTCTTTCATTTCCAACCACATGGACTTGGCACTATAGTCACCCTCTTTATCAATTGAGAAGCAGGGACATGTTGATAATGTTACACCCCGTGCCTCCTTGGCAGCAATTGCAAATGTGACTGGGCTACCTCCTTTTGCAGCTGTCCTGCAAATTGCCCGACCTGCTCGTTAGGAAACATTGTTTTAAAAAAGGAAAGACAGCGATGGAGGTGTAATACTGGGGCTCCTAGAGCCATTTTAGCAAAGCACAACCAGAAGTTATTGAGCTTCTACAATTCCTCTGCTTAAATCATCTGAAAACAGAGAGACTATCCAGATGATAGAGAAAAAAGATAGGTGCTTGAAGCTTGTTAATTTAATTTTGACTGCTGCTCTTGCAATTTGAAAAAGAAAAAGCCATCACAGCTTGTCCTGTAAAAGCAAGTCATTATGAGAGAGAATAAACTGATGAAAGAATTCTCCTGCACGACTGACAGAGGTTATAAGGAAACAAATAAACTATTATATTCATCTCCTAACAACAGAAAATAGAACTTGCAGGATATGAGGGGTTTCAGATTCTGTGACACATGCATCAATTTGAAATTGGGGCAGAAAGCTAGGAACTTGCTTATGATGAAGGCGTACACCACGTACTCCATCCTTGTCCCTGTAATCACTCAAGTATAGTCAGAAGATTCCCCATTGGTGAGATGTTTTGGAAATGGCACATGTGTGGACAGTTCCAACCTTAACCCCTAAACATCTGGGCAGACCATTTGGTCAGCTTTTCAGTTTATGTTTGGCTTTCTCTGATGTTTAGGGGTTAATCTGAGACAGCCTCTTGCATTGGTGCATCAAGAAAACATTGTGGTAAGAAGATATCTATGAGATTGCAGGGATATCTCCACAACAGCACTTTGAAGGTAACAAAACAACGAGTGTTGTCATAACCTTATGAGTTTCACTCAAAAAGTGTCAGACCATCACATTCATAATGACTAGCAGTGATGACCTGCCATGACTACCCACTGGATTCATCAGCTCCCAACAGTGGGTATAGAGGAGTACATAATAATCCACCCAAACTTTTGATCTGAATTCTGAGTTTCTTTTGCGTTCGCAGAAGCAACTAGAAGACTCAGTCATGATGTTGGCTAGCACTTGAGATAGCTTGTACTAAGAAGAAAACACTTTGCAGCTTTTGGCATATGGGTATGTGACTAACACATATGGTTCATTGTAGTGCCCACCAGTTGAAGCAGACGTTCCACCCACTGAGTTCTGTACAAACCATTGTCCACAACTCAGATTAGCATGCTTCTCTATAGCTTTCTGTGTGAGAATAGCTCATAAAGAACACCCAGTTGGCTGCGGCAACGACAAGAGAAATCCACAGCCTACATTAGATCAACATACTATACAGTTTTACTAGGATCCTGATTGATTACCCAGGCCAACTTTAGGCTCTACTGAAATTTTCCATGAAGAACCTAGGATGTATACATCAAATCATGTAACTCATTACGAGTAGAAGAATGATTACTTACTGCCCATGTGAAAAGGAGGCTCACATCTGCGCTTTCCTTTCCTGTGTTGATGAGCTGCAAAAACAGAGGTTCATGCATCACAACTGACTCAAGTGAGAAACCAACAGAGGGCCTTTCATCATCAAGACAACATACATTTGCAGATCCAACCCAAGAACCTTGAATCCAGAATTCATAGAGCAATTACTCACCGTATATGAGAAAACACAAACTGGGAAGCTGCTTTCAGTGTAGTTATGAGGTATGAATGGAGATATTTGTCGGCATGAGATCTTCAGATCTGGATCTGGCTCACCTGTGTGATTGGCACAAAACAGACCACAGCAACACCCAGAAACTCAGAAGGAATACGATGACACATTACCAGACAGGATGTCACCAACTAGCTTTGAACCAATGCCAATGCCTTGTCTGGAAGCAGTGCACTTCCATCTTGTCTCAATTGAGAGAACCTGAAAAGTGTTAGGCATTCTTAGCAAACAGGTAAGGAATGAATCATCCAGCAAAATGCTAGAAATCACATAATCAAGAAGAATTACCTTCATAAATTGTCCATGCTCTTGGAAAAAGAGCATGGTATGTAGAATGCTGACCATGCAAGTTCCAGTCCCATGATGAGATACCTTGCTCATTGTCCCCCCTACAACAAGAACATTTTATTGAACTCATCCAAAAAGAGCTATTTGAAAGACAGTGACTAATGACATGAGCTTTGTAGAAGGAAGAGAAATTAGTTCTGAACTGCTATGCCATCAAGCACTTCATTTCTATTATCTTATGCTACAAATCTCACCTTTCAAGGCCCTGAGGACGCCCAGGTGCAAGAACCGAAGAAATTTTCTTCTTAGCACCCCCATCTTTCTCACGTGTGACAAACACCTACCCAACATTCAACAGAAGTTTGAGCAACCATTTGGGCTGTTTTAGCTTTGCCATTGTTAGTAATGATTCTTCTTCTAAGAAAATTTTGAGACCACCCAATTATGTTTCCAGTCATGTTAAAATCAGAGTCATCTTCACACCACTGGCAACAAAGATGGTTGCATCTTGTATGTTGTCATTTGTAAATGGGAGTACTGATTTCAGACTCTGTGACAAAGGAAAGCCTAAAATATACCGAGAATTGGTTGGCCAACACAGGGGATTCCTCACATACACCAGGGCTCAGCTGCCACCGATTGAATTCACCTCTAAAGCCCCGGCCAATACTTCCACCTCTGCATCAAGCACAATGGAAGAAATGTGAACCTGGACCAGCAGTTTTCACAAATTATCTGCACTCAAACGGCAGTAGTACCACATCTTTGGCTCTGCTGTAATCAGATAGTTATTCAAAAGTGGCAAATCCCACAAGGAAAACTGGAAGGGTTTTTTCAGGTGATGGAAATCCTTTAGAAAGTTATTAGAGGGACACTGACCCCATTCCACCAAGAGGTACCCCATGACAGGCTGTAGGCTTTGTTTCTCGATAAAAAGGATCAATTGGAGGACTCTGCGACAAAAGCAAGTTGAAGGTCAGTGCACAGGAGAAAACATATGAATGCAAACAAGCAAGGGTTGGTAGCCCTGATGTCAGCTCATTGCAGGTCTGTAAGGCTGAATTGAGCATAAGAACCAAACAATGTTGTTTATTGAGCTGGACAACCAACACCAAAATAATTGGTGCACAATCTGCATGGATTCCTAGAGTCAGAAGTTACCCGCCCATTTGCTCGCTCTGATTGCACATAAAACCACATCCGCAATCCCAATTTTAACTGCAATTACATATCCAAGTTATAACAACAGACACATGTTTTTATGCATTTTCTCAAATTAAATTGCAACGATAAGCATCTAAAGACATTATTGTAGTTTCTTGTTGACTTGCTGCTGATAGCATGTTCCTAGAAATGGGAAAAGTCAACTGGGAAAGATATAAGACCATTCTTATGGCCTCCATAAATGACACTTTAAATTCTGTCAGAAAATTGACGTGGCTGTTAAGCTTGCGTCTCCATGCCTCCTTTGGGGGAGCTCCAGGGTCGTGGTCCAGCTGTCCCAAAAGGTCAACAGTAATTTCAAAAGCAGAATTCTGGAACTTTCTTCAGGCTCTATTTAGCATGCATGCATCTGTTACAGCACAATGCTGTCTCCTCTATGCTTTCTTTCTTCTTGGAAATGGCCTAGTTGGAACTCAAGGATAACTTGTTCCTCTTCCTATACAAAGTTTACTCATTATAGCTAACTCATTGAGTCCTTCCCACCATTGTGCTCCACTGAAATGCAAACTCTTCATAATAATTTTTATTGACCTTCCATGTTTTTGACTTCTTGTGCCATGAAAAAACACAACAAGTGAACATGTTATCTATCTACCCAACCCAGTTTCCTACAACAACAATTGGACCTACTCTTCCCTAAACCCTAGACTAGATTCAGCTGCAGCTCAAGAAAAACCCCCAGGATCCTCACAGTAATGAATCTGGGAAGCTACATGATTTAACTGCATGTCATCAAAACATAATTATATGGCAGAACCAAATTCACAACACCTGTCTACCTGTCCATGTTTCTTTTCGAAACTGGAATTCTGAGTTTTTGATCTCTTTTTCTATGTTGATGTTTCTTTTAGAAACTGGAAAATTCTGAGTCTCTGGCAGGTGTTGCCAGAACGATACAGCTCCCACAAAGTGATTTCAGCGAGATTGCATCAAGACCACAACCAGTTCCATAAATGCCACAGCTATTCTCTCTCCAAAGGAGAAAGAGATGGGCAATTCTTCCATCAGCAGATACTGGAGTCAGCCACAAATGTCTGTGACCCAGTCTCCTGGCCTAATTTCCTTGCTACGACTGAACAGATTCTCACTTCAACAAGGCATGCTTGATGGAAATGCCCATCTGAAGTGCTGAGTGATTTGGAACCCAAGGTTTCAAGATCCCAGGTCTGCTCTCGAGGCAAGAAGACATCAAACAAGGGTTTTGATATGAGTTTCTCACAACCCTTCTGACAAGTCTGGAAGGGTCATAGTTGCTGTAGACTTTCTTCTATCCATGAAGCAATCATTAACAAGGTTTTGAAGACAAGAGTTGTGTTTGAGGGATTTCAGCAAATTTGGAACTTAAGAGTCCCATGTCAATTCGGAGATCTCATGGAGGAGGAGGAGGAGATTGGGAGAGAAATCAACATACAAGAGAAAGAGTAGGCTTCTGGACGTAGTCAGCAAGCGGCCAAGATGGCCTTCGACCATGGAATGTCTTTCCTGTTCCTCCGTAGAAAGCCATGGCTCTGTAGACGCGGCGATGTTCCTTCCACAATCTGCCTTCTTAGCACATTCTAACTCGGGATACCTACTGCTTGACGCAGTAACCGTATTTGGTGCGAGACAACAGGGCGGGCGGTGTTCCTTCCACAATCTGCCTTCCTTCTCAGCACATTCTAGCTCCGAATACCGCTTGAAGCGGCCGTGTTCAGTGCGATGCAACAAGCGATTTCCAGAATATCGAAGACGGAGTAATTCGTAGTAGACACCTTCGCAAAACCCTGCAAAAACAGAATAGCGGTCTGTCCAATAAGTCCTAACTGCACGCAGCTGCCGTTGGAGATGACCAGCTAGTCAAGATGTAACCTGTCTTTCACCTATACTTGTCGACGCAGCAACGGACTGTAGTAGTGACCGTCAAAGCTCTGCTCTGCATTTTGTGAAGGGCTGCAAGTACTCTTGAAGAGATGATAATTGGACCAGAGATTTTCTCTCTTCCTCGTCGCAGATACCATTAGGTGGGCGTCAGAGTTTCGGCGAGAGTTTTTGTCTCGAGGGCTCTGCCTAGATTCTGAAGATCCTATTATCACAATGGACAGCGGAGAACTATGGGATGATGCTCAAGAGCATAATGCAGAGAAGTGTACTCACGAAGGGAAAGCTCGGAGAAAGCTCCGTGACATCGCTTCCGTATCAAGTTGAAGTCATTATGAAATTGATCCTCGGAAGATCGAAGTCACGTTTCCGGCTTGTCGTCAGCTTTTCGGCACCCGCCACTGCTAACCGATCAGCACAGAGCCAATCGTCGAGCTGCTGGAAAAAAATTTAGATCCGATTTCGGGCAGCAAAACTGGAAGCAAAAGAGATGAGATCCAGTGAGAAGATCTTTCGTAAAACAGCGTCTTCCGAATCAAGCAATCTGCAAAGTCTCGCAACAGTGACGAACGTCGCCTGGGACTTGCTTGATTACTACTGAAGAAGATCCTGGACCTTTCTTTGGAAGACGTGCTTGGCCAAATGCCACAAAATCAGTGCGAGAATCAACCTCCCAAAATGCCCTCAAAAGCCAACACAATGAAGACTCGCCACTAAAAGCTTTCCCATTCAAACTTTCCCGAGTTTTCGCACGCAAGCTACAGGACAATCCTTCCCCGCACGCCACGAACGAGCTCCCAAGATGACAGAGCTCAAGAACCGCCGTACATGTACGTTCGCTTCCGCAAAACGCCCCGAAGAAAAACCTAAGTAAGCGCCTCTATTCGAGATCCAGGAATCACGTCTCATCTAACCAAAACACACGCACACGCACACAAGAGTGTACATCATTAAAAGCAAGCAAAACTACTAGCTCACAAGAACCGGTGTGTACAAACAAGACAAACACACAGATAGCATAATAAGACGCAATCCTTCACCAAAATGAACAAAAAAGGTATCGGAAGAAAGATCTCGACAAGGCCTACGCATCCCGTACCTTAGCAAACGGCGAGCGATGACGAAAACTCCATCGTTGCACTCCGAGAGCGCTGCCTTGCTCGTCTAAGAAACACTTGCCCAAAAGGCAAAGGGAAGATCGCTCCACGCACAGGGGGAAGAAGAAGACGACTCCTCTCGGGAATCACTTTTTAACCAGTGGTAAAAACACTTCGAGGGTAAAATGTTTAGGAGGAAAGTCTTACCGGGGACCTGGATTCTTTATTATTACTTTGGGACCTGGATATTTTCCGGCCCTGGTTGGTTTCCCCACCCGCTGGATATTCTGAGAATATCGCCGACGGAACTGGTTTCGACCGCCGGTCGGAACAGCCTATCAACGGTTTTATACCCTTTGGACCGATGGTCGGTAGTTGCCACGCAATACAAGAATCCGAAACCGCTGGGTGTCCCCCTCCCTTCACGGAAATTTCTGCCGACGTGGCGCGCCTGAAGCGCGTCTGCTCACGAACTGAAAGCCCACGTGGAGGTATCACAGTGGAGAGAAGTTTCCTGGACTTTAGGCAAGAATATTCCCACATCTCACTTTTGTTGCAATGTGAATAGGGGCTTTCGGTTTTCCTGATTTGAATGTTTTTTTTCCCTCTTGTTTTTTGCAAAAAATATTTTAAAACAGAAAAAAGAAATTATTCCAAGCCATTTTAAACTTATATTTCTAAAAAATAAATTACAATCAATCTCTTTTCTATTATTATTTTTCATTTTTCATTTTCAAAAAATTTGCCAAAAAAAAATAGTTTGAAAAAGAATTTGTCACAAATTCCCTGTTTTAATATAATGGCCAGAATTGGCTACAATAGAAAGAGGTGCTTTAGATTTTTCTATTTTCATATTTTTAATATTTCCAAATTTGGCTAAATGTACTTATTGATGATCCCCAGTTGAGCAACATCACAAAATTGAAAAAACAAAAAAAAAACTGCCTAAAACAGAGCAAAAATAGTTGTCAATTCATCTGCAGCCCCCGAACCAAAACTTTTGTGCAGTCACAACACCCACCATTGATTTTCCTCATCCCAGAATCACGTCAATGTTTACCTTTTGGAGAGCGCGTCTGCATCAAAGGAAAAGCTTCGAATCACTCACGAGGAATGCGCAACATTTCATCTTTGCATATTACTTGACAAATTGCAAAATCCTCCCCCTGGTCCCCCAAACAAAGCCAAAAGAAACAACTCTCAGGCTTTTAGGTTTTTCTGCAATTTTATTGGCCTTACCTAACAAGGCAAGGATATTGTGTTTAGATTCATTATAGACTATAGTAGCTTAAGGGTAGTAGCTTAAGGGGTTTTGGCCCCTAGGTAATAATAATAGGTCTATTTTTCAAAAGATGATATTTTTGGCTTGTGTTGAAACTTGAGATTAGTTATAAGAGTTATGACATCTTGAAGGATTTTGGTTTCTTTTTACGGGATTTTTTTGTCAATTATATTTTTGCATGGTGAAATATTTGAATTTCCATAATTCTTCTTTTACCTTAAGATATTTTTTAATGTAAATGGCAAGACCACCACGTGTGTCGACACACCCCTTGTTGACATAGGTAGTAGAAAAGTGGCAGGCCATAAGGGGCTGGGCGGATCGACACCAGTGTTTTTCCACAAATTGTTGTGCACACCGAAAGTGAAGAAATGGCTCTTGGATTGCCAGCCAAAGAGAAAGCCTTGCGGGGACACGGGTGTGTGACTAATAAGTCACTTAGGCAGTGGTTTGGTGTGAGTGTGGACTTTCATATTGACCGACCGGAAGCCCTAGAGGCCCTTATAAATATAATATCACAGACGACGTTTCCGACTTGATATATGAACATGCAAAAGTAATGGAGAAGTCATGGAGTCAAAAGGGGGGGGGGGAAAGTGGATATCCATTTGACTCATGAAAGGTCGAACGAACAAAAAACCGGAATCCCAAAAAGCAAAAAATCATTATACAGCTCACTTTAATGCGCAAGAATTGGGAGTGTAGTAATATTCAACCAAAAGCTCCCCGCCCCGCCCCGCCCCGCCCCACCCCCCAAAAGCTCCCTGCCCACACCAAAAGTCTAGGGTTTCGGATTTGAATCAAATTTTTAAAAATTGGGAACTTTTTTTTAAACTTTTGTATTATTTTGGGCCCAGTAAAGCACCCACAGAAAATTTCTAGTGTATCTGGAGGGCACACGGAAGCATGTTAGCCGGAGGGAATTCTTCCACAAAA
>Ga0209611_10002143_pt1 | contig 34629 bp, 38 predicted proteins | sample S1TSphgellanicum_3_FD_187693 | JGI IMG/M metagenome (GOLD analysis project Ga0209611, IMG submission 187693) | Host-associated microbial communities from peat moss isolated from Minnesota, USA - S1T2_Fc - Sphagnum magellanicum MG (SPAdes) (version 2) | ecosystem: Host-associated > Plants > Peat...
TGGGAGCGTGCTACTAAGTCTTAACTTTCCGCAACTTGACTTTGTGAAACCCTCAAGTGGGTTTCACCCCGTGACTTGGGAGCGCGTCAGGTCAGATCAACTTATTAAGTTGACTACATCAACAAGTTTGAATATAATTAAACATATTGAACTTATATCTATACTACCTATTTTGTCTGATATACCTGTCGAATTAATATTTGTACTACCTATTAAGATAGTTATACCCCTTAATACTTTCAAATAACATTTACTATAAACTTTTTTCCAACCTGAAATAGGAAAAATGGAGATTCACAAGATGCATGCTTGAATTATAGTTCAAAATCTTCGCATTGTTAAATGGACTATCACCAAAGAAGAGTAATTGACCAATATCAACTTAGGTTTTAAAGAAAACATGCAACAAGTTAAAATTAGTGTTGATTTGGAACATGTTGTACTCAATTATTAGCTGATTAAATTGCTAAAGGAATTCAAAGACATCTTTGCATGGACTTACAAGGATTTAAAAAGTATATCACCTAAAATAATTCAACATTAGATTGAGTTGGACACATCGATACCACCTACCCATCAAACAAGGTATTGGTTAAATCCTAATTATGCAATTATTGTCAAACAAGATATTGACAAATTGCTTGTTACAGGTTTTATTAAACATGTTGAAGATGTTACTTGGCTATCACCTATAGTTGTAGTGCCTAAGAAAAATGGGAAACTGAATATTTGTGTGGATTTAAAAAAAGTTTAATATATGCTTCTACTAAAAAATACCCATACCCATTACCTTTTACTAATGAGGTTATTAACATTGTAGTCAGGCATGAGATTTATACATTTTAAATGGTTTTTCTAGATACCATCATATTTCCATAACAATGAGAGAATAGTACAAAACTGCCATTGTTGTTGATTAGGGGGCTTTTGTATGGGTTGTAATCTTGTTAGGGTAAAAAATGGACCACCTACCTATCAAAGGGTAGTCACCAAAGCTTTATGTGAATACATTGATGTATTCATGAAGATATTTTTAGATGATTTTACTATTTTTAATGACATGTCCACTCATTTTTAAAAACTCAAAAAATGTTTTCTAAAATGTAGAGAGTATGGCATTAGTTTGAATCCCAAAAAATGTGCATTTATGGTGTGTTCTTGAACTATTTTAGGATTAATAGTCTCCAAAGAGGGAAAGATTCCTAGTCCTAAGAAGGTAAAGGCTTTAATCAAAATGCCAATACCCAAAACACCCTAGGATATTCAAGTCCTCAATGGAATGGCACAATTTTATAAATGGTTCATAAATTTTTTTACCTCTATTATGGCACCAATCACCAAGTTACTCAAAAAAACTAAAGAGTTCAAATGGACTATTGAATGTCAAACCATTTGGGAAGACATTAAAAATCAGTACATTCAAACTCCTATATTCATTAGTCCTAACTATGAATTAGAATTTCATGTTCATATTGATGCATCTTAGCTAGTAGTAGGGGTAATATTGGCCCAGATCCCAATAGGTAAAATAGATCAACCTATTATGTATTCATCATTAATTCTACTGAAAGAAACTACACCACTACACAAAGAGAGGTTTTAGCTATGGTTTATTCCTTACACAAATTTATGCATTACTTGTTAGGCAACAAGTTCACATTTTATGTAGACCGTATGGTTTCAGTGTATTTAGTTAACAAGCCATAGGTTTTTGGCATGTTAGTTATATGGCTCTTATTATTTTTTAAATATAATTTCAAGATTGTATACAAAGTTGTAGGTTCCATCAAATGGTAGATGCATTGAGTAGATTACCCAACTAGACTAAACCTATTGGAGTACCTAATTAAACTTGTGATGCTCACATGTTCACTTTACAACCTAAGTGGTTACATAATGGTTATGAGTATCTATTAGAGGGAGTGATGTTAGAAAGATTTACTACGTCCCAAAGACAAATTTTAGCCCAAAGAATTAAACCATTTGTGCTTCAAGAAGGAGTACTATACAGATTTGGACAAGATAACATGTTTCATCGAGTTCTACAACTAGATTAAGTGCTCACAGTTTTGCAAGAATTACATGGAGGAGTTGCAAGAGGGCATTTATCTTCTGAAATCACTATGAAAAAGATCTTAGATGTTGGGTATTGGTGGCTGACGATGAATCAAAATGTTCATGAATATTGTCGAACATGTGATCAATGTCAAATAACAAGTAACTTATTGACACAAAATCTAGCCAAATTGGTTACTACTTTACTTGAAGAACCATTTCAAAAATGGGGATTGGATTTTATTGGACCTATTAAACCTACAAGCAAAATGTTAGGCAATCGATACATTTTGGTGGCCACTAATTGTGTAACAAAGTGGGTGGAAGCATAAGCATCCACACCAACACTATTATAATAATTGCCAAGTTTTTGTATGAGCATATTCTTACAAGATTTAGATGTTTGTTAATAATTATGACCAATCAAGGTACCCCATTATCAATGATGCAATTAGAAACGTTACTAACCATTTTATCTTTAGACATACTAGTTTTATTATTTATTATCCACGAGGAATGAATAGGTTAAGTCTACAAATAAGGTTTTTGGAACCTTACTAACCAAATTGGTTAATGAAAACAAAAATGGTTGGGATGAACACTTATCCACAATTTTATTTTCATATCGAACCATTTACAAAGTTGGAATTGGTCATACCCCATTTCAGCTTGTGTATGGATTACATCCATTATTGCCTACAGAAAACTTGTTACCATCTAAACCTAGTGAAAACAAAGATCTAGGACCTACTAGAATCCTAACTAACATATTATATAAGTTAGAGTAATTATAAGAGAATATGTTGATTGCACAAGATTTAATTGCTTCTAACCAATGGAACAATTCATTATGGCCACAAAATTGGTTCATTGAAACAAAGTTTCAATTTAAAAATTATGTAATATGGTTTCTAAGGATTGTTTGCAAACATGCACCAAAATTTCAAAGATGATGGTTTGGACCATATAGGATCCAATATTTTTTGCCTAATAATATTGTTCTATTTGCCACTATTGATAAATTTGATCCTAACCCAATGCGTGTTAACATTAACAAGTTGAAGCCACACATGTTAATTGAAAATATAACTCTACAACTTGTATTTGCTAAACCTAGTGACCTGGTTACTAATGAACCTATTCAAACCAAGGAACCTAAACCACTACCTATTGAACTTGAATATCTTCAATCTATAAAGTTTGAACTGGTTAATAATCATTTGACACATGGTAGTATTAAAAAAACATATGTGCATGTTCATTATTATCATGATGTGCATGTTCAAAACAATAATGTAACTATTTGAAATTATCAAAACAATGCATTTAGTGAGGCACTTATTGACATCTACATCCTAGAAGTTTATAACCCTAAAGGTCACATTTATTCATAGTTGTAGGGTCACTACCAGTTGAAACAATATAAATAACCATTGTAACCTTTATTTTGTCTCTTCATCTTTGTTTATTTTTTTCATACTATTAGAGGCCATTAGTGAAAACACCTTAAAGAAGTTAAAACAAGAAGCAAGGGAGAGAAAACTTGAGAGAAAAGTTGAAGCTTTTAAAAGAGAGTAGGTAGAAAGGGAAAGAGTGGAACATGTTAGACTGATTGGAACAATCTATGTAAAACCGCTAGCTTCACGTGCACCTATAGTAGAGGAGACTAAATTTTTTGAGCAAGAACATAAAAGTACGGAATTAGAAGAGGAGTTAAAAACAACTCTTAATTTTCTTAGGGGAACCATTACTTTTATAGTAGCACTAACACCACAAGTCATTGTTATTTTAGATTTAGAGGAGGAGGTTGAAATTTCATTTCAACAACAAGTTGAAGAATAGCTAAAGTAAGTTCATGCATCAACACTTGTGGAAAAAGAGGAGTTGTAACAACTTGTTGATGAAAATGGATTCCAACAAACTCAAATGGGCTTGACAAGCCAATTTGGAAGGCTTGTTCAACCTGCAATGGACTACACCATGAGAGGACCTATTACAATATTTTCTATGAACCTAGGAAGCAACGAAATATGGAAGAATTCAAGGGCGAGTACGTGGTCAAGAAATTCTCATTAATCATGTACTTATTCATGAACAACTTAGGATTTCCAAGGAAGGAACAATAGATGTTGCAAGTGCAACTTTTGATGAAGCCAAAATTACCTTGAAGAAGATTATAAGCCCATTCTTCATCAGAGTCGTCCTTCTCCCCTAGGCCTATCCACACTTTGAATCTTGAATGCCTCTTATTCATAATCAAATGTGATCAAACACTACCAACTAACACATTTAACACAAGGGGATCTCATTATGCCATTTCCATGCACCTAGGCCCATGTTTTCTCTTTGTACCACAACTTGTCATCCTTCATTTGTACCCTCTCAAGATCATCAAGCCACATTTTCCTACCCATTATGTCACTGGCCATGTCTAAAAATGGGTCAAATGTATTAGAGCTTATTTACGGGGAAAAGCTAATTTTAAACCTAAAAATGGATTAAGTTCCACAAAGTTTGTTAAAACTTGGTGAAAATAAGCATGCCAAGAGAAGAATGCGACTAGACAAGGATTTGGATCCATGAAGCTTGATCCTTCAGTCAATAACCATGCCGAATGACTTGCCACTTAACCACTACACTAACTTGAATCCTTCATCATCTACTCTACTTTCATTAATGTCAAGTTAGGGTTAAGGTAGCAACTCCCCAACCACTATCCATCCCTAAGGACACATTTTCTCCCTGGGGAATGTCTTTTCCCTGGCCCACATCCATTCTCCGGCCCCATCTCCTCCCCTCACCCACCTTCTCCTTGGGGAATGTTTGAAGGCTGGTCCCATTTCCATGAAGACACATTTTCTCTTCGACCCACATCCTCTCCCTGCCCACCTTCTCCTCGGGGAATGTCTTCTCCTTGGCCCCATCTACTTGGGGACACATATTCTCATTGACTCACATCTTTTCCCCCGCCCACCTTCTTCCTGAGGAATGTCTTCTCCCCAACCCCATTTCCTCCCCCCCCCCCACCTTTCTCCCCAACCCTATTTCCTTGGGGACACATTTTCTCCCTAGGGAACGTCTTCTCCCCCGACCCACATCGTCTCCTTGGCCCCATCCCCTCCCCGGGCCAACCTTTTCCCTAGGAATGTTTTCTCCTTGCCCCACATTGTCCCTTGCCACAATCCATCCCTGGGGACACATCTTCTCCTTGGCCACAACCCTCCTTCTTTAGTGGTACTATCAATTATGATTTTCACTTGTTTTCATGAGTTGTTAAACTTGTTAAAGGAACTAATGTGTATGATCAATAGGAGGTTTAGGGTTATCATTCCCCATCATTGATCTAATTCAAATCAACAATGGTTGTGAAAAGAAGTCGCCATTAGGGTCATAATCATTAAATTTGATGTTGTAGTGCTCGAGTAATGACAATAAAAACATGATTATGAGACAAGCATAATTTGCCTTGCTTTTTTTTTTTGCCCTTTTGATTAGGGTTTGTAAGATCCACAACCAATGTTCACCTTCCATGGTTGATCTTTCTTTAATGCTGCCCAAGGATTTAGAGAATTCAAGCTTGGAAAAGGCACAAGTACCTGGAAGAAAATGCTCGAGGACATTCTGCCTTCCCATCCATGCCCGGGGGCACCAAGATGTTGATGCGTGGGGACGCAACTTGTTGTATGCCTTGTGGAAAGCATTTGCATTTACATTCTATGTGTTTCAATTGCATTTTTTACTATTTCAATTCTTCACTCCACTTGTTGTAATTATTTTTGGCACAAGTAGAATTTTCATTTTCTCTATAACTTAATCTTTGGACTGGTTATTTTTTATTGTATGTTTTATTGTCTTCTAGACTTTCATTATGTATTTTTCTTGAGATTTTTTGGTTTGTAGCATGCATTTATTTCATCTCATTTAATTTCATCTCATTTAATTTCAACATCATTTCAAATCACTCACAACCATGTTTGATAAGGAATTCACTTTGAAGACACATGATAATGATGGGGGGTGAATTGTTGATGCCCTGCAACATTCAAGAATTGACTCCGCCTCTACCAAAGGAAGGAATGTTACAATGGTGGCATGAGGTGCATAGGAAAGAGAAGGGCAAAATAGTGTTGTCATCTACATGGCTTTTGTTTTGATATACTCTAGAGGAGTGGGTTGAAAACATTGCTAAGGTTGACAAGCCATTAAAGGTGCAATCTACATTGCTTAGGGGCAAGCACCAAGTACAAATGCCCATGTTGTGAGAAATTGTGGGGAAACAAATTTAAATTAAATCGGCACTTCTTGACAATGCCATGTCTAGGCATAAGGGCAATCAATGATCGCAAACCATGGCCCATTGTTGTGAAGGCATTGCAAACTTTAAGCACATTGGGGACAATAAACAATAGTCGAACACTTGTACCTAACAAGCCCTAGGGAAATGCACAGCTTGGGACGACAAGCAGCAATTGGGCACTTGTACCCAACAAGCCCTAGGGAAATGCACAATTTACATTTCCAACCCGAGAATAAGGTGTATCCCTGTCAATTACAACCATTGGAGGTTCATTGGAGGCCTGCATGTGACGTCTAAAAAACAACGTTACAACCTAGCTTGCCACGTGTAGAATACCGCTTTGTCCCAACATTGTTCAATTGTTGGAAGAGAACAAATGGTCGTAGAATCAAGAAACATTCGTGTAACAATGTTGTAGATCCACAAATTGGGCTATTGTTCCAACATCAAACACCTTGTAGGAAAAGACAAGGCACTTATAATAGACTTTTGAGGTGGTGAGTTCAAAACTCGAAAACCCCCCAATCATACAATGCATGTGGCAAATTGAAAACATTGTTAATATGATCTTTCTTGGTTTTATACGAGAGGAGTTTTAGTATGATCTCTACTTAGTTAAGCCTGATTGGCATGAAAAGACAAGAGTGTAGCCCAAGACTATCCTTATGATGGTAAATGTGGGATATGGTTGAAAATAACTGCTATAATATCTTAGCATGGGCAGCACATTCAAATTCCAGTGGGTGCAAACATTCAAAAATTTACCCACGGTGAAAGCTAATTGTGATGAATTCAATTTGGCTGTCGGGAGTTGGTTGATAAGTCCCCATTTCTTGATCCTAAGTTGGATTCCAAGGAACTGTTGAAAAAACATGCGTTTCCTTTGGGAAGCTTTTGTTACTAAAATCCATGGGGAAAAAATTGGTTGTCGTGGGCTTTAAGCGTTTAGGCTATTGAGTTTAAATTATATAGGGTTATCCCTATTATTATTTGGGGAATTATTTTCCTCCTTGGGTCTACCTCGGGGAAGGAAACAGTCCCCCGGGGAAACATCTAATGTGATGCCTTAGGGAACTTTTTATTTTTGGAGCTACCTTGTGGAGGAAAACCCTAAACCCCGGGGAGACATCTTTTTTGATGCCCTAGGGAATTATTCCTTCCCCAAAGTTGCCTCGAGGATGGAAATAGTTCGGGCCAAGGGAGACATCTTTTGTGATGCCTTGAGGAACTTTTTCCTCCTTGAAGTTGATGTACCCCCAAGCTCCTTGATGGACTCAGTTGCAAGTCCAAGGAAGAAGACAACGAAAGGAAAAGGAGTTGGGGCGCGCTCCCTGGCTCGTAACACTTCGGGGGTAGAAGGGTGTGCTGGAGCTCCAGGATGGGACTAGGAAGATTGATAAGCAAATCACATACTCACATGGACCTACACAAACCAAACAATAGGTTGGTTAATGCATAGTTGGAACACCTTTGGTGCATGGACGAGCCATGGGCAAACATGGACTCACAAAACTCACCACGACCCGAACTTGGGGGAAGTCACCACCTTCCCCCTTATAGTATACTCTATGCCTGGCCACGGACCAGCACCCAAATGTCATTTTGTCCCGGGACTCCCAAGTGATACCAAGGGGAGGAAAGTAATTCCTTGGGGGAGACTTGAGATGTTTATGGGGGCATCAAATGTTTATATTGAATATATTTGTCTATATTGAAATGTGATCTCATTCTTTCTCAGAACACCGAACAAAAGAAGTTCACTACATTGCTGAAAATATCACATTTGTCTATCAAGCATGAGATGCATGGCATACTTCAATTGGACTACAAGAAAAAATGGACAAATGTTTGGCCTAACTAGAATTAAGTTGGTTAGGGTACTGCTTGAATGGGATGTTCATGTTACTCCTTGGTGGCCTGCCTCCTTTAGTTTCAAAAATACGAGGAATGACATTTCACAACATACAACTCAAGGAGGACGAATGGGTGAAGCCGCTATATGCCATGGGTCCAAATTTCTTCAACTATTAAGGAATCACAAAGATGTTGACAAATGATTCCGTGTACAATTGTCTTCTTGATTCATTCGCCACAATGTTTCCATTGGAATCTTGACTTATAATGGTAACAATTCTAAAGCAACTAGGTCTTAAACTACTAATGGACCCTTGGGATGGATTCAATAGTCTTGGGGTAGAACACTTTGGTGGAATCACTCCCATTACATTCCAGTTGTTGTAAGCCAAACTCGCTTACAACTTTGGAGGGTGGAAAGATTATGTAAACTTCATCGTTGACTTACAACCATTGAATCAGACACATATGTAAAGAGATGGGACTTGGAGCAAATGGAATTGTTTTTTTGTTTGGTCCAACTACAAATGCTTTGGCAATGGGTGTGACAACACAAGGACATGTGACTTATTCTGTGCTCAAGAAACCCATTTGAGGATTGAGCCATGGCTACAAAACCCTTGAGGGAAATTATGGTTGAGAAAGAGAACCTAGATTTGTGCCACATGTTCACATTCTACAATAAGTTGTCCACCATCATTGTTCAAGCAATTTGACATTTGAGATATTTTTGCATTGTAATAACCCAAAGACTTGTATTGTGCTCACAGGGTTTGACGCAACTTGCAACGATGCATTGTGGGATGGAATGAACACCCTTGTTGCTATTTTATGCAAATGGACAAGGATGTGTGTGAATCAAAAACCCCATCGCAATCATCACCCCTTCAACAAGAATATTCACATCTTATATCATCTCACTTGGAAATAAGCCCATACATTGCCTTACTCAAAGAATTGAACTAAGGTGAAACGTCCAATCATGAGTAATGGCATTTTGGGACTCCTCGCCATGGTTAAGATGAGCAACATGTTGAAGCTAGGAATGATGAAATGGCAATTGACACAATGCTAGGAAGCTAATGATTATGTGTTGCATTAACAATCTTCGTTCGAGGAAGGCTTTCACATACAACCCTGGGTCATTGAACTTTGGGATGTATTTGTTTCGACAAAAACTCCCCCCGAAAAAGTGAATTCTCACAACATCGCTGCTGGAAATAGTGATAGTGGGGAACATCTTTCTATTGATGTTAACATGGATGGTGGAGTGGATGTCAAAATGGAATGTGTTGTTGTGTTCCCAACAAAAGACATGGTCATGGTGGACGTTAATGAGGGTGTCAACGACACCATCAAATTTGCAGTTCAAGATGGAATGGTCACCAAGAACATTTTTGAGTAGCTTGTTGGGATGCATGCTGAAGAAGTTACCTAAAGTTCCATGGGGAAATAGCTAAGGAGACAACCAACGAAAGGAGTGTTAGGCGAGCATCTGTCAACAATGTTATTGTCATATAAAATTGTATACAAAGTAACAATAAGGTACACACCATATCAATTAGTGTATGGATTACATCCATTGATGCCCATGTAATACATAATGCTAATTGCTACTGGTAATTAGAAAGATAATACTACGGTGAAAATTTTAACTAGTAGAGTTTCAGAATTAAAGAAGTTCCAAAAGGCTAAGATGCAAGTTGCATAAACTAATGGCATTTAGTAGTGGAATAAAACATTATGAAGTTAGCAAAAGAATCCAGAGAAGTAATTCAATTTTGGTGATTATGTTCTATGGTTTCCAAAGGGAAATAAGTCACACTTAGAGAAGTTCACTAAAAAATGGTTTGGACCATATAGTGTTGTAACCCTAACATTGAGTTCGCAACTAAGTGTGAATTGCAAGGGCCCATGAGGCCAAGAATGTGTTTAGGTGTGAAACACACTTTCACAAATGGGGGGGAATGCAAGGGATGAAGCCCAATGACTCATAAGTGCACTCCCACTTTGGGAGTTGCATTTGTGCAAGACTTGTGAATGTTTGGAACCTTGGTTGAAAATGCAAACAAACACCAAATTGGGCCCCCAGGACACCATTAAAAGGTCTTGAAGTAGATGCTTAAGGTGCCTTCACATTGTTCATTTAGACCTGATTTACATGAGTTATAATCAAAAGAAGGGGCATGACCACAAATCCCTTGAAAGCGGAGGTCAAATGAGGTCCAATTAAAGCATGTTATACACCATTGGAAATATATTTTTGAAGGATATAAGATAGTGCCCTCACATTCTCAAAACCAACTTGATTTGAAAAATATATGAATGTCCAAAGTTTTGGGACAACAAAAGTCTCAATTTTGGGACTCCCACTTGGGAGTCCCGGGGAAAAGTGACATTTGGATGTAGTCCCCGTGGAGAGGCACATAATATATTATAAGGAAGGGAGTAGAGTCTCCTCCCAAAGGTTACAAGCCGTATAAAGCTTATGCTTAAGGTTGTTCCTATTAAATCCGTTGCACCACTTCATTCAACTTGCACTAACTGCCCTTTTTATTTGGTTGTACAGGTTGACCTCATCTTGAATTCTCACTTATGAGTTTGTCCTAGGTCCATCTCGGAGCTCCAACACACCTTCTTCCCCAAAGTGTGTGAGTTAAAGAATGTGCCCCAACCTTCTTCTTCTTCAACTGTTTCACTCTAGGACCCACCTTTGGGTTCTTGAGGAGTTTGAGGGTGTGTCATACAAAGTACAATATGTGTTGCCAAATAACATTATGTTATTAATAACAATTGATAAGTTTGAAACTAATCGTATGCTGGTTAATGTGAATAAGTTCAAACCATACAAATACATGGAATCTGAAGTTCAGAACCAAGAACAACAAATGCCAATATATTGGGAATAAAGTGGAGGTGGACTTTAGGAGGAGGATTATGATATGGAGGTGGAAAATGAAGATTGTGTAACACAGAAACCATAGATGAGGGGCATGACGAAAAAGAATGGATGGAAGATCTTGAAGATAAAATAATATTGATTTCAAAACTTCAAATGAAAGACAAATCATTGGACAATAATTGTAGAAGTGAGGAATTGGTGTTTCATAACGAAATGGACTATGAAGTAAAAAATGAAAAATATGTGATCTAGAAATATAAAATTGGTATATCTGTGGCATCGGTTGATTCAACAAATGTATTGGCATAGTCAATAGATGTATTAGTTGATTCAATAAATGTATCGGCACAATTCACAAATTTATTGGCACAATCAGCAAATGTATTAGCACAATCAACAGAAGAGGTATAGGGAGAACAACATAGAGTTGGTATAATTGACCAAGGCGGACTACGGATGTAAAACAGTCAAAAGATGAAATTTGAAGCATTCATTCACAATGATGAGGTGACATGTTTCCACGTGGTTGTACAAGGGTTACAAAAAGTGATAGTGATGGACCGTCATGATTTCAAGGGTGAGGCTTTAATTTTTAAAAAATGGGCAACCAAAAAAACAAATGAGATGAACAAGAAGGTAAAGGACAAAAAATAAAATAAAAATCATTGCAAGTTATTTTCATTTGCTATAAGAAATTGTGTGTTTTCACGAAGTTTTGAAGTTCTCAAAAGAATGAATGTGGAGAACACAATAAAAAAATTGTAGAAAGTAGCAAGGGAAAAGGAAGCATAGAGAAATGAACACAAACGGAGAGAAGAGGTAGAAGGAACAACATTGAGAAAAAAAGAAAAAAAAATGTCGAGAAGAAGGGAGAGTGTTGGAGTGCTAAACATTCGGTTGTTGGTAATGAGATCACCATCGCATTCACCATCATTTTCGGAATGTGAAAATCGAACAAAAAAGGTGTGGAACAACGATTTGTGGAAGGATAGGGGGTAGCATAGAAGGACACAAAGGAGGGAAAAGTACTTGAGATAAGAGTGCAACCAAACAAAATGGAGATCCACATGACTGCACTAGGGGCTACAAATGTGAAGAGGAGAACAACCATATTGGATAGAATAACACTACTAGATAGAGGTATTCGCATTTCAAATCTTGACATATTCATGTGGATATAAACAAAACAAAATTATGATAAGCATGTTAAAAGGTTAGAAAATTGGAAAGACATCAGTGAAGAGGAAGAGTGGGCTAATAAGGCAAGGCTTATCACTTTATTTTTTATGAAATGGGAAACACCAATTCTAGATATAATGTTATAATTTTTTAACACTTTTGTAATCAAGGGCACATATATCTATTTTTGCTACAAAAGCAAGGTGTATGTGATTAGCAAATAGTTAATTGTAGATGTCTTTGGAGTTTGTGTAGAGGGGTATGTAAAAGACCCGAAAGGGCAAGTTAGTAAGACAATAACATTACAAGCCTTACAGATTTGTAGAATTGCACCTACGAATTTTGTGGGAGATCAGTGGAATGTGAAGAGTTTGGGTTTGCCATACTTTGCAATTATATTTGTGATTTATGAAAGAGAGAAGGTGACTTACTTTAGTAATAAGAATGCCATCAAACTAATGAGAGCAAAGAAAGGGAAGAATTAGATTGGGTGCAAATTATGTACAATAATTTGTGTAGTAAATTGGATCAGTGGTACAAACATGTCAAGGAGACTAAGGGGGATAAGAAGGACACATGTCAATCAGCCCTAATCTTGGCAAAGATTTTTTTTAAAAAAAATTCAACAAAAAATAGTCCATAAAAACCACAAACTAGTGTCAAAAGAACTAGAAAGGACATGCAGGCAACATTAAATAATAGAAAAAACATTGTAGTAGAATCTCCAAGGAGTGTTATAAAGAGGAAGAACAAAATTGAAGAAGGTGGAGCCTCAGGATCAAGGGTCAAAAAAAAACATGAGAACACATAGGCAAGGGTTCAAAAGATGATGAAAAGGAGAGTGGCACCATTTATAATGCCAACATTAATACAAGTAGGTAGGCAAAGTGTTGATATACCATAAATGTCATCTCCATAGGAGAGACAAATGAGAGATCAAAGGCAAAAGGTCAAGAGGGAGCGTGATACCATGTCTTTAGAGGTTGAGGAGCACCTACCGATGGAGGGAGACATATATGGAGACTAGATGGACAACAACGAAAGTCCACAAAATTTGTAACAATAGTAACAAAAACAATAACAGACACAAAGAGGTCTACAAGCCAATGAATTACAAAAGGAGCTAATGAAAACAAAACCTCCTTTAACAATATTTAAACCATCAAAGCTATAGGCACCATCCAATGGACCGCAATCTATAGAAGGACAACCATTTGAGTTTGGGCTAAAAAATCAAATAATATAAGAGTTAGGATCTTATGGAGAGGGATTTAAAAATCTTACAACAAAGACAAGTACCTCAAGATCTATGGAAGAAGTAATTACAAAGGTGATCCAAGCTAATAAAACAATTAGATTATTTCAAACCATGGCTATTGTGAGTGTGAATATGGGGAACTTAAATCTAGAGGTAAATAGTATAAAAAACAAATTAGCCACAAAAGAGAAAGAAAAGGCAACATTGCAGGAGGAATTGGACAAGGAGAGGGACTTCCATGAGGAATATAAGCATAATATAGAAATTTGGAAGAAGCAAAGGACAGAGAATGAACAAAAGATCAAAATGCTCATATTGACAATGAAAGAAGATAATAAGGAGCTTAAGGAGAAGACAAGGCTAATGAAATCCTAGACTAAAGAATTAAAGGGGTTGAAAAAAACGACTAAATCTTAGGAAACTATAAAAAGCAAATGGATAAAGACAATGTTTAATTACAAACAATTACATCAAGCCTTGACTAGTCATGTAGAGGCATTGACTAAAGATAAGAAGGAGAAGGAAAACATATCGATAGATTTGGAGTTGATAAACTTGAAGAGTGTTTCTTTGCTCAATTCTAAAGAAATTATAACAACAACAATAGAGGAAAAGATAGAAAAGTTGGTGGAAAAAAAAAAAAAAGGATTAGAGGAATCTTCAATAGTTGTAGGCACAACTAAAGAGTGTAAATGAAAGGAAGAAAAGTTTGGATCCGGTCTTTGTGAATAAAAGATTGGAAGATTATGATTAGATGTTGTAGTATTATACTTTCATGAAAACTAAGCAAAATGAAAAATTTTGATGCAAAGTTTGAAAAGTGGTGGGAAGTTGCAAGGGAATATTTTTTTTGTGGAGTTGGAGAAAAATATGGTTCGACATAGAATTAATGAGAGAACATATAGGTACAAGTTATAAATATATTAGAAAACCTTTCCAAATTTTGTATGTGGAATCCAACAAGCATAAAGACATCGGGCCAAGATGAGGAAAATGAAGTAGGACTCGATGGGAGAGTTCAAGAGGAGAAGGTGCAAGTTGAGGAACCATGGATACTCAAGGGAGGAGGTGAGGAAGATAAAGAATTATAGATGATTTAGGATAAAAAACAAGAACAAATGAAAACCACTCTAACAACATATGCATAATAGTCAAAGATGCAACCACTAGAAATGGATTCACAAAATAAGTCAATGGAAGAAAAGGTTAGAAATATAGAATCAAAAGTAGGTGTAAAAACATAGGTTGTTATACAAAATGAGAATATAGAAACTATAGTTGAACAACCAAAAGCACAAGATGTTGTACATTGACTACATTTCAATTTTTTTTATATTCCACAAGGATTTCGGGGATGGAATCCAAACTACCGGGGGGGGGGGTGTAATTTTAAGGGAATAGGCATATTACATAGTTTTTGGGGCTTACAAGGCATTAGGAATAGTAATAGGCCATTGGACAATTGAGGTTTTGAATTTTGAATTCTTGTTGAGTTTTGTTTCATTGTTCATGTTGATGGTGACTTGTGGACTACCCAAGAGTGGGAGTTTTGGGAAAGTGGAGGACATTCATAGACACATAGTTTTGGAATAGGAATAGAGATGTAGGTACTTTGTAGATAAACTACAAATTTTGGTGTTGAATATTACAAATTTTATTTGTTGTTTGGTTACACTTCAATAAAACATGGATTTTTGTTGTAATTTTGTTGAAATTTTTAGTAACAAGGAAGTACAGACTTCTCCATTGATTTCCATATTCAATTTGATGTGTGAATCATTTGTGGTATTCAAATATCATGAAAATGAATTGTAATTCTATTTGTAGTTTTTGACATTGTATTATGGATTACAAATTTTGGTTATTAAAAATAATCATGAATTTAATGTATTGATGGACTGCAGATAGATTTGTGTTAAAAATTAGTGCAGAGTTGTGAATGAGTGTATATTTGTAGTGCAAATATCTTGTTACAGTAAATGTGTAACTTTCTAGAGGGATTAAATCCACATTTACCAAATACGAGTGTAAATCAATGTTCCTACTAGACACAAACATAGAATTATTGGCCACCATGTTGAAAGACCAAATTGGAATAACACACAAACGACCTATCACAACAAACCTTTGGATATACATTAAAAGGATTATAATGTGGGGGCCATTTAACCCTTTGCCTTGGATAACCATCTAGTATGGTTGTATAACACTATGTATAACCCTTAAGACAATTCCTATAATTTCCAAATACACACACACACACACACATGTATGTATGTATTGAAATGTATGACCTTGCCATATGCATTTCCTTTTTATAATCACTCATTGCTTTCATTTGATAGCATTTAGTGCTCTATCACTCTCCAATGACATTCCATCACAATGTTTTGTTGAATCTTCTACTACTTAACATATTTCATCGCATGTGATCAAACCTAATCTTCATTTAGATAGGCATCAATTTCATACACACATCATAGTTTAGGTTAACAAATTCTAAGGAGCAACCATGTTTCCCCGGGAAGCAAATGTGTTCGAAACTTTGTGTGCTCATATTTTTTCCATATGAGTTTTGGTTGAAATGCTTCCAACTACAAAGTTGTCGTTCTCCTTGAGACCTTTCCAATGATAGGTAACAAGCATATATAAAAACAAAAATGGGATGACTATGATTGTTAAAAGATTCAAAAAATATGGCCTAAGTTCCCTGAGGAGAAGGGCACCTTCCCCACGAAACAACGTACTTTCCCTAGGGAAAGGCACAAATTCCCTAAGGAAACATACACTTGAAATATTTTTGCAATCATAGTCATCTAATATTTGTTTTTATATATTCCTATGACCTGTCATTGGAAAGGTCTTGAGAAAGGTTACAACTTTGCAGTTGGAAACACTTTAATCAGAATTCATATGCAAAAGTTATGATCAACAAAAAATTTGGACACATTTGTCCCCCCAAGGAACATGGCTGCTCCCCCGAGCAACTTAAGCCTTTTCTCCTTTAAGCACGTGGTTGCTCCCCAAGGTAATTTAAGCTCCTTCATGCTCAGGGGCATGATTGTTCCGCAGGGGAAAAAAAGTTTAAATTGCTTCTCAAGGCAACTTAAACTCCTTTCCCCAAGGACATGATTGTCCCTCAAGGAAAAACCAACTTCCTAGGGGAACAATGAATTTTTCCTTAGGGAAGTTGTGTTTTTCACCAGGGAAATTTTCTTACTCCATGGGGAACTTGCTTGGTACTAGCACTTAGTCTTCTTTTCCCTAGGGAAGTTAGTTCTTGAGGACAACTAACTTTTAAAAACTATTTAAATGTTTAATGGATTTTTTCATCCATTTCGTTTGTTGGAAAAAACAATTTGGAAAAGGATTGAGAACCTTGGGCCTTTGGTTGAAAGGAGGATCCTAACCACTACAACACATGTTTTTTTTTGAAAGTATTGTCTAAGAAATAACTTGTGCTTCAAGATTTTTGTTTTCATGTTGTTGGGGTTTGAGGTGTAATTGAATGTTTACACAACTTGTTTTGCAACTTGTTGAAGCTTGCTCCTTCAAGCTTAAGGTTCTTTTGATTTAGGGTTTTGAGGTGTGATTGATTATTTCTAAAACCTTGCATCTTAGTCAAGCTTCTTGCCTTCAAGCTTGTGCTTTTCTTGTTGTTAGGGTTTTGAGGTGAGTGTTCCTATTTCTACAATTCTTGTTTTATAGCTTACTACCTTGAAGGTTTTGGTTTTCTTATTGTTAAGGTGGAAAGGTGTAAGTGCCTATTTCCACATGTGTTGCAGCTTGCTCAAGCTTGTTGCTTTCAAGCTTTTAGCTTTCTTATTGTTTTCATTTTGAGGTGTAAGTTTATGTTTCCACAACCTAGCTTGTAACTTGTTACCTTCAAGCATCTAGTATTCTTGTTTTAATTAGGTTATTGATTAAGTCCCTTATAACATGGCATCTCTACAAATACTGACAAGGTTCATGTATGCATTTTTTTTTCTATTAAGGTACCTTCTATTAAGGCACCTTTTATTGTGAATGATTTTGGGTCAAGTCAAGTTGGTGTTGCTGTTGTTTGCAACATAACTTGTTGCATTAAAATCCATGGTGATGGTGAATCTAGTGATATCAATGCAACAAAAGTTGTTCATGGGCATTGTGCTACAATTGTTTTGTTGAATTCAAAGCCATTGGAGCCACTACTTGAGGCTAACCTAGTAGCTAAGGAGAAGAGGACGAAAAAGGTAAAGGAATGGGAGGTGAATCCGAGTTTTTTAAGGATAATTGGGTAGCAAAGTTTGCATGGGTAGAAGCTATTGTTGGTTCTGATGGGAATGTCCACATGGTAAGTGTTGGATGTGCTCATAGATGGAAGGGAGAAATAAGCTTCTAGCTTCGAAGTTCAAAAGCTTCAAAAAACATGTTGGGAGGTGCAAAGGCCTAATTGTGTTGTGGGGTAGTACTATATGTCTATAGAATGCCAACATGCAAAAACATTAGAATGACAATGCTAGATGGAAAATTACAAAACAATGCATCACATCATTGCAATTAAAGTAGTTATTTATGTAGCAAGGTTCCTTGCTATGAGTTGTGATGATGATGGTGGACGATCAATCATGGGTTAACATTCAAGCTTACCTTATGGATGGCTTCAAGTGCATCTTGATCTTGTTGAATTTGGAGAAGTTGATCGACAACGGTACAATTGATAATATAACTGTTGTGATCCTAAATTGTTTGTTGGTCTATGGGGGCCTAACTATTGAAGAAATTAATAGCAAGTTCATTCATTTTGATTGTGATGGTTGCTTTCCTAAAGCAATGACTATTGGAGTATACCAAGTTGGTGGATATTTCAATTGTCATGGTTTTGGGTAGTGTGGAAGACGAACATTAACTTTCAATTGTTTCTTTCATGAAATCTAAGCTCAATTTTTTTTTGACAAAACCATCTTGATCTAGTTATTAGGATGTTTGATCAAAATCATTATTCCATGGATACTTTTCCATTTGGAGATGCGATCAAAGGTTGGCAAGATAGGAAATAAAGGTATGTAGAAGATGCTTAAATTATTTTGAACATTTAATGTGCATAATATATGTCTCTAATGTGTTATGTTGGTAGATGCACCTTGTTTGGTTACATAACAATTTGGCTAGATTAGGTTGCAACTTTTATGTGAGGAGATAAGCAAGCAATCTTGCCAAGTTTTTTTGTTACATTTGCAATCTATATGAAAGTTGCATTTTTCCTAGCTCCTTCATGTGTATTTGTGTGTTTTGGAGTATACATTTTGCATTTTTGTAAGTTGGAAGTTCTATAAGTTTTGTCTTTCTATAAGTTCTACAATTTATATCTTTTTATAAGGTTTGCAATTTATATCTTTCTATGAGTTTTGGTATTTCTTATTTTTAAATTTCTATCTTTTAACTAATGTGCAAGTGTGCATGTAAGGTTGTAATGTGTGTTATATGTGTAGACTTGACCTGGGTTGCATTGGGTAAAATCTTGCAAGAATGGGGTTGTAACATGTGTTATATGTGTAGAATTTGATCCTTCCCCAAGTCTTAGAATTCCATTGCATCTATCCTAAGTTTTAACCTCCTAATTCTTGTTGCCAAAACTATACACAACATTTCATATGTTTGCTAATACACCTCCATGGATGTAGAAATCATTGCCAACATTTTTCCAAGTGAAACAATCATGTAGCCAATCTATTTTTTTTGACAAACAAAAATTATTGCAATAATTTCCTACCATGATTTCTTCTTGGATGCCAAAATTGTTGCTACAAATTATGCAAGTCATCAATTGACCTTAGGAAAAATAAATAATCTATTTGCCAGAATTGCTACATATGGCCAAAATGTATAGTCAACTAGTCGACCTTGGGCAAATGAAAAAAACACACTACATTTTAATGTGAAATAAATATGAGTTACATATAGTTTTGATACAACCATTATACATGACGACACAATTTTATATGACAATTTATACCATAGTATATACATGTACATTGGGACACAAATGACAAAGTGTATAACCATAGGGTTGCAACTCTTAATGGTCATAGTTGCAACAATAGCACACAATTGGGTCTTCTTGGATGATTTTCAAACTAATAGTTGTCCACCTCAAAGGATGGAAAAAAATAAGTTGCAAAGTAGTTGCAAGCATGACCAATGCCCATAAATAGTTGCAAAAATGACCAGCGATAGTCACAAACAACAATTAGTTGTAGTTAATCGCAAATGCAACGGTTATAAAAACCATGATTTCTTCTAGTGGCACCTTCTTGTCATGTTTGGACATGTACAACTAAACCAATTGTCATTTTGTGAAACCATGATCACTTTCTTTGGCAAAATGCATCAATTATGTGTACATGGTGCATGGAATATCATCCTTTTCTATTTGGAAATAATGAATCTTTCACATCTAATCTTTGTAAATGCCCCATGTTCCATAAAACCTAGAAAATTTGTTCCAATGGTTGCAATGACACTTAATGTTGCTTGGGAAACTCATGACATAAAAGATGTGGGATTTAATGGATTCACATGAATCACAACATTTGAACCCTTGGTGGATGAATCTTTTGATTTGGGATTTCGGGTGGTTGTCTTCAACACTATTACCCTTTTTTTGGAAAGTTTTCACGAGTTCCATGCACCATGTCCAATATTATTCTACAACTTGGAATTTCATTTGAATATCGTAGTACCTTTTAAGGTTCGGCATCTTGTTGCCAAATAATCATTTTATCTTGAAATTTTGATTTTGATGCAATTTTTTTTTTTTTTTGAATTTTGACAAAACTTTATTAAGTTAAAGAATATCCAGCACATGTTTTGATCCTAGAACCTCCCCTTCAACAAATATTTCCATGTTATCTTTTCAAAACCCTAAACATGTTCTTTTAGGGATGGTGATTTGTAATAACATTTTCAACTCTATATGCAGTGTTCCCCTAAGCCCAAGCCTTATCCTCAATTTGAGTAAATAATTTTTGTTGAACTTGTTGTCCTTTTAATTATATTTAAAGGGAATTTGCATCCGCCCATCAAGTTAGGCTAAACATATGTCATGCACTATAATAAAACATAATATTTTTCCTTGATACTCTTGACTACCAAAAGCTTTTTCACCTCATTGTTCAACTTGAATAAATTACAATTTTGAATAAATTGATTTGGACCCATCCACTTTGATTAGCATTGGTTGTTTTATCATTTTTTTCACTACATAAACAATACAGCCAAAAAAATTTCAATTTTGGGCAATGATTTATTTGCCTACTAAAATATTTTAATTGTTACCCCATTAAAATAAAAAAAATTAACAAAACATTGACAATAATTTATCAATAGTAAGTAGGTAAATAAACAATATGTAGATAAATAGGTCAAAATTTCAAAATTTCAAAATAGGTATTATTTAACTTAAGCTAATGAATTAATTTATCCTAAGTTAGCCTAGCTACCCTACTTTGGGTAACCTTTTAAACATTTGAATAGGTTACAAATATGAGGAATTAAACGCTTCACTTACATGAAAGTAAACCAATAAAACACCTAATTACATCATGATAATTTTGTTAATTTATTGATTTGAAATCTTGACATATAAAGTTAAACTAGTTATGCTAGGTTAGGTAGGTAGCTTAGGACTAATTGATAAGTTAGTTAATTAATTCAAATTAGTATGGTTAATTTCACTAAACCTTGGCCATGTTAAGATGTAAATTACACCCCACTTTAATAGTAGCCACCAATAAGCCATTAATAGAATAGTCACCAATAAGCCAATAATAGAATAGCCACCAGTAGCCATTAATAGAATAGCCACCAATAGCCATTAATAAAATAGCCACCAATAGCCACTAATAGAATAGCCACCAATAGCCATTAATAAATTAATCACGAATAATCATTAATAGAATAGTCACCAGTAGCCAATAATAGAATAGCCACCAGTAACCATTAATAGAATAGCCACCAGTAACCATTAATAGAATAGCCACCAATAGCCATTAATATAAAAGCCACCAATAGCCACCAATAGCCACAATATAATAACTACTAATGGCCATTAATAGAATAACCACCAATAATTATTAATATAATTACCACTAAAAAACATTGATAGCCCCAAATAGAATAGGTACTAATAGCCATTAATTAATAACCACCAATAACACTAATAAAAGAACAACCAATAGCCATATATTATAATTGCTTAGGATTGCCAAAAATAATTTAAGGTGAAATAATTTATAATAAACAAAAATAACTTAAGGTGAAATAACTTTCAATAGTTAAAAGTAATTTATAATAGTTACAAGTAGTCTAAATTGAAATAATTAACAATAGCCAAAAATAACATAGAATAGAAAAAAAAAACTTACAATAGCTGAAAATAGCCTAAGGTGAAATAAGTTAAAATAGCTAAAAGTAATTTATAATAACTACAAATAGTCTAAATTGAAATAATTTATAATAGCCAAAAATAATATAGAATAACCAAAAAACCTTACAATAACAGAAAATAACCTAAGTTGAAATAAATTAAAATAGTAAAAAATAACTTAGAATTACCAAAAGTAGCCTAGGGTGAAATAGCTAAAAATAACCAAAAGTAATTGAAAATAGCCATAAATAATCGTAAATAATGTAGGGTAAAATAATTTAAATTAATGAAAAATAGTCATATAATAATTGAAAGTAGCTTAACATAAGTAGTATTATTATATTAACAAAAAAATCCATTTATTAAACTTTTTTTTTCCAAAAGAATGGTCATTGAAATGTTATTGAATAATGATATTCAACTTTTTTTTTGTTCAAATGATTTTAAACTTTCAAAAGGAAATAAATGTAATTATGTACATTATTGAATTAAAATATAAAAAAAACTCGAATCGTTTCATTTGAACAAAATCTCAATAATATATGAATTTTCAAAGTTTATGTTTTTGTAATGTTTAAAACAAAGTATTTGATAAATAAAATGTAATGTAATATAGTATCACAACAAATGTGGTGGCTTGATGGTAAAGGTGTTTGACCCCATTCCAAAGGTCAAGGGATTGAACCTCATGGGTGGTGTTGTGCGTGATCAACAATGGTATGTTCTCCATATTCTCCTATCAAATTCTTTTAGTCTAGGTGCCTAGGTTAATTACATGGCCTACTTAACTACCTAGGTTAAGTTTTTAACCTAGCATAGGTAGTGACACGTGTCAATAAATAATAAGTTTTAAAAATCATGAAATTATCAATAATATTCTATATTAAATAATTATAATTTAATTAATTTCTATACTGATTAGTTAATTAATTAGCAAGTGAATGGTTTGGTAAATTTATATTTCACTTGAGAATAACCTTGTTTCACTAGGTACTAATGAAACAAGTCATTCTCCGTAACAACTGGTCCCCGTTCACTAGGGGGTTACACAATTTCACTAGGTGAAAATGTTCAAATTCACTCAAAAATCTAATGAAACCCAAAGTGAACTAGGAAGCATTTCCTAGTAGTGAAAAAAAATGCAAATTGGGAGTTGAACCGACTTATAATAATTTAAAACTATATGTTAATAGAGGTGCACCTATATTCTATTTTTAAAAATATGGTCTCCACCTTTTGTCCTTTTAAAAATAAAAATAAAAATTTGGATATATATTTTACAAGTATAGTTTTTTTTTATTGTTTAAAATATTTGATTTAACTAGTAATTAATCTAAATAACATTTTTACTAATTTTCAAATATATATTCTCATATATCATGAAAATTTCAATAACTTCAACCTTTGATATAAATGCATCATTATTTGTATAATGCAAATTTCAAAAAAGATGAATAATTTCCAAACCAACAATTATTCAATTGAAATGTTTACTCCGAAGGACAACATTTACAAGATCTTGAACATTTCAAATGTTTATGACCCCTTCATTTTGCATGACATGTAAGTTGTTTGTTTTACTATGATAAAAAAATTTCTTTTTTATTAATTTAAAAGATTAAATTTTTTATAATGTGAACACTTGTAAGCATTATCTAACATGTTTTGAATTTAATTTGATTTTTGGATCTGCACATTGTTTATGTAACTATGATACTAATTACTTTTACCTCTTCAAAAGTTTCACATTTTTTAACAAGTCTTTAAACATGTGAACTTGACATATTAACATTTTAATAATAATCGATGCCTTGTATAATAAGTGAAATACAAAAACAACATTGAAATTAAACCTTTAATAATTCATGGTTGTGAATGTCATGATACTTTTGCCAAGGTTTGAATGTTCATGGGGTTCAACTTGATTTTCCACACATGATCTTGATGACCATTTGTGGTGCCACCTTGACTCAACTTTTCATCTTCTCCCATGATGTAAGAATGAACAAATTTAATTGCATTGACAAAAATTATTAACATCATAATATTTTACAACTCTACGACAAACTTTAATAAGATTTATTTTTGCAAATTGAAAAAGCAAAAGCTTGAGTCTTGGTTATAAAATTTAAAAAATTCGTACAAATGTAATTAACATATATTAAAAGGATTTATCTTTTGTCCTTTCAATTTAATCATGAATTCTTTTGTAAAATCCACAAATCTTCAACATCAAAACATCAACACATCAAGTTGTGATTTTATCATTCATCAAGTAAGAATCATTTTATTTCAAATTGTCAATTTTAATACGATGATTCACTTAAAATGATTCAATCTAATTAATGGGTCCCACATAAATTATATAGGTTGAACTTTTAAAACATGTTTGTTATCACTTGGTCTTATTTGCCCAATTTCAAGAAGATGGGTCACTCCATAATTTAAACATGTTATGTTTATAATTTATCCTAGGTTTTCATTGTTTTCACACAAGAACCCCATCCCAAAATTACATATTAATATTATTTTTCATGTTACACCCACAAACTTGACAAAATCCCTTTATTTCTCAAAAAAGACATAATAAAATCAAATAACATAATGATAAGAAACATAAAACACATAACTCAATAAAAAATAATGGGCTAAATTACATAATAATTAGGCAATTATCATGCATTGTTGCCCCATTTCATAAGACGACATTATTTAACATACTATAATAAACTATTGCAAAGAATGTAATTATTCTTATTTGTTGATGGCATGACACTTTACCACTTGTGAGTTTAATAAATAGTTTTTATCAAGATAAAAACTTGATTCTAACAATGCGTCAAACATTTAAATACAATTCTTTCATTCCTTAAGTTCTTGGATAATTTTATTTTTTTTGGATTTTTGAATCAATCAATTTATTTCTTTTCTCTAGGATTTCGAATAACGCAAATGATTTGTAAATTCAACCTTTTATGAAACCATAATGAAAATTTCAAATTTGTTTATAATATTTAATTATAAATAAATAAAAATACTAACGTTAAATGACTTTGCTTCATACCGGTTAATCATATGATGATTCTAGAATTAACATTGTCAAAATCGACATGATGCACCAAAATTGTGTTCATTCGTCCAGACACATTTACCATTTTTTTTGGTGATTGAAAAATTGTAATCAGACCAATTTTCATGACCAAAAATGATCGAAAATTTTTGGTTGCCCAATTTTCTTGTCATTGAATTGGGTGATTGAATTGTTTTCTATTTGTCCAAAAAAATTGGGAGTTTCTCAAACACTTTTACTTGTCCAATCAACAATGGCCATTGATTTACTAATTGAAAAGCAATTTGTCAATACCCAAAAATTTTGGGTTGCCAATTTTTGGTCATCTGCGGTCACTAGTGTGGGCAACCAAAATAATTCAGTTGCCTTTGGTTGCCATACCAGGCAACTGAAAAATTTCGGTCGCAAATCAAGTTTAAAATGTGAAAATAATAATTCGATAGTTGAATGGAGTAACATAATTTGAATCATTGGCAAAAATCTATATATATACAACAATGGTGATATTAGGCATGAGGGTGCATTTTTAGATGTGTACAAAAGGACAAAATGATATGTAAAAATTTGTTGTATGAAAATATTAAATGTGGATGTACCTTGAAATAGATTTTGTGAAATTATGTTATTGGATGAAAAGAGGTTCATGAATTTTTTTTACTTAGATGAAAACTTAACGAGAAGCTGAATCAAATTGTTGAAAGGTGAAAAAGACAAAAGAGCTAACAATTGATGTTGATCCTTTCTTCTTTTTAGTTGTTGTGTGTTTGTGTTTTGATTGTTACATGTTTATAACACTAGAAAAATGGATGGTGTTGCTCTAGTGTGTTTTATTTCATGACGACAATCAAGTGAGTGGCTTGTTTGCTTGCCCATGTTGGTCTTTAATGATGGTAGGAATTGTTGTGGGAATTCAATGAAGAAGTGAGAGAAGGAGGCACCTTGATGGAAAGATAAACATCTGGGTATTCTTGTTGTAGTTGTTCAACATAAGTACGTGTGAGTGTGTTTGTTTGTTGTTAGAACATTTTATGAAAAAATGGTTCCAATCTTTAGGTTTGATTGGAGTCTTGAACTTTTTCATTGCACACACGAATAAAATATGTGATATCTGGTGGAAGTGATGAAAGCCATTAGGGAACAAAAAGGTTGGTTTGTGAAAGGCATCAAAATAGTTGGGTTGTAAGGATTTTGGGTGTGTGGGGAACTCATGTTTAGGGAAAGATTCAAATTGTTGGGAACTCCATGAGCATAGTTGTTTCATAACGCGTAAAAATACTAGTTTTTAAGGGGCGCATGCTTAATAACAATGATGGTTATTATCCAAGGATAGACTTGTGGCCACTCATAGATGCAAAATTAAAAAGATTTTTCTTCACCTTTTACATTTTGATAAAATCAAGTTATAATCTTCAACTTGTTTATTTATGTCTTTAGGCAGTGACATAATACTTAAGGTATAAAGGATGCATATGCAATGTAAGTAATATAAATATGTAGTAAATTGACAAGTAATAAAAGGCATTAACATGTAACCCAAGTACATTAAGAACTAATTACAACTTACATTAATAGTAATAAACAACATTCACATGTAAAACCATGTAATGTTAATAAGTAATTAAATGTAACATGTACCCTTAATGTAACATGTAATCCATGTAACAAACATAAACCATAATATGCAATAGTAACATTACCCAAGTATTATATTAACAAGGAACTTGTAACATTTATAAATTAGTAACATAGATCACAAGTTACGTATGTTGTATTAATGTTTATCATTGTTACATGTTACATGTGTAATGTGTTTAGGGTTGTTCTGCTGACCGTTGAGTGGCATTTCCCCATAGGGTGAAATCATATTATAGGTGAACCAATTTTCACAAAAAACCATGGAGTATAATTAATATTATATTACCCAGTAAATTCAGATTTTGATGACATCATTTGACAATCCTATACATAAGCAAAAAGCCCTAGAATGTGCACAACAACATTTTGGAACTCAAATTTCACTTTAAATCAAGATTAATTTCAATCCAATGGTTAAATGAAAAGGATTGAATAAAATCAATGTACACAACATATATAATGTGCAAATTTTTATCAGCCATAGAGCCTTATGTTTGTGGTTCATAAGAAATTACTAAACAAAAGAGATCTGAAAAAATAATGTAATGCCCAACTATAAAATCTCTTTCTCTTTCATTTGGTATTGGTTTTTCTTTAAATACATATAATTTTTATTTTTTTTTGCTGAAAAAATGAGAAAAACACATATTTTGAAGGAATTTTCAGCCAAAAATTTAAACTTCCAAATGACCTTAGATTCCATTGATGTATATTAATAATAGTGACCACAAAAATATCCAACAAAAAATTCCACCCACAACCCTAGTTTTGAAGTATGCAATTTTTCATATTTCATGATGAGTATTATTTCGTCACAAATATACTTCATATGTTGAAGTTCACTAATGTTTGTTGGAGTTTTCTTTTTAATTGATTGTCTTAAGTCTAAATATAATCCAATATACTTCAAACAAATAAATAAATCCAAAATGTGATGTTTATACTTACATAAAAAAACCAAATGCAAAAATGCAACAATAATGAAGTAAAACATCATCAACTAGTTCATGTATTGCCCAATCCACACATCTCCCATGGAAATCTACCCTTGAAGGAACAAAAGGTGGCCTTTAGATTTGCATGGTAGTTCTTAATAGCTGCATTAGTATCTTGTCCTATGTAAGGTAAGTTATGGTTACCCACCATCCACATTTGAGTTTTTTGTAGCCATTCAGACTTTATGTAATTCCAAAAGGAATTAATAGTGGGCATTTCATTTGCTACCCTTGCCAATTCAACTTTTGCCCATGGATCCAACTTTTGATCATTTGGGCAATTTGTGTTATACATTATATTTCCCAACACCTTGAGTGCACACGCACGAGTAGAAACATCCTTAATTTTAATGCATGCTTGTTTCAACCAAGTTCTTTTAACATGCCACAAACATAAGAATATTTTTGTTTCTGGTCACACCCAGCTGGTTGCATGTAATCAAACTCCAGTTACATAAAATGAACATAGGGGTACATTCAAAAAACTCCAATTATTATGAGATAATTTTAATAATGTAACTTGTAACAAACTTGCAATGTGAAAAGTTACCAAATGTGTAAAACCTAATTACAAACCATGTAACCCACAAACTTCACATGCAAGAAGTTGTGGTTACATGCAATGAACCATACTTATCATATAAGATATTATATGCACATAATATTTGCTAAAATTAAGATATGTTATCTAGATAGTTAGGTTGGGTTGGTTGTCATGCTTTGAAACTTGTTACTTGTGATAAAAAAAATTACCCACCAATGATGAGTAGAAGCAGTTGTGTCATCATGTACCTTAGGTTGTTTATTTATGCTTAGACATCATCAACAATGAATGCATTAGGGTGCCAATAAGCCTTAACAAGCAACAAGCTTTTGTTCAAAACATCCATCTAAGGGGACAAATCACGTGTCTTGTAGTTAGAAGTGATTATGTAGGCAACATGCACACCATTATGCCATTCATCAAAAACCATCATGGTGTACAATGGAAATTGTGGACACAAGAACACCAAGTTGGCATGTTATATAAAAGACAATGTTACTAATTACAAGTTACAATGGGATTGCGGGACAAAATTTATAACATGCCACATGAAAAGCTGCAAAAATAAATTACAAAATTACCACCTACATGTTAGAAAATGATAATCATCAACAAAACATGTTACATGTTAGAAAGGAAGGTAAACAACAACATATGTTACAATGAAGGACCTATAACATGCACACACTAAATATCAAGATATTCACATATATTGCATGTTACTGGAACAATGTATCCCTAAAGTAAAGAGATATGGCTACCTTTTTGTTTGTTGTTCCCGACATAGCATCAATAGACACACCACTTTCATGTCCATGATGTAGCATCATCTCCTTTTGCCATTTAGTTTATATGCCAATTTGTGAAAGGCATGTTACCACCATTCAAGTTTCCTTCGACTTGAACATTAAATTCTTGGTAGAAGAAAACCTTTTCCTTGTTTTCAATGACCCACATTCGAACATCATTTTCATCTTTCTTGTAGGTTTCTTTTGCAAGCTTTCCTACCATGTTACGAATGTCTTGCTCACATAAAAAAAAATCCCTTGGCAAGTTTCCATTATTCTCCATGATCTCCTTAATTTGAGATTTGTGCTTGTTCATAACTTGATATATAGAAAGGCCTAGGTGAAGGTTTTCCAAAACAAAGGATCTAGTTTCCTTTGATACATGGGCTGAAAATGTTGACTTGTAACTAGATTTGACATTACCATGGACAACACGACCCAATTTGTTGACATGTTGAAAAGTGGTGTAAGAAATTTTTACAACTGTTGGGTGAAGGTAAAATCTCTTTAAAGTGAATGAACAACAACACCTTTTTTTTTTCTGCGAATCTCCTTGGCCTTTCATGGAAGTTTAGGGACCCTTATGCCCTTGGCTAAAATTTTCATTGCCTTTGTTTTTCTTTTGGTTTTCTTGGAGGCCATATTGGGTTGGAGCATTTGCATGGTGCTAGAAGAATATGTCGGTCCATATTCACAATAATACATTTGTAGAATTTAGTGCCATCACGCACATTGGTGGATGCATACAAACCCTAATAGTGTAAACTAAAATGTATTATAACATGTCACAATAATTTAAACATGTGCATGCAATATTATATGTTAGAAATAAATGGTTTGATAAACCCTAATTGACATTCCCACTTTATAATATGTTCATTATGTTCTACAAGTATTGCATTGTGACAAGTGTAATGCTTTCACATAACTTTAATGAACAACAGTAGTCAACTAGATTAGTTGATGCTTTAATTGTTGCAGGATTGTTTTATGTATGTCTTTGAAATAACATGTATAATCATGTTACATGTTATTGACCACTAACTTTGAATTGGTTTATCGCATGCTTCTAGGATAGTTGTTGCATTGTGGATTTTTTAGGTATTCATTGATCCATTTGTTTTTTTAGATGAATTTGCATTGCACATCCCCTTTTCTTTTTTCCCTGGCCAAGAAATCATGAACTATGTCCCATGGAATATATGCCACATAAACCTTCTTGTGAATGCATGTGCCATCCACACCATGTTGTGGGGTTACACGATACTCATTCCACCAACAAATGTCCTTATAATTAAAAGAACTAGGAGGTGGTTGTTGAACACATTCCATCATTACTTCCAAAGTTTCTTTATGGGGATCCATGTACACCTTCCCATAATCTAAAGTTTTAATAACATCAATGCCACCTTCTTCACTTGCCATCTTCTCCATAATATTTCTCTTACATTTCCTATTACAAGAAGCCTTCACAAGTTAGGAGAGACACTATTAAATGTTACAACAAATTGGGATTACCGTATATCAAGGTAAAGGGGACTAGTTACAACAACAGTAAACAAGCTTCCCCATATAACTAAAAGCTACATTACAAGATGGGATTGACATTATCTAGTGATCCATGTTACGCCTAGGATTATGTACACAAATTATGGGCATGTTACAGAGGATAGGTTGAATACCTTGTTGAGATGAGTTGCAAGTTACAAACTGTGGGTCACTGGACTTGTAGGGACTACACTGGAACGTTGTTAGATGTCACATGAAATAATTGGGGTGGTTATAAGAGAAGTAGAGCAAGTTACATACCTTAACCAACAAGGTACAAGATCAACAATTCATGAATAAGGACATGTTCCAAGACATGTTACATGAAATTGGCATCATTGTATTATCTGAGCAAGTGGACCTAGTTACAACACCATCAAACAAGTTCCATCAAATGATTCACAAGGTAAAATATTGTAAGAGGGGTCTTGTTACAAGGCATGGACATGTTACTTGGAATTTAAATCATTTAGTAAGTCATGTTTCAATTAAAATTGAGTTGGCAAAATAGGCCAATTTAGGCAAGATATTGAATTAAACACATTTTGTGGGCATGTTACAAAGGATAGATTAAGGTTGCTTGGAATGAATACCTTGTTGAAATGAATTGTAGGTTACACAATGTGGTTCAATTGATTTGCAAAGGCACCACTAAAACATTGTCAGCACAAAATGGGGACAATTCGTGGGCAGGCATGTTATAGGGGAAAGCCTACAATTGTAATTTGATTGAATGCCTTGTTTCAAATGAGTTGTAGGTTTCAAAGGATAAGAAACAAAAAAAAACCATGCAAACAAGAAAATTTAATAGTATGTACATGATATAAAGGAAACTCTTGAACAATGCATACCTTTTTGACTCTAGGGAGCACAAAAAAGAACTAGATCTTCCATAAAATGTTGACGAACGTAGTTGAAATTAAATGAAGGAATAATGCCTACAAGAAACATGTGATCAAGCGCTATCTATCTAATCAAGAAGGGGGAATTGGGATCACTTTGGGAAATGCAAGATGTTGAAGATTTTGACCAAACTAATGAAGGTAACAATGAAGAAGGAAGGAGAGAGACATCTCCATTTAGGCACACAACATTTAGACAAAATTGTGCATTTGGCAATTTCAAAAAAGGACTAAAAACGATCTTGCACTTGTAATTTGTACATCCAAGCTTGCCAAGCAAAGATAACTTCTTCTACATGTAATTTCTACAAGCAAATTACAAGCAATGCAGGACCTTTGAATTGGGCAATGCACACATTGGATAGGGTGTTGTAGAATCATTTGTAGCAATTGTATTGATGCAATTAATCAACAATGAAGGCATTGGAAAAGAATGAGAGTTGTTGTGAGAGCATTCGACAGTGGGCGTAGGCACATAGAAAAATAATGGAGGGAGATGTTGCAAGACTATGCAATACAAATTGCAAAACATGCACAATGACAAAGGATGATGACGACGCCTTAAAGTGAAAAGGTATGTCATCATGATGGTAGGAGGACATGGTGGTATGGCATGCATGGCACAATAGTGCCATGGGGATGGGGATGTTGATGGTCCGTTACGCAAAATAGATAATATGAGCGTAACTATAGATGAACGAAAGGCTTGTTACCCAAGGAGGGAAACAAAGGGCTCGAAGGTTACGAAGTCAAGGGGAACGAAGATGTCATGGTGACATGGGGTAGTCCTTTCATATCGGTAGCATTCAAGACCCTTGGCTTGTTTAACATTTTACATATGGTAGCCTCCAACATTACCAACATTAAAGGAAAGCTCCAAAATTCAATGTTTATGAACCACAAATACCTTGCTCGATAATAAACATGATGAACAAAGGTCACTATGTGCCCCAAGGATTGCCACCTATCTAAATCCCATGAGGACAACTAGCTCATCTTTAGTAGATAGGATTGTCACCAAAAACGAGAGGGGAGATATATTAAACAAACACCCTAACAACTCGCTGGTTCCATGCACACTTGTAGTATATGAGTTTCTGCAGCAGGCCACAAGCTTTATTCTTCTCTTCCCTGTCTTCGTACAAGAATTCGCCTGCAGACGCCTACTGATCTTTACAACGTACACAACTTACACTTACATACCATCAGCAGCTGTGATACCAAAAGCGAGGGTGCAAGACCCTACACGCACATTGATCATTCATAGACACAATTCACATTCACACAAATTCGACAGAGCTGATCACTAAAGCCAGAACTCTGAAATTTTACTTGCAAGTAACACGACAAAATGCAAACTTCTTTGCTACAGCATATGTCATCCAGATCAGACACCTTACAACGTTGAGCCCGTCATATCAAAGTTCTCAATATGCTCTGGGTCCATGGAGTTTCTGACCCTGATCTCTACAAATTGCAGTAACACAACCTTACTGTACTCTGCATTTGCTGATCACCCACGACTCGAAGGCTCTCAGATCCACATAAGTTGGGAGACTTCCAACATGAAGCAACATGACTCCAAGACTCGCTATTGCTACCCAATGGACTGATCCTCATACCACTAAGATCAGCAAACCTCTTCCCATCTATTGCTCATTTAGACAATGCTCTCAAGGAAACACGAACAACCACTTTGTTGGTCACTGGTGCAGTGGAAAATTTCAGCAACCCACGAAGATCCTGCAGAACAGATCCCCCTCCTTCTCTACGCATCTCTGATTTTCAACCATTATCTGCTCCGATTTCTCACACTACTACACATTCAGCAAAATCAAAAGATTTCCTCTCCCGCTCTCCCCTTTCTCTGACCCTCTTTTCTAGCCTTCTTCTTCACCTTTTTTTCTTTCCATCCTTCTCAACCTGTGTCCTTCCCTCTCTCACTCCGATTTCCAAGCTTCCTGCACAAGCTTCCCATGCACCGTTGCCATTCTCACCTCCCCAAAATCATAAACCCCACCGCCTTCATTAAACCAGTTTTCGGCGGGCTTAACTCTTAAACCCTTAAAGCAAAATTGGCCTTCACATCACAGAAACCACAAACAGGTTCCCCGTTCGGTCACCCCTTGTTCGGTCACAGGATATCCTCAACAACTGATGTGGTAGCAAAAGTCTCTTGCACCATTTGAACGCTAATTTTAACACATGCCCAACAACTCTTCATGAAACATAACAATTTTCATAACCAAGTCAGGAGTGCACAAAACAACTTTGTGTAGCACCAACTTGGCCATGTGATAGAGCCCCCATTGAACATGATGAACATTAAAGAAGGAGAAACAACTAAATGTGTCACGTGTAAGGTGTTTTTTCCTAGGACAATCCACAAGTATGGCAAATGTCTCGATGACCTAAACTTCTCCTGGAGAATCAACACTGTAATTTATTGGAATAATGCTAAGCTCAAATGATCCCTAGAGCCCCACACCTAGAACTCCAATCAATGGAACTCCACATTCCTTGAAGGCTAGTGTCAACAACCCCAATAACTCTGAAAATCCATCCTCCAATTCTTGTGATTACACCCAAGTGGTCAACATATTCCCACTTCCAATCTTAAAAGGAAGAGTAACCATAATGGATAAACTAAAAGTGAAGGTGAAGAACTTGTATCCTCAAGCACATGCATGCATGCTAGCCATAGGTTTACGTGCTTGTGTCATACACCAACATGGCAAGAACAGTAGAGTTCCCAGAGATGTATATAACCTGGTGGAGCTAAAACACCCACAAATGCATGATTGTTTCAGGACCTCCTGCCACCTGTCCTAAAACCACTTCATTTTCGGCAAACGAAATATTGTCTACAGCCCTGTTATCTGTGCTCAACTTTTTTTTTTCAAAAGAGATGACATGAACACACAGCATGAGGAATGCTCCAATTATGAATACCTGTGTAATAGGAGGTAATAGGAGATAGACAGCAAAAAGGAAAGACAATAATAACTTCACAATCTGTGCAGGAATGCCAACCTTCTGAAGACTTTTAGCAGAATGTAGTAATAAGCCAAAAATCAAACCACAAAAATTGAAAACCTTCCACAACTATAAGCTGTCTCATTCACAAGTGCACAAAACACCCTAATTTTATTAACTAAAAGATACAGGATAAAAGAGCCAAAGATGGGGGCCAAG
>Ga0209611_10002144_pt1 | contig 34618 bp, 25 predicted proteins | sample S1TSphgellanicum_3_FD_187693 | JGI IMG/M metagenome (GOLD analysis project Ga0209611, IMG submission 187693) | Host-associated microbial communities from peat moss isolated from Minnesota, USA - S1T2_Fc - Sphagnum magellanicum MG (SPAdes) (version 2) | ecosystem: Host-associated > Plants > Peat...
GGTGCTATTTGAAACTTTAAAAACAATATTTTTTTGAACGTGTGGGTTTAAGGTTATTTGTGGGTATATGTTTAGCAATGCAGTGTTGTTTCCATTTTTATTCACACAATTTTTGTTTGGATGCTATTGTGATTTTTATTTTTTTAAATTGGTAATTTTGGTCATCCATATTGGAAGGGAGTTCATTTCATGGCCCTCAACATTAATCTACAATTGAGAGGTTATTTTGATGATATTTAATTTCTTAGTAGAACAAAAAGCCCATATAATATATTAATACATTATCTACAAATGCATAATAAAACTATCAAATTTCCAATTTAGGTTTTTTCACATTTTGAACACATTTGAAAAATGGAGTTAGTAACTAAAATTTAAAAGAATAACCAATTGTAAAAGATAACAAAATATTTGATAAGATATATAATTTTTTTCCCCTTTATTTGAATAAAAAATCAAATCTAGAACTTGTAAGAAAAGTCACTAATAGAAGCAATTGCACTCAGTAAAAAACACATGGAAAAAATCATGTCACTTAATTTTGGAACATCTTTTATGTCCACTCAAAGAGAGACTGAGTCTTGCAAGGTTTTTGTGGGGTTTGTTTTACCTTCTACAAGGATTTCAAATCCTGGGATGACTTACAGAGACAGAGCGATGGATCACTGCTTGTGCATGGATGGATGGATGGAAAGCTTCATGAAAAACGACCACGACGTCCTTTACTACTAGTTTGAACCCCATGCCTAATGCACATGTGTGTGTGTATTTGATGATACACATTACAAAATTACAATTACAAACTACATTTCCAAAACCTTTTTATATACGACATTTCGCATGTATCCGTCGGGACCCTGGCGTTGAAAATCTTGATGTTTGCACTGTTTGTGACCCGTGAGATAGTAACATACAGACCATGGGAATAAACTGGGGAAACAACAAATATACCCCAACATTGTTCAACTTGTAATTAAGTAGTAAGTTACTTATTTAGTAGGTATCAATCTATTGAAAATTATTTTTTTGTTTTTGTATGTTGATAAGTTCCAGTATCCAGACCCCCTCCTTGTTCATAATGGTTAGGGTTTATGGTGCAGCCAATTTTCACATGCATCATAATAATACCTTTGGCATTTAGCATAGTATTATTATTGGCAAAATTATTTTTCTGGTCAATTTGATCATTGTAATTACCAATATATATATTAAGTTTGTGTGTTAAAATGGCAACTAACATCCATTGCCATTATTATTATGGCAAATGCAAGCCTTGAAATTGCCAATAGCTAATAAAAGTGTGCTTAACCTCTGCTCGCTCTGGCATCAATTGAATTATAATAAAAAATTATGGCAATGTAAAAAACATTGAAAATTTCCAATATTTTAAATATTTTAATAAATAAAAAAAGCCCAACCCAACTCTTTCAGTTGTTAAGAAAGAGACATGATGAGTGTACCTAAGTCCAAAAACCCCAAAATAAAAAATAAAAAAATAAAAAAAAATTTACAACGCTAATATATATTATTTTCCACTGTGTCGCGTTTGTATTCCATTTTTTCTCTGATTCGTTGGAATAAACAGACCATGACGGGATGGATGGATGGATGACCGAATGGATGGACAGACGAATTTGATGGTACATATTACAAAATTACAATTATAAACTACATTTCCAAAACCTCTTTATATACAACATTCCGCATGTATCCATCGGGACCTTGGTTGCTAAAAATCTTGATATTTGCACTGCTTGTGACCCATCAAATAGTAACATATAGCTGACCATGGGAATAGACCAGAGACGACAAATATACCCCAACTGTTATTCAATGTCTAACCTTCACTCTTATTGATTGTGATCGCAAATGCCATTCGAATAGGAAATTGATGATGATGCAAAATCCAAAATGTGAAGTTTAGTAATATTACCTAAATAATATTGTTGAACACCCAACTTACAATTAATTTTTTCTTTTGTTTTGGGTAAATTGTTTTGAGAATGTTTTAGACAAATTTGTTTTGTCAATGCAATTTAAATCTTCTTTTCAAATTGGGAATTTTTTTCCATTTTTTCAACCTCACAAAATTGAAAAACAATCCCTAATCTCAACATTATTTAAGTTATATATTTTTTACTTTTGTTTTGTTTTATGATCTTTACCTTTCACTTTCACCATCAAATTTTTAACATCATCATGGTTACATAAGAACAATATTCCATCATTGACCCTGAGTTTCTTAGGGTCAAAGCTCATTCAAAAATATATTGCAAAGGGGCACATAGGAAATCATGATGTCCAGCAAATAATCTCCAAAGAAGTTCCTAATTATGCTGCAAAATCTTTCATGATTGCCAATTACATCATATAATGGTTTATCAAAACCGGATAATGACCACCCACAACTTGGTCGGGTGCTTTGTCCAATTCCCCTTTTTCTTCTCTTCTCTAGCAATAATCTCCCAAGCTCCTAGTCTCCAAAGAAGTTCCCAATTATAGCAGAATTTTTCCTTAGTGCCAATTACGACATATAATGGCTTATCATTAGTGAAACCTGATTGACGACCACCCACAGCTTGGTCGGGTCCTTACTTCTCTTCTCTAGCAAATAATCTCCGAAGCTCCTAATTATGTAGCGGAATTTCTTCTGAATGCCAATTACGCCATTTAATGGCTATTAGTCTGACTCGGCTTCCAACCACCCGTAGCTTGTCCGGGTCCTCTCTTCTATTCTTCTTTCTCTCTTCTCCTCTTCTTTTGTATTGTATTCTAAGTGAGAAGATAGTATGAAGGTCAGGGTTGAGAAAACAAACAGCCAAAAACAAACTCATTGGTCAGAAACTAAAAAAAGTTGAGTGATTGAGGCTGGATGAAGAAATGCAGCCCATCCCATGGACAGAACGACCAACTGGTGCGTTGGTGGGTGCTGGTTCCACTGTTTCTTCGCCTCGTCGAAGTAAACAGACCATGACGAGACAAATGGATGATTGGACGGATGGACGAATGGATGACGGGACAGATGGATGCACCTTGTGCCTAATGCACATATGTGTGTATTTGATGATACATATTACAAAACCAGATATGAAGTACAAATTTTTTAAACAACTGTCTACACTCATGGTGACACACTGAAAATCCAATGTAGAAATCTGGCAATCTTTTACTATTTTTTCACCTCACTTTTGGCTTTTGAAACCCTCCAAAATCACTTCATTTTTGAATTTTTTGAATTTTTCATTTCACTTTTCAGCGAAATTTCTCTGGTAAAAATAATGGCATCAAGGGCTTAAGTGGCAGAATCTGCCACAGAGGACCTAATTCTTAGCATTAAAAGAAAGGAGTCAAGCCCCATGAGAAATTTGTAGGCCGGCTATAGAGGACCCCTTTCTTGACATTAAGAGTAGGGATGTAGTTGCAGAATGACAAAATCAGCAGCAAGTGCAATTAGGTCTCAATTAAACACCAGGTGAGCCTGAATGGTCATCCCCAGCCCTTTTATTTATTGGAAAAATTTCGCAGAAAAGCGAAATTAAAAATTGAAAAATTGAAAAAGAAGTGATTTTGAGGGAAAAAATAGTAAATAATAATACTATTAAAAATTTTGGATCACATAAGGTATCAATCTTTTTGAAAAATTTAGACTCATGAGTTAACAATTTCATTGTCAAAGTAATACCCCTGGTTATCAATTTACTTGGGTTTTTTTTAAAATAATAAATTATGCATAAAGGTCAGTTTTCAAATACTCAAACCACCAGTTATATTGTCTAGGTAGGGTAGGCTATAGGGTTTTAAATGTATTTTTTCTATTTTTCCATCATAAACATGTTTCCTTTTTTTCCTGTTTTTTTTCATAAACTTTTCCTGGTTGAGAGGAGAAAGGAAGAACAGGAAAGGCAAATGCTCGAAATGCTACACATGACAGGCCCTCAAGAGTCAGCCATTTTCGGTCGGAGTAAACAGACCATGACGGGACGGATGGACGGGTGGATGACGGGACAGATGGATGAAATGATGCTTCACATCCCGACGTCCTTTACTATATGTAATATGTAATAATATACAGGTCTTGTCTGTTTCCCTTCCTCTATTCTCTATCACACTCGACTAGAATGGCCTGTGGCGTTGGCCCAAGTGTTACCACGTCTTCAGCTGATTTTTCCTTCCCAAACCTGGTTTTTTGGAATTTGTTTGAATTTTCAGCGGCAAAAATCACTTAAAAATCAATATCTCCCACATTCTGAATCCAAATCTTATCAAATAAATTCCATTTAATCTTTGCCCATCAAGATCTTTCCAACAACACCAAAGGCACATTCCAATTCCTCCTAAATTTTCAGCTAAGATTAAATTGAATTTTCAGTGAAGAAATCATTTAATATTCAAGAACTTCTACACCGCAAGACAAACACCATGAACCCTAAACCCTCCACCTCGAGAGCTTTCCAAAGAGACCAAGAACGCAAGAATGCGATCTGAAGCATACCGGTTCGGTGGATCTCATAAGTACGAACTAAACAAAGCAAACAAACTACTTTCCTTCATAGATAGGTTTCACACTTGAAGAAATACAAAGTCCCTTTCCTGAATGCAGTAGTTTATACTAATTTGGAAGTCTTTTAGTATTCTTTTCCTCCTCCTCCGAAGCAGAAGATGCAGAAGAAGCAACCCATTTGGGTGCTCTCTTTTCTGGCAGAGGAAGAAGTTTCTTGTTGCATCTGACAAAGCCTTTGTTACATATATGTCTTTCTGGGGATATTCCAGAATTGAGTTTGTTTGTGACAAGTGAAAACACGGAGTGCAAAGAAATTAAGGCCTCTTCATGAATGGTGAGGAAGGGGTTTTAGAGTTTCAGGGGAATTTTGTGGGGTTGTTAGTTTATGACGCAAATCAGGAGTTGGACTGTGTTGAGAGGGAGTGTTTTATTTTCTCTGTTTTCTCTTTTTTTCTCTTTTTTTTGGGTCTGGGGTATTCTGTGGAGCTTGCAAAAGTGCAGGGCTTGGTGGTGTTGGTTGCTGGTGCTGGAAAAAGAAAACATGCGAGGATTGATGTTACTGGAATGTTCAGCAACAGGTAAGTTGTTTGTGGAGTTTGTGGGGTTGTGGTGAGAAGGAAGACTGCTTTGAGAGCTGATGAGATCTTCAGAATTTATTTAGCAAGTTCTAAAGCTCCCCATTATGGCATTCAGAGGTTTTACAAGTCCCAAGTTTCTCAGTTTTTGCATTCATTGTATACACACACCATTCGTTGAAAATTAGGTGCTGATCGAAACATATGCCTGTCTTCTTGCGGTACTTTTTTGAGTCCTATCATTGAGGGTTTCTGTTTTGTGCCATGGTTTACAGAAATTATGGCAGGAGACATCAGGTTTAGATCCTTTAACGACAGACCCAGGTTGCAATCAAATCAAGAAGACGAACAACTGATGGACCCAGATGAAGCTGAAAGCCAAGCGCACAGCATGAGCATTGCCTTGTTTGAACAGTTTTATTCCAGATGGGTCAAGGAGGAAGAATCTCTTGTGGCCTCTCTTCGCAAAGCCCTAGAAAACCCAAATGGAGAACGCGAGCTCTCCAGACTGGTGAAGGCTGGGTTTGAATCTTACTCACAGGTTGTGGAGGCCAAAATACAGATGGCTCAAGAGGATGCGACCTATATTGCTGCAGGCGCTTGGAAGACACCTCTTGAAGCAGGTTTGATGTGGATGGGTGGGTGGCGGCCCTCCACTGCTATTGTTTTTGCATTCTCTCTTATGGGGATGCAAATACAGATGGATTTCAAGAAGATTTTGGAAGGAATTGAGGTCCCATCAATGGCTGCTCTGTCACCGAAACAACTCTCAAGGTTAGTTATTCATTCAACACACAAGAAAGCTTTTATCCAATGAGTGCTTCACCTCTTCTGCTCCTTTTTGTCTGCAGATGGGGCTGGATGGTTTAGATTAGGTCTCAGTGGACTGATTATCAGAAAGGAAGACTGCTTGCAAAATGTGGCAGAGTGTGGTCCAGAGGCGAGAAAGTTGTGTTAGAAATAGGGGGCTTCAGTTTATATATTGCAAACACATTTATGTGTGCTTGTGTAACTTGTTCCAGTTACACCAAGTGCAGAAATGAAGATCTGCCAATTTTGGACACAGTGGATTAGCACATTGGGTTTGTCATTTTTTGCATTGCAGCATTGCAAGAAGTCGATAGATTTTTAGCCTTCCTTTCACATGTTTGTGGTCAATAGTAATGAAGATAAGTGCTTTTCTCCATAGAGACTGTTGGGGTCATGTTCATTGAACACTGGCACCACCTAATAATGATGAAAGCTTAATCTACATCTTAAAGCATGTTAAACTCACAATCTCACAGAAATAAGAATTTTTCAATCCGGAATGGATTTCAGGTTGGATGCATTGCAGCAAAGCTCTCATGTTGCAGAGGATGATATTTCAAGTCGCATGGCTGTTTTGCAGGTATGTCTGCTCCTCCTCCTCCTCCTCCTCCTTGCAGGATTCTTGACCAATATGAGATTTCTCTCATTTTTCATCAAAAAAATCAGAGATTGTCCATCTTGTATCAAAACTCAAACCTTGATCTACAAAGTGTGCAAATGATTGGTTGCAGATGTTATTCATGTTGTGATGATGTATTCCAATTCCAATGGAAAAGAAGTCAAATGATTGGTGCTGAGTCAGAAATTATGTGAATCTTGGACATGATTCCAGGTGCTGATGGAGAAAATGTTTGGATCTTGGACGTGATTCCAGATGCTGCTGGCAGATCAAGAGATGGCTCGGGTAATGACAGCAGAGCCTCCTCCGAGTGACACATTGAATGATTTGTCGGAGTTGAAGGGAGCTATGGAGTCCAAACTAGCAGGGCTTCGGGACCTTCTGATTGAAGCAGAAAAGATTAGACTACAAACTCTTCGGGAGATGTATCAGGTGCTAACTCCCGTCCAGGCTGCACAGTATACTGTGGCAACATTTGAGATGGAGATAGCACTTTGCAAGTTGGGGGAGGAGACACGTGAGTCACATGCTCCTGGAGATATGCATCCTTCATCTTCAGGGCGAGGACCCATCAACTTAATGGAAGTCACATTATGTGGTGATGTAGCCCAACTTGAGGAGGCATTGGTGACTGGTGTTGACCCATCAGAGACAGACTATAATGGTCAAACTGCCTTGGTATGATATTTGGTATTCTTGTGGATCTGTTTTGGAGTACTACACCAAAACCTAGAAAACATGCATTCCATAAATGAACAGCATTTTCTAATTGGAAAAACTTTGCCAAGAATTTTTCTCCAAAATGTGAAAATGAAGTGATATGTGTGTGTGTATTATTACAATAGAAATCACCGGATATAGTTCAATTTTTAAATTCGTTTACTTTCATATCTTGTTAATAGCCAAATTTGGCTAAATCTTCCTATAGATGAAAACCACTTTGGCTACATCACAAAATTGATCCAAAAAAAATGCACTGGTTGGCATGGTGAACAGCATTTGGCAGCTTCTAAGGGTCTTACTGACTGTGTGGCATTATTGGTGAAGGAAGGCGCTGATGTGAATAAGAAAGGTGAGGTGAAAAACATTGGATTATTTGGTGAGCAATTAAATTACATGGGTTGCTTTTACCCAACACAATAGGCATATGGAGTTTCTGCCTTAGCCTTATCCTATGGTTGTTGGGCATAGAGTTACTGTTCACCACAGTAATTGTTCATCATTGGTCTCTACTTTTCATTCGTGTTCTTGTTATAACAAACTGTTATGGTGGGGTTTTTCTGAGCAGATAAATTGGGCATGACACCACTTTTTGAGGCTCTGAGAGGAGGCCACGATGCTGCTGCACAGATTCTTGTTAACAATGGAGCAAAACCTCTCTTAAAGGTTTGCCCAAGTATGTCTATACTAGCAGAGCCAGATTGGGGCAGTGGTTTATGTACCAGGGTAAAGCCCCAGGGTGGGGATGTTCCCAAAAAAAGGGCCTCGAACGAGGTAGTAGCCAAGTCTGGCCCTGCATTTTGGGATTCTCCCCCATTCGTGGGCTTTAACCATCGTAAAGCACAAGGCTAATGTTATCATGACCCTAAACTTACATAAATCACAAGGTGTGGAACGGGGAGGGTTCTTACACCCACTCCTTAAGTGTGGGAGGACTCTTACACTTATAAGTAGGCATAATTGCCTTACCACTCTTAAGGAGTAGGTGTAAGTTCCAGGATGTTAAACAAATACAAGGTGCCCTCCAAATACACTAGGAAATTTCTCCAAGTGCTTTACATTGGAAGCGACATGAGTGAGGGGAATAGAACTGTTTTTTTTTTCCTGTTTGTTTTATTGCCTACAATTCATTAAAATGTGGTTTTAACTAGGAGGAGACAGTAGTTTAGAGAGTGAAAAATGTGACTCTTCCCTCGTTTATGTGCTTTTGACTTGGGCATTTTGTGCTGGATTTTTCTTTGTAGGAAGCAGGAACAGAGATGTGCAAAGCTGCAGCAAGTAGGGACATGCAGTATGTGGAGAGACTTGTGAAGGCAGGTGTGGATCCAAATGTAGTGGATTACTCCCAACGTACTCCATTGCATGTTGTTGCTGCTCAGGGAACAGCTGAAGCTGTCAAGTTCTTGGTACAAGAGGGTGCAGATGTGTTTGCCAGGGATCGGTTAGTACTTTACACAGAGACACAGAGAGAGAGAGAGACACACACACACACAGTATTTGCTCAACTATTAATGCAGTGATGCACCTTTCTGCTCAGTTTGGAGTTTTCTTAGGTGTGATGTTAGAAGAAGTCATGTTGATGATTCTGAAACCAAACATCTGTCATATATGCCCCACTATAGCCAGTTTTCCTTGAGTCCTAACTGATGGTAGTTATGAATCTAATGTATCAAATCTATATCTTTTGAGTTGGACATTTTCATGTGTCTGTAATTGTTATGCAGTCATGGATATACACCTGTGGATGAGGCAAGAGAAAACGACAATGAACAGAGTTTGAAAATCTTGCAAGATGAAGTAGTGCGTCGGCAGCAGCAGCAGCAGCAGCAAGATGATGATGATGACAATGACAACACTGACTATGATGACAGCAGCAGTTCTGCTCCTATGGAAGGGCTACAGGATGCCAAGCAAGACACACTCATGGATGACAGTGACAAGAGGTACAACTTAGGGTTCCCTTTCTGTTCATAGTCCTAGTTCATGAACCTTGGGTCACCATTCAAGTTCTTTCATGAGCCAAAAATGACTTATTTCACAAAACTATTCAAAAAGTTGTGAATTTGGTGTCGTAATTCTTCTTGTACTCAAGGGGCAAAACCTTGATTGATGACAACTATTTTGAACCTTTTTGTGCAGGTCAAGCTGCTAACATGGACTTGACAGTGGCAAGGCAAAATTATGCACATGGCTGTATGTATTATATGCCATTGTGAATATGTCAATTTTTTTGGGACATTGAATGGAAAAATGTAGGTTCTCAAAACTTTCAAAGTTGGAATTAGCTAACTGAGCCATGACATATGCAGTGTAGTTGAGAGAAAGTTTTCCAGGTCATATTCTAAATATGCAATTTCCTTGATAACACTCACACATGCTTTGTATTAACTGTTCATAGAGATCTTGTTGCTATTGCTATTAGGCCTGAATTACTTACATTCAATGTCTAGCTAGTCTGAAGCATACTTAAACCTTTGACCTGTGTTGAATGAATGAGTCCACATGTGAATGGGGCCAATGCAGCAAGTGAAATTAGCACAAAAAATGGTTTATAACCTTATAAATATCAAATACTAGTTATTAACAAATGTGGTTTGTAGTTTGTAAATTAAAGTCTCAATAAAGCTTTCTTCTAATGAAATGTGTTTGAGCATGGGAGAAGTAAATGCATAGCAATGGCCCAACCATGAATCATATTCCATGGTTTCCAAAGCATCTTGAGAAGTACTTTATTTCCACTGTCCTATCTAATGTATCATTGTAATTCCATGAGAAAAGAGAGATTGCATCCAAGTTGTTGAGATTGCAATGAGCTATCAAGCATATCTACAATGGGCTCATTTCTTTCAAGTTATTGTTCTAAGTTTGCTGGTTGACTTGCCCATGATTTTTTGGAATGTATTAATTAGTAGAGTTGTATATAACATGTGCTTTCATTCAGTCAAATTCATCTCTTTTCTGATTTTGGTATAGTGCCAAGTAGAGCACGAGTGTGTGCCTACCTGACTTTTAGCAAGTCTTGATTAAGTTATACTTGCTAATGCAGATCTTTGCATGTTAGATGGAGTCCTCACCTTTGTCTCTAATCAAGTTATATTTGTTATTGTAAATCTTTCCATGTTAGATGGAGTTGTTGGTAAGTCAACATGTTGTGGACCCACAAGGATTTGCATTTGTCATCACTAAGATCACTATTTTGTAGTGAACTTTAGTCTCTAGGAAGTTCAAGATGCAAATGTTATTAAAGGACAAGGAACTTTGGATCATTGTGGTAGGATTAGAGGTTAAACCAACAAGAGATTTTGCAAAGTTGGGAGAAGAGAAATAAGGAAGTAAGGACCTCATTGTCATGGGGTTACATAATTCTTTGTTTTAGAATGTAATTGGAGTGGAAACAACAGAAGAGACATGGGATTGTGTTGAAGGTGTATGAGATTTAAGGTTTAGCGAACAAATTGTTTTTGAGACATCAACTCTTTGCTTACAAAATCAGTCCCACTACTAGTGTCTTGGAGCACATTTACAAAGTAAAATCTATAGTTCCATAACTTGAACCTTATGGAGCAATCGTTGAAAAAAGTAATGTTGTGATGTTACTGTCATGTAGATTGTCGGATTCATACAACAATTTGATAGTAGCACTGGAGTTGTGAGTAAATGAAGATCTCCGCATTGTGTTTGTGACAACAAGGCTTCTTCCTGAAGGATTAAAAAGGGAGGCCCAAGGTTCAAAGGAAGGATATTCAACTTTGGTTGCGTGCATGACCAAAGTTACTAACAACTTGTCAACTGACTAGAAGGCAACCATTAAGAAATATGAAAAAAAAAGGCTTGCATAACTATTACAAGAAAGTTGGGCACTAGGCAAGGGATTGTCAAAAGAAGGTGACAAATTTGAAACAAAAGGACCACACCAAAGAAATGAATACTCTTGTGGAACAAGCTTTCTTTGCAACACCAAATGTTTTGGAGAGTGAAACTTGGTAGATTTATTTGGGAGCATCAATTTAACATCTCATGTTCTAGATACATGATTTTTGTGACTACAAGTGCATTTCTAAAATATCTATCTACATGGGCAACAATTCTATCCAAGAAACAATTAGAAAGAAAAATGTCAATTTAGCCATGAAAGTGGGAAAAAGTGAAGTCAAAGGTGTCTTGCATGAAGTCTTGAATGTTAATGATGCACCCTTAATTTAATCAAGTGATATTATGGTTAAAAAAAGACTAATTTTTGAATTTTGCAACAAATTGCAAACCAAAGGCACATTCCCCAACTCTTAAGAGAAATAAAGAAGATGGGATCATTTGGATAAGTCTAAGAGAATCTCACACATGTGAATTCAAGGTGAAGTCAACTCGCAACAAAAAAAAAATGGCTAGTACAAGTTGGAACCAAAATGGTGCACAAATATGCCATGGGTAACAAACATTCACAAGACTTATCACCACTTGGATTTGGGAGAATTCATTATTTTTTTCCTTATATTATATTTTGTGATTGGCAATGGGGACTACATTGAAGTGACAACAATTCCCAAGATTCCAAAATGGAAGTCTAGAATTTTTTTGATTTTGTAAAGTTATGAATATCATAATCTTGTGAACTTGTAATGCCAACATATGGCCTTTGATTGAAGAACTTTCCAATTAGACATCATTTAACAATTGTTTCTTGGGTTTAAATAGTTAAAAATCAAACTTTTACACACTCCATTTGGATATCATTTGACTCATATTTCCTAAATTTTAATGGTAAAAAATCAAATTGCTAATTAGATTCCTAACCATTTTTTGGGGCATACCTTGAACTTCAAATCCCCAAATGGAAAGTGTGAACCCACTTTCAATATTTACATTTCAATACCTTTCCCATAATTTAAAAAATGATCAATTTGGAAAAGGTTTGTTATTTTCAATTTTATCCCAAACATTCAAAACACCCAAGGGACTTCAATTCCCAAAGTGGAAATCCACTGGAGAATGTTAAAATTCATTTCCTTACATTCTTCCATACTCTCACACTAGTGGGATTGTGCTTGAACCTTGGGACACTATCTTGATTTGCTTCCCTTTTCATATTTTAACTTTGATCATGAGCTCTCAAGGTTAAGGTTGTAACATTTTTGGCCTTGTTAATATTTTTATTATTATTAAAGTAATCATTTGAAAGGTTCAAAAATAGAGTTTGAATAACAAGAATGGACAACATTAAAAATGATGTTGGAAAAGTTTTTGAAGGGTTACAAAAAAACACATGTTATATATATTGTTATGTTCACCAATATTGACCCATGAAAAGTGTTCAAGTTCTTGAAAAAAAGAGAAGTTAACAATTTGACATGAGATCTTTAATTATTTAGGGAACAAAATTTAAGGTTTTTCATGTCAAAGAACCTAATCACCATAATGGACATTAGGACTACTTGTTAAATTGATTTAAATCACATTGGTTGTGCTAATGGCAAGCAATGTAAGAATCCATTTCATAAAAGAACCCCAAGGAAATGTGCAAAACTCCGTTGGAGTTAGTACAAACATATTTGTGTGGCTCAATGAAAATGATAGCAATGGGAGAGGCTTGGTTTTTCACGACTTTCACTAATAATAACACCAAGACATGGTGCACAAACCTACTTTTGAAACAAAAATCAAAAGCTTGGTGGTCTTCAAGAAGTTCTAAGCCATGGTTGATAACAATTTAGGAAAAAAAATTGAGTTTATGTGATAATGGTAATGAATTCACTTTTAAAGCTTTCAAAGGTCATTACAAGGCAAAGGGCATTTAATAATAATTCATTTCATTATATAGCCCTCAATCCAATGGTGTCATAAAAAGGTTCAACCAAAGTTTGGTAAAAATGGCCAAGTGCATGCTTCATATCAAAGGTGTAAAAAATGATTTTGTGGGCAGAAATAGTGGCCACAACTACCTACTTAGGAAATAAAAGCTCCAATAACCACTTGAAAGATGCAATTTATTCTACAAGCATGGGGAATGGAAAAAAACCAAACATGGAACATTGGCAAAAAACTATTAGGAACATATGATCTAATCATAATGCTTAACTTGAGCTAGTAAATAATTTTTTGATAATTGGCAAAGGTGTTGAAGGTGAGTCCATTTAACCTAAAACATGGTATAATGTTTTCTAATCTACATCATAATTGTAACAAGTCACATATAACATGTTAATACAACAAATAGTGGAAGCTTCAAAAAATAGTTTGGAGTCAAAAAAATTCAAACTAGCATGACCAAGAACACAAAAGAATATACATTGAAGTATCCATAACCTTAACTTGTAAGATGAAGCACCCAAAGCCCTAATGGGCATAGTTTGTTTTGGAAGGAAATCTCAAATTTGAATTTTCCTCTTACACATGCCTTTAAAGTTAGGGTTCAGCAACCAAGTTAGTTTCAATTCAGTAGGTTTTTATACAACCCCATTGTTGTAGTTTCCATTTGGAATCATGTTTTTCATTATTCTTGTGAGATAAGGAAAAAAAAAAGGTTGATTTTTTTCTTTACTAAGTAATATTAATGAATCTTTTAGTAAATAAAATTTACTTGCCTAATTTGAAAGTTTGATTAACATTGCTAATGTATCAGGTCTAATTGATATTACAAAAGGATGGGGTTTTAATTCCAGCAAGTAACTAAAACTATAAAGGGGTGAATATTGATTTTTTTCAGAGGTTTGCAACTATTGTGTAGAAGCACTACACCCCCACCTGCACACAACATGGAATCAAGGTGTGTACAACTTTCCAACAACTTTTCAACAATGAAAAAATGTATGTTTTTCCCCTATAGATTTATTTTTTCATTGTTATTGTAAAAGAAGGAAAAGAAAGAAAACAGGGTTTTTTTTGTTGAATATTAGTGAGCAATTTAGTAAATACAATTTACTTACATGACTTGAAAGTTTGATTGACATTGCTAATGTAATAGGTTTGATACAAATGTATGGGTTTTAGGTTTTAGCAAGTTACTAGAACTATGAGGGGGTGAATAGTAAATTTTTTCAAAGGTTTGCAACTATTGTGTATAAACACTACACCCACACCTGCACACAATGAAATCAAAGAATGTGCACAATTTTACAACACCTCTTCAACAATAACAAAATGTATGTTTTCTCCTTTTAAATTCATTTTTTTATTGTTGTTGTAAGAAAGGGAAAAGAAAGAAAATGAAGTTAATTTATTTTTTTGGTTGGGTATCAGTGAGCTATTAATAATTACAATTTACTTGCCTAATTTGCAAGTTTGATTGATGTTGTTAATGTATTAGATCTTATTGATATTACAAATGTGTGATTTTTTGTTCTAGTAAATAATCAGAGCTATTGGGGGGATGAATATTGATTTTTTTCAAAGGTTTGCAACTATTATGTAAAACTAGCATACCTAAACCAACACATAACGTGAACTCAAGAATGTGCACGGTCCTTTCCAACAACAAAATGTATGTTTTTCCCTTTAAATTCATTTTTTTCATTGATGTTGTGAGAGAATGAAAAGAAAAAAAATGATGTTGAATTTATTTTTTATTTTTTATGTTCAATATTAGTGAATTATTTAGTAGTGCAATTTACTTTCATAATTTGAATGTTTGATTGATATTATGAATGCATGGTTTTTTTTATTCTACCAAGTAATTAGCTATCAATGGGTGAATATTGATTTTTTTCAAAGGTTTGCAATTATTATGTAAAAATATTGCACCCACATCTGCACACAACATGAACTCAAGGAATGTGCATGACTTTCCAAGAATAACAAAATGTATGTTTTTCTCCTTTGGACCCATGTTTTTCATTAGTGTTGTTATAATAAGTTTCAAACACTATATAGGTGGAACATGCCAATTTACAAGTATCCTATCTCAATGCATGAAGCAAAGTTTGGTTAGGCAAGTGGAAAGTGAAAGTGGGCTTAGTAGGTTATAGGGATTACATTATACAAATGGACCAAGTTTAAGGGGAGAGTGGGGAATGAAATTCAATTAACATGGGTGTCCGTTAGTTGGGGCCAAAATGAAAGTTAGTTGTGCCCATGGTGGTTGGAATGGAATGCAAGTGACATGGAGGAGTGATCATAGGTTTGGAGTGATATCATGGTAGAAGCTTACATGGTGGATTGACCTTGAAGTGCTAGTAGTCCATGCATGGTTAAATGCATCAATGGTTGGGTATTGCAAGAGTGGAATGTATATCTTCAATCTATGTATTCCATTATCAAGTGGGCAAGGTAGGTTATAACAATTTGATAAGTTTGGAGTGATATTGTGGTGGAACTAGTGGTGGAATGGCCTTCAAATGTAAGTGGTCGAAACCTAGTCAAAGGCAACTTGGTGGTGGTTGTTGATCAACCACAAGAATGTAGGTTTTCCTTTCCACTCATGTTTTTCACTAGTGTTGTTTTAGCAAGTTTTGAATGTTTTAAAAAAATGATTTACATTTCAAATTATAGTAAATACAATTACTAGCTTAATTTGAAAGTTTGATTAACATTGTTAACACATTAAATTTGATTGATTTTACAAATGCATGGTATTTTGGTTCCAACAAGCTTAATTAAATACCAAGGGATGACTGTTGATTTTTTTCAAAGGTTTACAAGTATTATCTAGAAATACTACAACTTTCCAACAACTCTTCAACAACAACAATGTATGTTTTTCCTTCTTGATTCATGTTTTTCACTAGTGTTGTTTTAATAAGTTTCAAACACTATTTGTTTATAACATACATTAGCAAGTGAAATATAGTTATTTGATTACTTGCATATATTGCGAGGGAGATAAAATGAGTAAAGAAAAAAAATTCTTGAAAGGTTAATAAATTAAAAAAACAAAAGATCTAGCTTAAGAATCTTTCTTTTACTAAACATGAATGAACTTTGCATACATAATTTGCTTGATTCAAATAAGTATAATTAACAATTAGGTAATTCAATAATGGTAATGACTTGTAACTCAACATGGCAATGTTGGTAGAATGCAAAGAAATCAAATGGTCCATGTCACAACCCTAACCTTAGGTTAACGACCAAGGCAAGGGCATGGAAAAATGCGGGCCAATAATGCAACCCAATAATCACATTCACATTCCCAAGAGTGCAAGGGAGTGTTAGGGAATGAGCCCACACACTTCCAAATGGACTCCCATTTTGGGAATTGGAGTCCCAATGGACTCTCAAATTTTCAAAGAACAATTTGAAGAGTCAAAATTCATCAGATTGAATAATTCCTTATACCATTGAAAATTTCTTGAGACCTAGATGTCTGAATTGGGCTTGCATGATCCATTTGAATGCTTACAATACAAGTTATGGCCAAAAGAAGGGCTAGGAGTCAAAGTGTCAATTTGACTTTTGACCATTAAAAGTTAAGAATTGCCTTGAATTATGTGTGTGCAAGTGGTGTGCCACATATTATTGAAAAGCTCTTGACAAGGACTACAACTTTGCTTAAGACCTTACCTCAATTAAAGGTTCTCACAAGAAGTTATGGGCCTCCAAAGTGGCAAGAATCTCAATTTTGAGAATTTCGGGATTCTCGATTTGGGAGTCTTGGGAAAAATGACATTTGGGTGTAACCTTCATGGCCAGTCACAGAGATATTCTAAAGGGGAAGGTGTTGGCTTCCTAAATTTTGGCTATGGTGAATCTTGTGAGTTTGTGTATGCATGTGGTTCGTCCATGCACCAAAAGTGCCTTAATTATGCGCTAACCAACTTATTGTTTGGTTTGTGTAAGGTTTATCAAATTATGTGGTTGAAGCCTAGTCAAGGGGATTGGAGGTGGGTGGCGATTGAGTAAAATGTAATCAAACATTCCACTAGTCATGGTAGGCTATAACAATGAGAAGTTGGAACCAATTCACCGGAATGTAGGTGAACTCATGGAATGGAATTAAAATGCAATGCATGTGGTGTTAGTTGTGAATTTAGGTGTGGGATACATTTGTGAAACCTTATTGGAGTACACTTGTGGGTATGAGTGGCTCCAATGTTGATTTTTAATGTAATTTTCAATTGGTATGTCCCTTTAGTTTGGACTATCTTAAAATTATCAATAAGTGTTTTTTTAACATGGAGGTTTTTGAAATGTCATGATCCAAGTTTGGAAGTCTAGTGAGCTTTAGATGGAATGTGGGTGGACATAAGGTCATTGGAAATTATAATGCATATGGAGTGAAAGTGGGTTGGACATTGTAAATGATGTGTAAATGGAACCAAAGTTGAAGGCCTCTGGTCAATGTTGGAATCTATATATGGATTTTGGATGGAATGAAAGTGGACCTAGAGTGGATCCAAGGTGTGATGTAGGTGGAACCAAAACGAAACATAGGTGGAATGTCAATGGAACCCTAGTGGAAATTAGGTAGGGTTGTAAATGTAAGCAATATTGGGTAGTTGTTAGTGGCTAAGAAAGACAATATTAGGTAGCTGCCATCTTCATGCATTGAGTGGTGTGTGTGTTTGTTGATTGATCACGTCATAATTGATATGTAGATAGGTCTAGTTGGGACCAAGCTAAAATTAATTCATTGGCTTTAATTTACTTTGACATTGTTGAAATGTTTAGAATTTGTGTCATTTCAATGAGGTTTGGATGGGTTAGATATGAACCTTGAATGGATCCAAAGTGGGATGTAGGTTGATCTGAAATAAAATATAGGTGGGTTGTAAGGTTCACCAAAGTAGAAAGTAGGTGGGTTTTTAACAAAGTAAATGTGTTGCATTTGATGGGCACTTGTCACCAAAAAGGTAAAGACATTTAGTTATTATGATAATGTTGATGAATTGGTGGGTCTTTATGTTGGATGCCTTAGGCACATCAGTGGCTTATATATGTTCTTTTTATAGGAAAATTGCCACCTACAACCAAAGCTGATGTGGAGGATGGGAAGGGTATAGACACCAACATAGGGAAAGGACAAGACCATGACACAAGGAAGCCCTTATCCATATCAACGGTTCAATCTGATAGTAGGAGTGATTCAAGGACACTTGGAGACATAGAGGTACTATTTACATATGTTACACATCCATGTGATAGATGGGAGTTAAATACCATGTTGATGGGATATGCCACTATTGATATCAAGGTTATTGTGCTTAATAGTCAACCTCAACCCAATCTATGACAAAGGAAAATTAGGTTGGCAACTCAAACCAAGTCAACATCAAGCTTTTGTGGTGAGTGACATTCTAGCCCCACCACCAAAAAACAGACTACCATTAATTTGGAGTTTAAATCCAAATATAAGACAAATCAATTAGTTTTTGGTGGGTCCCTAGGTTCATTTCATTAGTTGTATGGAAATTAAATTGACAGTGGGTATGTCCTACGTATAGGAAAGAAACCACTAGCACTCAAGGTTGATGTGGAAAAGGAGAAGGAACCAGTTGGAGCAAGTTATACACATGCAGATAATTGGCCATCAAGCCCCCCTACTAACATTTGAACCCATCAAAGAACCAAGAAAGGGGTGTTCAAGCCAAGATGGAATATGTTTATGAAGAATTGCCCAAGGGAAAACCCTTGGCCAATATTAATGTTATTATGTCCAACCAATTTGTGCCATAATTAAGATGTTGATGATGTGAGTACTTGGACCATCTATTTTCCAATTTAGTTGGGGCTAGGTGTGATGATGTATGTGGTGTTAGAGTGTTGTGTTCATAACATAACTTGCATGTGTGCCTTTTCTTGGGTGTGTGGTGGTAGGGTCCATTGAAAGTTGGCACAAAATGCAACATCTTCCACCCCAAGTTTAAGGGGAATTTAGTGTTTCTTGCTATTTCATGGTCAACTTTCAATTGGTATGTCCCTTTAGTTTAGACTAACTTAGAATTATCAACATGTGTTTTAATTTTAACATGGAAATTTTTGAAATGTCATGATCCAAGTTTGGAAGTCTAGTGAGCATCAAATGGAATGTAGGTGGACATAGGGTGGCTAGAAATTGTAATGCATATGGAATGAAAGTGGGGTGCACACTAAAAATGATGTGTAAGTGGAACTAAAGTTGAAGGTACTTGGTCAATGTTGGATTTTATATGGATTTTGGATGGAATGAAAGTGCGCCTAAAGTGCATCCAAGGTGTGATCCAAGTGGAACCAAAATGAAACATAGGTGGAATGTCAATGAAACCCTAGTGGAATTAGGTGGGGCTATAAGTATAATCAACATTTATTTACTAGGATAGTTGTTAGTAACCAAGCAAGGTAGTAGACATGTAGTTGCCATTTTCATTCATTAATTGGTGTGTGTGTGTGTGTGTGTGTGTGTGTGTGTTTGTTGATTGATCAGTTTATACTTGATATGTTGATAGGTTTAATTGGGACCAAGTTAAAATTATCTTCATTGGCTTTAATTTACTTTGATATTGTTGAAATGTTTTAAATTTATATCATTTCAATGAGGTTTGGGCGGCTTATAAGTGAACCTCGAGGGGATCCAAAGTGGGATGTAGGTTGATCTAAAGTGAAATATAGGTGAGTTGTAAGGTTCACCAAAATAGAAAGTAGGTGGGTTTTTAGCAAAGTCAATGTGTTGCATTTGATGGGCAATTCTCGCCAAGAAGGTAGGGATGTTTAGTTGTTATCGTAATGTTGATGAACTAGTGGGTCCTTATGTTGGATGCCTTAGACACATCAATGGCTTGTGTAATTTTTTATATAGGGAAATTATCCACCTATGTCCAAAGGTGATGTGGAGGATGGGAGGCATATAGACGTGCTAGCATAGGGAAGGGACAAGACCATAACATAAATAAGTCCCTACCCATATCTAGGGTTGAATATGATAACAAGACTAATTCATCAACACCTAAAGACATGGAGGTACTCTCCACACATGTTACACATCCATGTGATAGCCAAATACCCAATTGGTCGGATATACCATTATTGATGTCGGGGCTATTGTTCACGATAGTCAACCTTAGCCCAGTCTACAACAAAGGAAGATTAGGTCGGCAACCAAGACCAATTCAACATCAAGCTTTTGTGGTGAGTGACATTCTAGCCCCACCAACAAAAAATAAACTACCATTAATCAATAATTTAAACCCAAATAGCACAAATATTGCTAGCTTTTGGTGGGTCCAAGTAGGTTCATCTCATTAGTTATATTGGAATTAAATTGACAATGGGTACATCCCACTTACAGGAAAGAAGCCACTAGCACTCAAGGCTAATATGGAAAAGGGGAAGGAACTAGTTGGAGCAAGTACACATGCATCATGGAAATAATTAGGCATCAAACCCCCCCCTGTCAGCATTTCAACCCGTTGAGGAACTAACAAAGAGGTGTTCAAGCCAAATTGGAACATTTACAAAGAATTGCCCAAGGGAAAACCCTTGATCAATATTAATGTGCTGCAAGTTGTTGATGTGAATACTTGGACCATTTATTTTGCAACTTAGTTGGGGCTAGCCCGTGATGATGTATGTGGTGTTAAAGTGTTGTGTTCATGACATGACTTGCATGTGTGCCTTTTTTTGGGTATGTGGTGGTAGGTTCCATTGAAGGTTGGCACAAAATGCAACATCTTCCACCCCAAGTTTAAGGGGAAGGTGGTTGGAGAAGGCATTACAGGTGTCAACCATGCATCTAAGGGTCTGTAAGAAATTCTTTTGTTCGATTGTGTGGGCTAGGTAGGCAAATAGTCATGGTGACCAAAGTCTACAAGCCCAATGTCAAGCTCATGGTTGAAAAGCCTGAACAAAACCCAAATGTCCAGACTTTGGATGAGGCATGTGTGTCCTTAGAGGCGAATAAGATTTACATCTTATGGGAATGCAAGTGGTTACTCTAGAGAATTTTAACATTAGGCATATACCAATGGGTAACATTAGTTAGCATGATATAGTTTGACATGGACAATTTTACATTAGGTTGACTTATACAAGTTTTGGACATCATGACCATACCTCCATTTTCAAGTGTAGCATAAGTGGACTTATATTTGTGGGCTACATGACCATGCTAGCACTTTTATTTTTTGTAGTGTGAGTGAACTTTTGAATTAATTTTTTTTAAAAAGTTTCCTTCACATGTTTAGGTGCAAGATGCATGACATTAGTTAAATAGAATGGACCTTTAACTTTTGACTAATGGTGTAGTGGTATAAGGCATGGTGATGCACTCCGCTTGAAAAATCGATGGGCAATATTATAGGCATACACCAAAAAATTGACTTGAATTTTTTTAATTGCCTAAAAATCAAATCCTTTAAAAATTTCCACAAATGCCTATTCCACTAGGGAAAAAATGGTGGCATTAAATCCACTAATGAGATTTGCCTAAAAAATTTGTGGCACTTGGCACACTCCACTTTGCAGTGGTTGCATTTTATTAATTTATGATTTTTATTTGAATTATTTAATATTAATAAATTACTTAAAATTTGTGGCACATTCCATTGGAAACATTCCACATGGGGGTGACATGATTTATTCCACTTTCACATTCCACTCAAAATACCCCATTCCACTTTGTGTTTTCCATTGTAGTGGAATGTGAAATGGAATAGGGTGCGATTTATTATAATGTTATAACTTGTAGTTGTAGAAGAGTTGCACTATTAACATGGTAGTTGCAACAAAGTTGTATTGGGATGGTTTTTTAAGTCTAGTTGCAAGCCAATGTGGTCTCCATGGACACAATTTCTCATTGTGAAAGAGTAAAATCATTATTAATTTTTTTCCATACAAAAAAAGGTTTGTTTGTTTCTTTTTTTTACATAAAAAAAAATTACTACTCTTAATCAACTAATGATAATGATTGGTCAAAGTGGTGAGGTTTAAATAATTTCTTAGTTTTTCACTAGTAAGGGAGGAATAACCAAAATTGAATCTTGGATGTGGTGAATATCGATAAGAGGGTCACTTTTATAAATATTCTTAGACAATGGACTCCAAGGTGTTGAAATCAAAGTTAAATAAAATTATAAAATAATTAACTTGTGTATAAATAGTTTTATTTACTAGTTCTTTTTATCTTCAATAAATTAATAATTAATAGTGAAATTTGAAAGTAATTGAAAAAAATGGGATATCTTGACAATAAACTAGTTTTGGGATTACCAAAAATAATAGTATTCCAATATTAACACAAGAATCACTGTGTTTTCCTTTTCCAAAACCCAATGTAATATTTTTTTAATAAAAATACCTAGGTTGAAATGTTCATCAATATTATTGAGTTTAACTATTTGCTTATGATAATCTCAACATAAAAAATGACCTTACAACACCCCCACATTAAAATATAAGACATTTTGTTTGCAAAATCACTTAAATTTCTTAATGTCAAATGGCAAGGTCACCACTACCCATAAACCTTACAACCTTAACAAGACATTAAACTCCTTTCACCATGGCCTCCCATTTGCACAAGCTTTTGCTTTGGCCCAATAACTTATTGCCATCAAAGTTTTGCTTTTTCAATAGAAATTGTTTGTTAAATATCAATCCTAGCAAAGATCACCAATATAATAAGTAATTATTAGTAATAATTTGCATTGGGATTCTCATGAATCTTGAAAATATAGAATCCAGTGTGTAAGCTACATAATAGTGGTAGTATTTGTGTTTTGTTGAACTTAGGTAGTTTTTGAAATTTTGATTTGATTTGCATTTCATGTTTGCTTTGGCAAATGGAAATTTGTTGGTAGGTGGATGAACTTTAAAAGCTTGTGATTGATTTGGGTTGGATATGGTGTATGAGCTTATAAATTGGAGTAATGAAGATTGTATAAGATTTGAAATCTCAACTATTGTCAAGATTCTAGGAGTTTGAGCCTTGAGCTATGGCTTCTAACTATCTACGTTATAGATTTGAACTTATAACTATCTAACTTGTAAATTTTCAAAGTTCAATTCTAACTTTAGCCTTCTATATTCAAGTTTTGCCTTGTTGTGGGCACCTATAACCTATTTTGATTTTATGCAAACAATGTCATAGTAGGAGTCATAAGTTATATGCTTTTGTAACATGTCAAGTTATTAGGACTTAAGTTTAAGAGTCTTAAAAGTCAAACTTCAAGGTCTTGTAATTAGTTTCAATTTTTTTTACAGATGCATATAGAGGTTTCAAAATTCCAAGGTCAAAGACCATGTTTGAGTTTCCTTTATGATGTTAAGCTCCTAAAAAAATAATTGTGTTATTTGATAACATTATAGTTCTACCAATTTTGTTACAAATGGTGGGAGTATTTGTAGTTCTTTAAGAGGCTGCTCGTAAGTACTAGTTTTATCCAAAATATGATACAAATTTATAGTCATAGGATAAAACCAACCATACTTCCAACAAATACATCCTTCAACTAATAAAATATACAAAAACACAACAATTTCAAATTTTATACTTCAAACAAGTAATTTTTCCATATAGGATCATAATATAAAAACAAATAAGAAACAAACAAATTCAAATCTATACTTTAAGCAAGTATATTTGAACAAAACCATAATACAAAAATAAAATAGATTCTATTTTTTCTTCTTCCTATTTCCCCATCCTCATAAGCTCACACTTTTATTGTTTTTTTACAAGTGTTTTCAAACTTCTAAAAATGTACCATACACTCCAATTTGACATGGAAAAGGAAATAGTCCCAAAGTTTCTTCCAAAACCCAATTCAAATCCAAACACTAGTAAATTCTATTAGTGTTACTAGAGTAAATTCTACTTTTAATTATCACCCCTTGTTTTTACATGATGTTATTTAACAACTACCTTTATAGTTTGGTTAACAAAAAACCACAATTTAGAAATATTTTATTTTGGAGAGTATATAGCACCTGGTAGTGCTATATAATACACACATCATTGTCAATGTTCAAAAAATTAAAAAATTACTTGAACTATCAATTCAACGTGGTTCAAGGAGAATGGAATCTAATATTGATCTATTATGACATTGCACATGGCCTTGACTTTTAAGAAAATCTCAATGAACAACAATATCATAAAGCACAAGGTGAAGGTTATCACAAACCTAAACATTTGTAGGTCACAAGGTGTGGCAAGGGGAGAGTCCTTATGCATGGACTCCTTAAGAATGGGGAGGATTTTAGGCCTATACATAGGCTTTAAAACCTTTACACTTTTTAGCAGTAGATATAATATCCCAATTCTTTTATAGAAGGGACATTCATAGATTTCATGCACCCTCCAAATACCATGCCCACAATACATAGTTTTTATCAAAACATTTAATTTTTTCAACAACAAAATGGGTTCAACAACTCCATTATTAATTTTGTAGAATTTTAAAGGTCAAATAATTACAAGGGTGAACCATTATTTCACAACATGCCATGCTAATGTAATAGGGATAATCACTATTGTTACTTGAGTTTGAATCCCTAGTTTTTTAGCAATAACACTTTTGAATTTTAAACTTTTAAACTTCTTTTTTGGGAAATATTTAATATTGAACCTTAGTGGGAGGCATGATACACTAGGATTTTTTTTAATAATGGGGAATTATAGGTAACGGAGGCAAGGCAAAAAAATTGTGAGGGTTTCAACTTTGAACTTTAAAGTCTTTTTTCATTTATATGAAGTTTGTCATGCCTTGAGGGTGTTGTTTTGGAGTAGTTTTTTGAAGAAAAAAAGTTGGATACAAAGGAATTTCATAATGAATTTGAACAAAAAGAAATAGAACATTCATGTTCTCTTGCGTTGTAAAGCACAAAAGCAAGGTTGTATGATTACAATGTATGCTTGAATGTGATGGTATATGAAGCTTTGCATGTTGAAGTTGAAAGGGATATGGATATGAAGTGGAGTAGGACAAGAGAAAGGGTCATGAAGCCCAAAGATGCATGAAAATAGTGAGATATGGATGTTAAGGACATGAATAAAATGATTTTTTCACAAAATGCAGTGGTGACTAGTGAATTTTCAAAAACATTAATGTTGCATCTTGATTAGCATCCTAGGAAGGATTAAGTATTAAATGGCAATAAAACATGTAGGACACTAAAAAATTTGTAATCCTATTAATGTTTAGTGACATGCAATAGCAAGCATCCTAAATCTTACAAACCCAATTCAAATCTCAATTGTTTTGGCAAATTTTTTCAAGAATTTTCAAAAAAAACCTTTTGTATGGGTCATGCCCCAAATTTATTTTCACACACAAAAAAATGATGGTGGTGATTTTAAAAGCCCCTTGAATAAAATTCTTGGTGAATTTTTTTGAACATGGGACAATTAAATGACTTTTTAAAAGGTGGGGTTGTTAAATTGAAAGAGTGAGTGGATTATTTGTTACAAAGAATGACATCTATGCAAGGTTGAGAGAGTATGTATGGGGTTTATTGGTACAAAAAAACTAATATAATGTGAACCACTTCTTAGTGAAGGTCTAGATTTTTATGAAGGGTAATTTCATAGCAACCTAGGTTAGTTAATTATATGTGTTTTTCAAAAAGTAAATCATATAATATTTGGGATAATTTAAAATAAACTTCAAAGAATCTTGAATAAACCTTTAAGTGTACATGATTGTACTAAATTGTGCCTAAAAAGGTTCAAAATCTTAACAATCACTTGCAATGATCACCTAAAAATTCCATCTAATCCTTTCTCTCCATCCTAAACAAACTACCCAATGACAAATGACACTCATATGTAACATAACCATGCCTTTATATCCCAATGCACATTTAGTTTTCCATCTATTTCTTTTGAAAATTCCTTGTATGTTTTCATATTCTCACTCTTCAAAACTATAATTCTTCATATTTTGTGCCATGTTACATGGGGAAAATAAGAAAATGAAAGAACTTGCATTGTTTAAAACATTATTTTAGTTTACATGTAGATTTTTTAAAATAACAAGGCGACATTAGGCCCTTAAGGTGCAATCCACAAAAAAATGGACGAGCTCCTATTAATGTTATCCAACCATACCATAAGACCATTACATGACTTTTGAATGAAAGTATTTTTAGTAATTGTTTTATCTTTTTCATTGGCGTATCTTTTAACATTACATATTAGTTTCCTCTCTAGGAGAGTCAAGGTTAATTTCATGAATTGTAAGCCAATGGAATTATGAAATGTGTATGGGTTTTTTTCTTGTTTGATCTTTTCAAGTAGTTGTGCTCCTCCAAATGCTAATTTATATGTTTTTTTACTCTTATATTACTTGTGTTCATTTATCAAGGACTCCATATGGTGCACAAAGATGGCTTAAAGTAACAAATGTAACTTGATTAATGACAAAACACAACTTGACAACGACTTGTTGATTAAGTCTAGTACTAATCGTGCTCACATGTGTTTTACATGGCACTATATCAATATAAAAGAAAGAGATGAGTTTTATTGAAACTAAACATTGTACAACTTTACTAAGTAATGCACTTAGAGAAACCACATGCAAATTACTCACCAAAACTAAGAACAATAATAGTGGTCACAATTTAACTATAAAGAAGTCAACTAGATGTAAATGAGCTTGATAGTTCATTGCAAGCTCAACCTCATTCAATGATGTCAAGCTTTCTATTTGAAATGTACTAATCTTAACTTGCTCCTATAAGTTTTGAAATGATTTCTACAAAAAAAAAATCATAACAATATTGGTAATCATCTCCTTTGTTGGACAATATTGAAACTCAACTTCATTGCAAGAGATTTGTTCCTTCAAATGGAACCAAATGGCTATGTGTTTTGTACATAAATGGTGCATGGGATATTACTATTGTTTTTGGAATATGACTTCATAGTAGTATACAAGCTAGGCAAGACCAATGTAATTGTAAATGATTTTTCCAAATTACCTAATATCACAAAACCCATAGGAGTCTTAGAACAAACCAAACATGCCAATTTGTTTTTCACATAATCACATAGAGGTTAGCTAAGAGGGTTGAAACCTTTATAATGAAGAATGATGTTTTGTACAAGATGGGACATGACAACATCGTCTTCTTGTGCAGAATCATCATCGTTGTCGTCTTGGAGAAAAAGGGATGCATAGGCAATGTCTGTCAACCACAAAAGCATAAAAGGTGATGAAGGAGTTGCATGAAAGAGTAGTAGGAGGACATTTTGTAACCAAAATCACATTGAAATTTTTTTTGGATGGAGGGTGCTAATGGCCTATAATGTACAAAGATTTTTGTGATTTCTATAGATTGTGTGACACATCAATGCATTGGAAGGTTGGCTAAATTAATCACAAGTCTTCTAAAGGAACCATTTATGAAATGGGGACTTGATTTTGTGGGACCAATAAAGCCAACATGAAAGTATATAGGGAACAAGTACATATTGGTGGCCATTAATTACCCAACAAAATGGGTGGAAGCTAGAGTGTTAAAGACAAATACTACAATAATAACAACAAAAAAATTGTATGAGTGCATTCTTACCAAGTTTGGATGTCCACTAATTATAGTCATGAATCAGGGTGTGCGTTTTATTAATGATGTTATCAAACATTCAATAGATCATTTCTTATTAAAACATGTTAGTTCCATTACTTATTACCCACATGGGAATGGTTAAGCATAGTCCACTAACAAGGTGTTGGGAACATTGTTGACTAAGTTGGTTAATGAGAATAAAACGTATTGGGATGAACATTTATCAACAATTTTGTTTTCTTATAGAACAACATACAAAGTAGTTACATGATATACACCATACCACACTAGAAAAAAAACATGTATTTTTGACTAGTCTCTACTATTAAAATTTAGTTGTAAGCGACATTTACAACTAAAATCTCATTAGTTGTTTTGGACAAGTCGCATGAAACATTAGTTGCAAACGACAAGAGTATTGGATGAAAGAAAAAGTCAACAAATATAAGTTCATCCTTTGACTCCATTGTATACGTATTGTGACATGCAATTACAATGCAACTATTTTGGTCACAATTGAGGCAAATGATGTGTTGTCACGTGTTTTAATATTTAATTATTTAAAATATAATAATAATTATTATTTTGAAATAATCTAGGACGTTCAATTCAAATGTTTGGGTGATATTATATTATGACACATGGCCCAATGTAAATATGCCACATGGCACCTTAAAATGAATTTAATACAAAATATTAATATTAAGTTGGTAGCTGCTTAGGTAGGTACATAAATAGGTGCCTACAAACCTAGGCTACATACCTACCTACCTACCTATTTAGGTAAAAAGGTAGGTAGGTAGGTTTACCATCCTAGGTTAAATACCTATTCATATAAGTAGGTACTTAATAGGTAGGTACATAGGTTGACTTAGGTGGTTAAGTCATACTATGTACCTACATAGTTAGGTAGATAAGTAGGTTGGGGAGGTTGATAGTTTAAAATTATGCATAACTTTTCTTTTTGTTTTGGGTTAAGCCTTTTGATTATCTCATCCCATGTGCATAACTTTCTTAATGTGAAATTTGATGACCACACCCCTTATTTATATAATGTTCAAAATAGGAATGGAGAACAAACAATATGGGATAAGTTTTGAAGTTGCAACTTTTTCACAAACTAAATTGCAACTCCAAAACTTTCCTCATACTTTTTGTTATTAGTTTTTAAATTTATAAACAATTCAAGTACATGGCTCATTAGATAATTAGATAACAATTTAATTAATAATGATTAAATTTAACATATATTTAAAATATAAACTATACACTACAAATATTAAGTATTCATTATCAATTACTTAAATAAATAATAAAATTTTAATATTTATCTAATTAGCTATTTAGTTTTTCACAAGTTGTCAATACATGACTAAATAATAACTAAATAACATATATATATAGATAATATAATTAATGTTTAAAATATATATATATTTCAAATTATAAATAATGAAAAAAATTATTATAAAAAAAATCTTACACTATTTAAAAAAAGTAATATTGAAATAGTTACATTAATTACTATATAATTACATTTATTATTGTAAAAAAATTCATATATAAGAAATTATAGAATTTTTTAAAATAAAAACTTAAATAATTTTATAATAATTCCTGAAATTACAATCATTACAATAATTATTTTAACTACGTCATAATCTTTCCAAATTTCAATTCAGATTTAAATTTATTAATTACAGATTTTGAATAATTATGTTTGGTTAAAAAATAATTATGCATATATTATAATTAATTATTATATGAAGTAATTACAATGATTTTAAAGTAATGTAACATTAATTATGGCAATGAATTTCTTATACTGTAAGAATATAAAATATATAATGAAAAAATATATTATTTAAAAATAATTATTTAATGTAACTTATAAGTAATAAATATAATCATTTATAATTATTTGTAAAAGCGATTCATTACAAATAACACTAGTAGAAAAAAACCTTAAAACTCAATCAATAGTTTTTGGAATTGAAATAGCAAATTTCAAATTTAAATAGTTTTTTTCAAATTCAAATAATTAAACAAAGAATTCCAATAAAATTTTTAAAATTCAAATGTTATATATATATATATATATATATATATATAATTCTAGTAGCAATTTTCAGTATTGAAACATCGATTTTAATGTTTAAATATAATTTTCATAATTTGAATTATAATTTTATACTCAAACATATATTTTTGAATAAAATTAAAAATTTTAAGAATTCATATTTAAATCTTCAAATTCAAATATTGATTTTTAGATTCAAATAAAATGTTTTAGAATTGGAATAACAATTTTTAGATTCAAAAAATTATTTTTAATTAAATAGAAAAATCAGCATGAAAATAAAAAATTCAAATTCACATAAATATTCCTTAAATTCAAATATCAATTTTAAAATTCAAATATATATGCATTTCATAACTGAATATTAATTTTTAAATTCATTATATGAACAATATACGTACATACACATAATTAATATACACACAAATATATATTTATGATATATGTAATATATCATAAATATAATTTTAATACATACATAAAAATACACCCCTGTGTCACCGCATAATACCTTTAGGATGTGACTAATTTGGTGTCTATTGCAACTAATGGGACATATCAATATATTCATGGATGAAAATTAACCTAAAAGCCATCCAATTGATAAGATGAAATTTCCAATAGTTGCATCATAGTTGTGAGAGTGACCAAAATAGTTGAAATTTGATTTTATAGTTGTGAATACTCCCAAACTTAATCATAAACAACTACAAGTCCCATGTAGTTGCAAACAAAGTGGTTACATTTTGGCTGATTTCTATTAGTGCCAGCTTGTTTATGGGTTACATCTTAATTTAATGCCTACATAGTACATCCTACCAGTAATTGGTAGTGATCATAGAGAAGGAAATCATGTTAGAGTTTTAACAAGTAAAGTTTCAAAGCTAGAAAAGCTGCAAGAAGATAAATTGCAATTTGAGGTGAAATTAAAAACATAGTAGTGAAATAAGGCTTTGGGGAGTTAATAGAAGAATATAAAAAATAAGTTTAGATTCAATGATTTTGTTTTGTGGTTTCCAAAGGTGAGTAAATCACATCTTGGGAAGTTCATTAGGAAATGGTTTGGGCCATGTAGATAATATGTGTTGCCTAACAATACGATATTACTAGTGACATTCACTTTGAACCTAATCCCATGTTGGTTAATATTCATAAATTGAAACTGTACAAATCTATTAAATCTAAGGTGCGAAATTTTGAAATACAAACATTGGTTTATTGGTAAAAACCACAGACAACAAATCAGTCACGAAAAGTGAGTTGAACATGATAGTGAAACAAATGAAAAAATAAATAACAAAGTTGCACCACATTGACTTCAAATGGGGGATGATAGTTTGGCCACCGCAACCATAGAAAAAATTGATTGAATCAATAGTTTAGTTGGCTGATTGTATTAATGAGTTGAGACATATCTTAATACACATGGCAACAAAACGAGGAAAGAATGGACGAATGGCGACAATTCTACGAAGATGAATGAAAAGGGAAATAGTGCATCTTGACCATTGAAATATGAAAGGGGTGTTAATTACTTCCACATGGACGTAAAGGAAAAAAACCATCATGAATTGAATGGGGTGTTTAAAAAAAACAAAAATTTAATGTAGAAACAATGGGCTACCCTAAAAGAAAAAATACGAAGAAGCAATGGTCATCGAGCTTCTTGGCATTCTAGGTTTTTTGACAACACATTCATGTTTTGTGTTTATAATGTATGTTGTAACATGAATGAAGAGAATGCGCTTAAGTGATTGTAGAAATTAGTGAAGGAAGAAAAAATGCAGAGAATTACAAAATGGGAGAAAATATAGAGATTTGAAAGAGAAAAATATGTAGAAAAAGTTCTTGAAAGGCAATGAAAAGTGTATAAGGAATTGGAAAAATAGGCTGAAGAACCAATGTATAACATTGACCATTGGTCGCAATTTCCCCTTTGGAATCACCTTCGACATTTGAATTTGAGGAGGAAAGAAGGTTTGAAATAGGGATTGGTGTAACAATTTGGTGTGTAGACAACATTCAAGAATCAATATAACCTATGTTGGAGCATTTGCAAAAAAACATTTTGAATAGCAGATAATGTGTTACACCAAAACCAAGTGCAACATAGTAGGAACCGGTAGAGATTTTGGATTCAAGTGAAGAAGAAAACGAAGAGTACAAAGGTGTAACACAACAATTAATTGAAGTAGCGTTAGAAGTTTGGGAGGTTACAACACTCGCGTTGGAGGAGATGTAGCCACAAATGGAAAGACAAGAACTCATGTCCACCACACCATTTCAATTAGTTTGGAAAATTCACCAAGCTTTAGAAGTGAAGACAAAAAAAGAAATCTATGGATGATGGATTAGAAGACTCTAGAATAGAGAGGGATTAAGAACCCATATGATAGAAGAATGTTTTTTACCCCAACCAAATAAAATTATTCCAAACACATTGAGAAAATAAAAATGTGGAAGAAGATGGGAGAGGGAGAAGAGGCTTGGGCTAATAAAGTAGGTTTAGTCACATTCACTATGAAAAATCATGTTCGTGAAGACCACATTGCCTTGCAATTAAAGTTCAAAAACCATTTAAATACAATTGTGTTGCAAATACATGCTTCAAAATGCAAATCCTATGCAACTACACTTTATAAATATAGTGATTTAATAAATCAATTTCCACCTCAAAAAATAAGCTAGTTGTTTTGTAGTTAAACCATAATTTTGAATGTGTTTTGTATACAATAATTTATACACACCATATTTACTCATGTAATCAACTACATTTGACTTTTTGAAGAGTTGCATTGTAGTAGTAACATGCAACTAAATTAGAATTGTTAAAAACAAGCTACACATTGAGTAATTTTTTTGCAACTAGTGTATAGCTTTCATACGTGCGATGATGCCATATGTCCACATTCCCATTGTCCATGAGGTACAAGCTTTGTAACTAGTTTTCAATTATGAAATCTATTCCTACAACCAATTGGCCATTATGTTGCCATTAAATGGCCACTACTTGGCCACTGATAAAATAATATTAATTCATTATCCATATAAAGTGTGAATTTGTAGACCTCAAATTGGATCCTAATGCTACATAAACAATATTTTAAATCTTTATATTGGAGGTACATCAAGATATTCAAGCTTATACACTTAGAATTTTTTTAGGCTACATGAACAAAATGGAATTGATAATGGCCGATTCTTTTGTGGATAGCTCCTTGGCACCCACAAGGGTTTCATTTTGTGGCATATTTAATATATAATATTTAGAGAAAATAATTTACTACATATTAAACATTAATTTGTGGCTTAATTTACTTAAACATTATGAATTAAAAACTTGGTTAAATCATTGGCCCTTAATCTAAATTAATCAATCTAATTCAAAAAAATTGAAATTAATTAATTCAGATAATTTATTTTTACATAATTAACTAAATAAATAATTTTAAAATACTATAGTAAATATTATAGTCTTTTGTGTGTGTGATTGGTGTTTAATTGTTGTATTAATAATATTCAACTACATTACAACTCATAATATCATGTTGGCATACATACATATCAAACAATAAAATTCATGGAACATGAAAATTTACTTTTGAATTGAAATTAAAAGCAATGTGTATATTCTATTAAACATTCAATAAAGGTGTACATATGGATATGTTTTTAAATACCTTGGTGTTTTTTACTCAAATTCTTGCTTATTTATTTATAATAATTAATAATTAATATGTAATATACTTAATTACTACGAATAAATAAAGAAATAAATAATCAAATATTCATATGAATTCATTAATCAAATTTAAATAATAATAATTAGTTAACTCAGATAATAAATAAATAAATATTTAAATAGATAATTAATTATCTGAACTATATTAATTAATTAAAATAATAAATCCAGATAATTAATTATTAGAAAATTAATTCAAATAAATAAATTTCAAATAATTATATCAGATGATTAATTATAAAATTCAGATTAATTACCCAAAAAAAAAACCAAAGCATGTGAGAAATTTTGTTTTTTGTAGTTACAACTCAATTGCAATTAAGGTGCAACTAAAAGATTTAACCCATATGCTTTGTTTTCAAATTTTCATTTCACAAACTATATAAAGGAGGCATCTTCTCTTGTATTTTCACATTAAAATGCATGTGTCATGTTCATATGAGCTTATAAAAGCTTAACCCTAAATGCAAAACATAAAATAAAATAAAAAACTTCATGGCTATTCTTTAGTTCACTTAGTCTTGTGTTTTCCAACCTATTTGCCTACTTAGGTAAATAAGTATGTCCTACTTTTCTACCTACTTAAACCTTATTATGGATATATAATGAATTTTTTTTGTGCTTGGAGCCTTTTCTCTAATTTCCCATAAATTGTGTTGAATCTTAAAACATTCATAACCATCAAGAAAATTGGAAATGTGAACTCAACATATTATAATTTTCATTAGGATATTTTCATTAACACCCAAAATATATGATATTTAGATTTCTTTTTCAAGTGACAATTAAACATCACCCAAAACTTGTCCAAATTTGACCTTAAATGTTTCATTTATGTTGGTGGGATGAAAACAACCCAATGACATATTCAATACCAAACTAATATTGTTTTATTGATATCAAACTATGTTCACATGCCTTGATATAAAACTGTAATGTTTATAACAATTTCAAAGCACGTCCAATTTTCATTTTAGATGTCTTTTTGTGATGGAGTTGAAGTGACAATCATCCATAAAGTATTGAGCCAAATTTGGCTATAAACAAGATGTGAAAGTAAAATATTTAATATCCTTTTATATTGTTGGTTATTTACTAGAACCTATTGTAGCAATTTGGCAATGTTGATGACTATTTTTCAAAAATATATAGCTAT
>Ga0209611_10002146_pt1 | contig 34617 bp, 15 predicted proteins | sample S1TSphgellanicum_3_FD_187693 | JGI IMG/M metagenome (GOLD analysis project Ga0209611, IMG submission 187693) | Host-associated microbial communities from peat moss isolated from Minnesota, USA - S1T2_Fc - Sphagnum magellanicum MG (SPAdes) (version 2) | ecosystem: Host-associated > Plants > Peat...
CATTCGTTTGACATCTCCACGCATTTGCAAAGTGAATGCATTGTTTGGTTCAAGAACATCAGCCTTGTTAAGGTCCTTCAACGCTCCTTGATAATCCTCCAACATCCTTTTGACATTTCCACGCCGTTTCAAAGTGAATGCATTATTTGGTTCAAGAACATCAGCCTTGTTAAGGTCCTTCAACGCTCCTTGATAATCCTCCAACATCTTTTTGACATTTCCACGTCGTTGCAAAGTGAATGCATCGTTTGGTTGAAGAACATCAGCCTTGTTAAGGTCCTCCAAGGCTCCTTGAGAGTCGTTCAACATTCGTTTGACATCTCCACGCATTTGCAAAGTGAATGCATTGTTTGGTTCAAGAACATCAGCCTTGTTAAGGTCCTCCAAGGCTCCTTGAAAGTCCTTCAACATTCGTTTGACATTTCCATGCCATTTTAATGTGAATGCATTGTTTGGTTCAAGGACATCAGCCTTGTTAAGGTCCTCCAAGGCTCCTTGAAAATCGTTCAACATTCGTTTGACATCTCCACGCTTTTGCAAAGTGAATGCATTGTTTGGTTCAAGAACATCAGCATTGTCAAGATCCTCCAAGGCTCCTTGAAAGTCGTTTAACATCCGTTTGACATCTCCACGCGTTTGCAAAGTGAATGCATTGTTTGGTTCAAGAACATCAGCCTTGTCAAGGTCCTTCAAGGCTCCTTGATAATCCTTCAAAATCCTTTTGACATCTCCACGGCTTCGTAAAGTGAATGCATCATTTGGTCCAAGAACATCAGCCTTGTCAAGGTCCTTCAAGGCTCCTTGATAGTCCTCCAACATCCCTTTGACATTTCCACGCCATTTCAAAGTGAATACATCATTTGGTCCAAGAACATCAGCCTTGTCAAGGTCCTTCAAGGCTCCTTGATAATCCTCCAACATCCCTTTGACATTTCCACGACATTTCAAAGTGAATACATCATTTGGTTCAATAACATGAGCTTTGTCAAGGTCTTTCAAGGCTCCTTGATAATCCTTCAACATCTTTTTCACATTTCCACGGATTCGCAAAATGAATGCATTACTTGGTTCAAAAACATCAACCTTGTCAAGGTCTTTCAAGGCTCCTTGAAAATCCTCCAACATCATTTTGACATTTTCACGGATTCGCAAAATGAATGCATCGTTTGGTTCAAGAACATCAACGTTGTCAAGGTCTTTCAAGGCTCCTTGAAAACCCTCTAACATCTTTTTGACATCTACACAGATTCGCAAAGTGAATGTGTTGCTTGGTTCAAGAACATTAACCTTGTCAAGGTCCTGCAAGGCTCCTTGAAAATCCTCCAACATCTTTTTGACATCTCCACAACTTCGCAAAGTGAATGCATTGTTTGGTTCAAGAACATCAGCCTTGTCAAGGCCCTCCAAGGCTTGATAATCCTCCAACATCCTTTTCACATCTCCATGGATTCGCAAAGTGAATGCGTTGTTTGGTTCAAGAACATCAACCTTGTGAAGGTCCTCCAAGGCTCCTTGAAAATCCCCCAACATGTTTTTGACATCTCCACAACTTCGCAAAGTGAATGCATCGTTTGGTTCAAGAACATTAGCCTTGTCAATGTCCTACAAGGTTCCTGGATAGTCCTTCAATTTCTGTTTGACATTTCCACAACTTTGCAAAGTGAATGCATTGTTTGGTTCAAGAAAATTAGTTTTGTCAAAGTCTTCCAACATTTTTTTGACATCTCCACGGCTTTGCAAAGTGAATGCATTGTTTGGTTCAAGAAAATTAGCCTTGCTAAGGTCCTTCAAGGTTCCTTGATAATCATTCAACATCCTTTTGACATCTCCACCCCTTTGCAAAAATGATTGCATTGTTTGATTCAAGAACATCAATGTTGTTATGGTCTTGCAAGGTTCCTTAATAATCATCTAACACCTTTTTAACATTTCACGACTTTGCAAAGTGATTGCGTTGTTGGAATCAAGAACATGAGCGTTGTCAATGTCTTGCAAAGCTCTTTGATAATCATCCAATATGCTTTTGAACGAAATTCATGACTTTTCATTGTTGTAAAACTATTTGAAATAGTTGGATGAAACTTTTTAATATAACCCCATTTGAAACCTAGGAATGTTGTGTTCATGTTTTAATTATTCACTACTTGAACTCTGAAACAAATTGCATTCATTACAACCTTCATACCATTAATTAAAAACACAAACTTAGTTTTGACATTACAAGACATATTGAGTTCAAGATGATAGATGTTAGAATGTGAGGCACATACTTACAAGTTTTGAGAAATTGCACAAAAGGTGGCACTTGAATGAGCTTGATAATTCTTGTTGTCCTTTCACATTAGTTGCTAGCCCGATGAAATGCATGCGAGGACTGTTGCAAAGAAGAGGATCAAGTTAACCCACTTGAATATAAAATCATAGTAAATGAACCTTTAAGCAAATTCCAGCCATTATGCATCTAGGAATATGCATGTTATTGTTATTGTTTTAAAGGACATGGAACCAAAGTTTTAGACATACTAGGGTTGATCATAAAAACATGATGGTATGTGAGATGCACTTACATTTGGAAATTGGATGATGAATACTCTTCTTGTTGCATTGAGCCATCAAGCCCTCTAAACGCATGTGATGCTGGCAATAGGGGAACAAATGAACCAACCTTGATAGAAATTTGGAGCAAGCACCTTGATGCAAATCCAAGCCAAGGGAGAAGTAATTTCTTGGATTCCTTCCATTTATGCTAGACCGGTGAAGAACTTCTGGTTTTTGAAGAAAGGATGCAAGGGATCATCTAGATGCAAATCTGAGCCAAGGGTGAACTGGTCCATGGGATTCCCTGCACTTAGGGTAGACCCATGAACAACGTCGAAGGTGGCTATGAAGAGGTTGAGAAAAAGGATGCAACTGGTCCTTCTAGGATGGTACACGCCATGTGGCAGCAAAGACAATTGAGGCTGGTTAAAGTTTTTTGTAGTACCTACTCAGAACTTTACTCTGGAATATATTATTGCAAGTGGATACTTTGCTGACTTTTTCTCTGGTTGTTGTGTGCTTTCACGCTGTCCAAGATTGGAAGTCTTTAATAAAGTTATGCGTGCGTCCTGGACACGGAACTTCCTCTGATCACTCAAATGTTTGGCGTTTAGAAAATGGAGGCAAGCGGTCCATCATTGATGGACTGGTGCCCACCATGTGTGTGTCAGCAGAGAAAATTGAGGCCAGGTAGAGTTTCCTAGAGTACTTTGTCTGAACTTTCCTCTTACATGAATTATATCAATTTGTCCAACTTTTTCTCCCTTGATTACACCTACCGGGAAACATTGTTCATAATTCGTTTCCCATAAAGTCATGGCACATGCAAACCTCAAACTTTCACATGCGTAGGTGCTAGGCCTAGACTTGAAATTTTTGTTGGCCTTGCCTACCAAGGCAAGGATATTGTGCTTAGATTCATTAGAGAGTTTAGCAGCTTAAGGGATTTTGGCCTCCTGGGTAATAGGTCTATTTTTATATGAAGATTTTTGAAAGATGATATTTTGGCTTGTGTTGAAACTTGAGATTAGTTATAGAGTTATATTATCTTGAAGGATTTTGGTTTCTTTTAGAGGATTTCTGAAGATTATAATTTTTGCATGGAGAAATATTTGAGTTTTCATAATTCTTCTTTTGCATTAAGATACTTTTTAATGTAAATGGCAAGGGCACAGTGTGACAGACCCCTTGTTATGATCAGTAAAGTTTTTAGCCTTTACAAAATGGATGCACTAGGTCATTGCTTGATGATGCACACAGCATGCAACTGCACATGTCACCAGAGAAAAGTGGGTCTACTGTTGTGCTTCCAATAAACACACAAAAATTGGTGAATTCTTTCAATTTTTTCAAAAATAGTGATTTTTCTCCAAAAAATGCAAAAAGTGACAAAATGTTCCAAATATGAAAACCAAAATATTTAGTTATCCTTCCATAGTTTTGGCTACATATCAAAAACCAAACTCAAAAATCGGGCGATTTTCTCACTTCTGGTGATTGAAACCCTGAAAAATAATTCAATTTCAAAAATTTTAAATTCTTTTTGGAAAAAATTGGGCAGTAAAAAAAAGGGTTAATGCAAATAAAGATGCCTCAGTTACTCTCCACGTGCCACAGGTTTCTGCCTAATTGGGCATGAGGATTTCTTGGTGCTAAAACTAACTTTTTCCAAATCTCTAGGGTGACCTATTCAAACATCAACAAGCCATCCATCATCGTGCAAACATGGCTTGGGTAGCAAAGGGTTCCAGAGGTCTTCCACTTTCAATTTTGCATGCTTTTCATAGACAGAGGGTGTTAGTGACGTCGCAGCAGGTGTATGCTGCAACTATTTTAATGTGACAAGCCATTATAACTGGCGAGGGTTCTTCTAGGCTAGGTGTTTTTTCTAGTGTACCTCCCCTCTTGTTTTTTAACATGCTTCTTATGATATTGGGGTCGACTATGTGACTTTTTCTCACTCCTCTTGCTTGCCCACCTTGTTGACCATTTTTGTTTTCTGGCTCAGACATGGGTCCTTTCTGTTTGTTCCTTGTTTTCCCCCTCTTTCTGGTGCTTTCTCTTAATAAAGTTCGACACGGTTTGATCACTTGACTCAATTAAGGTTTCCCCAAGGGACGTATCCTAACGAAACTAGAAAGATTCCATGGTCACAAACAAGTAATCAAAAATCAGCGGTACATATTTCATAGCTGTACTTGCAGGGCAGCTCACTAGACAGAATATTTCCTCTGCTGAAAGACGGGCGGATCCAGTGTAGTGGAAGGCCCTGGTGTCATGGAAGGCCTTGGAATTGAGGGCGGAGCCCGAGGTCTGGGTATACTGCCCTGACACCAGGGCCTTCAGAGGACATTATGACAGATATAATGGACTGAACCTGCCGATTCTGCACGTTTTCGGTCATTGATGTTTTTCAGAAAACGGTCACAGTGGCAGATTGTGCCTTCTCTTACCTACCTGGACTATGTTAAGACCTACCTAGTTACTTTAAGGCCTACCTAAGCAGCACATTTAGCCCATTATGCCTGGGAGCCAGCATTGGGTGCTGGTTATGGCTCCCAGTTTGCCAATGGCTTTTTACAGGATGGATGCCTTTTGTCTAACCAACCTTAGAATTTTTATCATCAATGAAGGATGATAGCTTGATCAAATTTTCAAAAAGGATGAACATTTTGAACTTGTAGCTAATTAGTAGAATTGCACTTTTATTGGGCATTTTCTCTTTCTCACCCAAATTTCTTTTCTTCTGAAGTTCAAACACTCAACTTCAAGAAATTCCTGACAACTCTCTCACAAGTCAAAATTTCAAAATTCCAACATTTTACCTGACTTTGGGGAGTTATGTGATTGCATGACCAGGGTCATCCCAGTTGGGACTGTTTTGACCAAACTTCAATTAAGGGGTTAACAAGGGATGTGTCACACTGTGGCCTTGCCATTTACATTAAAAAGTATCTTAATGCAAAAGAAAAATTATGGAAACTCAGATATTTCACCATGCAAAAATATAATCTTGAAAAAATCCTCTAAAAGAAACCCAAATTCTTCAAGATATTATAACTCTATAACTAATCTCAAGTTTCAACACAAGCCAAAATATTCTAAGGACCCAACTTGGGTCACAAACCCTACGCTTATTTCATATTTATTGGGGGCTACAAATATAGTCAAGTTGAATAATCATACCAAACATCTAACATCCATGGGTGGGGAGGAGTAGAAGTCATGAGCAATCTAATCAACCCACACACTCACCCATTAGCTTTGAGCCTGGGTCTACTAGCCCATACCATACAAGAATTAGGTGATTTATTAACATGCTTGTTTAAGCTCTTTGGGGTGCATTGTGGCAGTCATTAACATGTGCTCAACCAATGCTTTGTTTCTTGATGCATAATTAGGGTGCCCTCACAACGACTACCAAAGGTTACCAAAGGTAGGGAGTTTAATGCAAGCTGCTGCACTTACCTATTATACCTAATGAACCTTTCAACCTTGGTCGACCCAGCTACACAAAAACACAGGGTAGATTGAAATAAATAACTCACATGTCAGTAAGATCTACATGGATATGTCCTTAGCGACCTCCCACAACAAGTCAAGTGGTCTTGGCAACGAAGTTTCGTGTTACCCTTCACTGGGGGATTTCAGCAACTACAACCCCTAACATCTCACATTCCAAACAGGTTGTGAACTCTGGGAAGAATACTCATAGTTGAAGTTGTGTTATTCAACTGCTTGGCATGTGGCCTGGATCACTGTTTTACTATAGACGATGTAATTGTACCCCCCCTTGCACGCCGACAACTTGCCTCGAGCTCATCCATGGTGGATCAAAGTCCTCCTTGGTGCTAGATGTGTCAACCTTACTTTGGGATCCAAACAACACTGCAAGAGAATGTTCATTACCCATGTTCGCAAGCTGTTTTGCACCAATATTCCCACTATTTCTAAATGTTGGGATAGTTGGAGGCACCATTATGTTCTGACTAGGTTGCTTGTCTAGCTACTAATTAGGTTGAACACCTACACTTGCACAACGTGTGGTAGAAAAAGGTTCAAGCATGTCACACATATAGGAAAAGATTAGCCCAATGTAAAACAACCCAACAAGTTTTACAATTGCAGCTGGATCTAGCGACCAAGACGAAACATTGCATACACATAACTGTTGGATACTTGTCTTACAACAAAATCGCATAATACATGGACACCCATTCGACCTTGTGCAAATGCTTCTAAAACCATGTTGAAGATGGAAAGTGGGTATAAACACATAATCACTCCCCCATTTTTATTCACTTTGATTTAGATAGGATTTTTTTTTCATTTATGGTTTATGATCCAACTAGGGTTGTAAATAGATATCAAAACATCTCTTGCCATCAAGCACACAACTTGGAACAATCAACCACCTCAAACTACATGTGAATAACTGAAAGGAAAACCTTATCTGTGCAACAAAATTTAGAGACAAGTGTTTTCTTAGATTCAAAATTGTTGCATGGCCGCATTAATCCTGACCACTTACATGCGAAGCAAAGTAGCATGGGAAATCTATTGTTCTTTAGATAAGTTTGCAATGGTGGTGGATGTTGCAAGTTGGGTTGAGGACTCCAACATGTTGGAGTTTTTATAGTCCGAAATTTTTAAGTTTAAACCTTTCACTTTCACCATATCAAACCAAGTCCTTACCAATAGACTACATCATCAAAAGATGTCAAAAAAAATTTAAGTTTTTTATTTCACATGTTATAAAAGTGCAAGAAAGTAGTTAGCTAAATCTAATGACGAAATTCAATGATTAAACTTAATGGTTAAACTTCTTTAATGATTAAATTCAATGGCTAAATTTAATGACTAAACCTATTTAATGACTAAATTAAAAACCTAACCTAATGGTTACATTTATTTAATGATTAAATCAAATGGTTAAACTTAATGGCTAAACCTATTGAACAACTAAATATAATGGCTAAACTTCATTTTAAAACTTATTTATCGACTAAATCCAATGGCTAAAATTACTTAACGACTAGATACAATGACTAAATTTAATGGCTAAACCTATTTAAGGATTAAATTCAATGACTAAATGTAATGGCTAAACCTATTTAATGATTAAATGCAATGGCTAAACTTAATGGTTAAACCTATTTAACAATTAAATCCAATGGCTAAATTTAATAGCTAAACATATTTATTGATTAAATGTAATGGCTAAACTTAATGGCCAAACCTATTTAAGGATTAAATTCAATGGTTAAACCTATTTAATGACTAAATCCAATGGCTAAACTTAATGGCTAAACCTATTTAATGACCATATCTAATGGTTAAACTTAATGATTAAACCTATTTCACAATTAAATATAATAGTTAAACCAATTTATTGATTAAATCCAATGGTTAAAATTAATGGCTGAACCTATTTAATGATTAAATCCAATGGCTAAACTTAATGGCTAAATACAATGACTAAACTTAATAGCTGAACCTATATAATAAAAAAATTCAATGGCACATTTAATGGCTAAACTTATTTAATGATTCAATTCAATGGATAAACTTTTTTAATAATTAATTTCAATAATTAAACTTAATGACAAAATATATTTAATGATTAACTCTAATGGTAGAACTTAATGTTTAAATTTAATTAATGATTAAATTCAATAATTAAATTTAGTGACTAAACCTATTTAACAACTAAATTCAACAATTATAATTTATGGCTAAATTTATTTAATGATTAAATTCAATGGTTAAATTTAGGACCAATTTTTATTTAATTGATGATTAACTCTAATGGTTAAACCTATATAATGATTAAATGATCAGCTAATTAATATAAATTAAGTAGCTAAAATTATTTAATGATTAAATATAATGGCTAAATTTTAAAATTATATTTAATGGTTAAATCTTACTAATTAATTTTAATGGTCAAATTTAATATAAAATAAAATGGTTAAATTTGGCTTAAATGATTGGCTAAAATTGGTTAAACCTAGCAAATAAACTTTATGGCAAAATGGGTTACAAGAAGGTGATTTGAAATGTAAGTAGGTAACCATGCAAGTAGTTGGGTGGGTGAAACAATATATGTTGATAGGTAGGTGGGTTGGTTTTTTTTACTAAATTAATAGTTATTTTGATTATATTTGTTTATTTGACCCTTTGTAATTGGCCTTATTGATTAAAACATAATCCTTTTGATTGAGATGATTTTTTTGGGGTCAAATTTGATTGCGTGGTTATTTGACATATGGTTAAATTAGTCATCATAATCAAATTGATTAGTCAAAACATACCCATGTCATTTAGTATTTTGGCCTCCAATCAAAACATACATGTTATTGATCAAAAATAATTTTTTAGTCATTGTGCATAGTTTGAAAAACCTAGAATTTTAGTAGTGGGTAATGTTAAGTTGTAGACCTTTGATGCATATTATTTCCTACCAATTGAATTATAAGCATTTTATTTTTAATCCATGGTAAATTTTTAAGTTCTAAATTGGCAATTTCATTTCCATGCTCGTCATCATTGCATGTTGTTATTCATATTGTTTATTTATGAGCAACAATGTCATTGTGCCATATAGATTTTCACCCCATTCCAACTAGAGCCCCTACCCATTTTTTGTGGTAACATCTATAAATCGTAATCCTTGATGCAGGGGCTAAAATGGTATTTAATTTATTTGTAAAAGGAGGTGCCAATGGCCATTTCATAATTGAATTGCTTTTATGGATTTGGGTTTGAAAGGTCATGTGGAACAACTACATGATTGGACATGTTCAAACACATTTGAATGATAATTAAATTATTTATACTAGGGTATTTTTCAAGTATGTAAACAACCCATTGTCATTGAATATAGTTATTAGTGGTCTACTTCAATAAAAATTAATTCTAGCAAAATTTCATGTCAATGGATTATGACACAAAACAAAACACCAAAATTATCAGGCCATGTTAATCAGAGCACTTAGTTGTCCATTGTTCAATATCAACCTTCACCTTTCACTAGCATTAGAAGCCCCTCAATACTAGATCAAATAGTTGACAAGCTTGTATAGTTATGGTCATTTTTGGCAATCAAATCAAATCCACACAATGTCTTTAATATCTAGCAACTCATGCATCATGGCCTACATCCTTCAAGCCATGGTAATTAGAATCTCAATAAACACAAAAGTTATAAACCAATTAAACACAAAGAACTAGCTTGACAACCAATAGTTTTTGCATCAAAAGAACTTGCATTCTAATTTGTCCACACAAACATGGGCATCTATGTTGCCACCAAGTCAAAAGTTTATACCTTTATTTTGTATGTTAGAAGAAAAAAAACATTTAGGTATAAACATAATTCCCATGAGCATATGGGTAAAAACAATACATGTTACTTGTCCACTACTTGGGTGAATAATTGGGTATTAGTGACCCCAATACTAAAGAATTTGGTGTCAAATTGAGATTAGTATTTTCTACATGGCTAACTATCACCCACTCCAAAAGTCGATCTTTTGGGTGTCAATGGGTTGAGTGCAAATAATGGAATTGTTGTGCACCAACTCTAGTTGTAATAATTTTGTGTCAAATAGTGTTTAATTGTGAACTTGAAAACCAAATTCACATATTGGTGTATCAATGAACTTTTCATTGTGCACTTTAGTTCAAAATAAAATGTCCAGTGTATTTTTGGATTGAGCTTGAGCATGCATGTCCAAGAATGAATCATTCAACACTTGAATGTTGTTCAAGTGATTATGATCATTCTTGCATGCTCCTTCAAAACCAAGTCCACAAGTAGGTCCAGATCTCACCAATTTCTTATCATCCCGATCCGAAGTTGTTGGCAATTTTGGACTAAATTTTTTATCTACATATTTGAAGAACAATGTGTTTATAATTATTTATTGTGATGGTGGTTTAGGCTTTGGGCAAATACACGATTCTTGTTTAGTTGTTCAACCATGATGAGTAGGTCACATTACCAATTCAAGTGTGCCAGAAGATAGTATCATTAATGTTAGATGATCGGGGTCTGTAATTTTTGTACCCAAATATGAAATCCCAACATCTTTATTGTTTGCTTGTTTAGGTTCATAAACAATTTGGCGAACCTCATTGAATTTGGCATATATTGCAATCAACTTGTGCTCAAGACTACTTATTCGAGTTTCTAAACTAATATAGAATGTGTGCATTTGGCTTCTTACATTTGGGATTGTAATAGCTTGTTGGAGTGGTTGGTGATATGGTTGTCAAGTCGACCCAAGAACAACCCAAATTAGATTTAGATCACCTATTGTTAGAACCATGACCCCAATAGAGCTCACACAACCAGATGGCATAACCTAACAAAGGGCATGCTTGAATAGACAAACCTACCTCAAGCTTGACTTTTGATTTTACTTTGTTGACTTCAAGTTGGATCCAAGGAATGGTCTATACCTTCACAAGTTCAATCTCCACTTTAGTTTCAAACAATATATATTGACACTTTACTGGAATGATTTGCAGACATACATTCCAAGTTAATGAACATAATGGCCATAAAATATCCAAGACATAGATCCTACCAATGTAATGTAAAAGGCATTGCTAACCCAAGTTGATTGTTTATTTTCCCAAATAAACATAACCCCAACATGCATGGCCATTCCTCTTTGAGGTTGACAACACCCAACTACCAACATCCGTTTTCAATATCCCAGTTAGCACATATGATGATGAGCTCCCATAAAAACCCACACAAAAACTACATGCAACTTGTCTTTGGAAGATTTTATTGCAATTGACATTGTATGTGGTGTGTTGTAACATACTAGCATTACCACATTTTGGCAATTGCAAAATCACCCAATAACAACAAAGGAAAAAGATGTAAACAAGGAATACATTTTACTCATCAATGTGCACTTTCAAATCATTTTCATCTAGTGCCTTTGCAAAAACACAAACCACCACTAGAGCTCTTGTTTGATACCAATCATATTGCAATGGTGCAGGACCCATAGTTCTAACCATGTTTGGCACCTACAAAATCAAGAAACTAAATTCATTGTGGTGAGACAAGCATGCCGCACATTACAATCTAACACTGTTTACAACATACCTACAATGTTTTTGGCCTGTTTTGTAGTTTTCCCAAGGAATGAATTAAGGTCATGGCAAATTGGATTATTGACCATTGAACAATTGCTATAAATTTCCTTGTAGGTGAGTTGGGCTACCAATGATGTTCCCTTGTTTTCAACTTTTGTTTGCACTTCAAAATTTTGCAAACCTTCATCCATTTTCATTTTTTTTCAGTCGGATTGGGAATCCACATGTTGTTCCCCCACTTTTACTTTGAAACTTGTTTCGGTATTATCCATCTTAGACCTCAAACTTTTTAATCCATGAAGTAAAAGCTTTTGGAAATCTTTCAAGCTCTCGCAGTTCGTGTTATTTGGTAGTTTGTTCATACTTGGAACACTTCTAAAACATATTCAAAATTGATTATTTAAACATTCATAAATTGTGCCTTGTCATGTGCTTCATAGTGTGATTTGCATGCTCGTTAATTGTAGCTATCATAAATGCATTTTATTTTGAAATCCATTATTTGGAGAGATGTAAATTTAATCAGGACTCCCCTTCTGAGGAAATATGGTTTAGGCCTTTGAATAGTAAGCATCCTACTACTATAGAAACCAACAACCATATACTAAACTCAATGGGTGCATTGGGTGTTGGGTGGCTATTTGAAAAATTCAAATATCATGGATCAATAATTATAATTTTCATATAGTTGGATATCATTTTTGCTAATATCCAACTAATATAATGTTCCTTGGATGTCATGTTCATAAGATCCATGTCCAGATCCAAATAAACAAAACCTATTTGGATATGGATATTATGGTAAGGGTCTAGGGATTAGGGGTCTATCTAATTTTTTAGTTATTCTCTATTATTATTTTATTATTTTCCTTCTTTTTAATATCCAACTTATAAAACATGTTTATTCAGTCCACCAAATAATACATGGGTGATATTTGACCTTGGGATTCAGATCTAGCAAAATGAAAATAAATTATCCAGCCACAATATTAAGAAAATGTTACTCTAAGACATAAGGATTTGACATATTTTGGAAAAGGTGATATTTGCCTTGCACAAGTGCTTTCATCTGTAACTTTCCCCCTATTTAAACAAAATGTTATCTATCCCACATGGGCCCATAAGAGCCCAAGATGCATAGTTTTGTCCCATTACGGCACATTTCCTTATTCCAAGTGGGGCCTAATGGGTGATCAAGAAGGCGATTTAATTCTCCCATCACCAAGATGGATAAAATGCACCATCCCTGCATGGCCAATGGGAAGAATGCTAATGCTTCGCTAGCCTTATTTAAAGTTTGAACAACATTCCCTTTCATTGTGCAATGGATTTCCCATGAGACAACAAAAAAAAAATCACAATAAATTTAGACATAATACACACCTATTTAGTCATAGGGTGCATAGTGAATGTTGGGTAAATTGTTCATCCTTAATGGTGTTCAAAATTGATGTTGCTTTGATGCTAGCAATTATCAGTTGTTGTTTGTTGATAGCATGCTTGCAAATGTATATCCCCACCCCTTTCCCCCTTCTTGATCCCATCTAAGGGCTAAAGGTCATTGGGAACTTTTTTGGGGGAACATTAAGCCTATAATTGAAACTTGTACTTTTATATAAGGGTATACTACATCCAAAACAACCATACATGAAAGCATGGTAACAATTTGAAGTCTAGCTTGGGCTATGAATGAAAACATTCCTTTGGCTTGGACTCATGGGCCACTTCAAATACCATCAATACATGTATAATTTAAGTTTTGTACATTAAATTGTTCGTATGTAAACATCTAGACTCATAATGAAATCAATTACACATGTATTTTATTTCATTGTTTCATAAGTCACTTTTTAATCCATGATCACATTAAGATTTGTAATTCCTCTGCTAACATAATTTGAAAGGTCAGCCCAATTGAGTATTGGTAAAAACTCTTTGTAGAGTTTCCCAACCCATGTATTCTCTTGGATTTGTGCCTTCCCATACACAACTTTGATTTTTGGCTTCCCAACTTTCATGGCATTTAGGTATCTGTGTCATTGTTTGGATGGATGGGCCAAATAAATTTGTGGAGATAGGTATAATTGGTTTTTGAAGAAAGGATGCAAGGGATCATCTAGATGCAAATATGAGCCAAGGGTGAACTGGTCCGTGGGATTCCGTGCATTTAGGGCAGACCCATGAAACAACTTAAGGTGGTTATGAAGAGAGGTTGAGAATAAGGATGCCACTGGTCCTTCTCGGATGGTGCACGCTGTGTGGCAGCAAAGACAATTGAGCCTGGTGAAAGTTTTCAGTAGTACCTACTCAGAACTTTACTGTGGAATATATTATGTCAAGTCCATACTTTACTGACTTTTTCTCCGGTTGTTGTGTGCTTTCACGCTGTTCAAGATTGAAAGTCTTTAATAAAGTTATGCGTGCGTCCTGGACACGGAACTTCCTCTGATCACTCAAATATTTGGCGTTTAGAAAATGGAGACAAGTGGTCCATCATTGATGGACTGGTGCCCACCATGTGTGTGTCAGCAGAGAAAATTGAGGCGTGTTAGAGTTTGCCAGAGTACTTTGTCTGAACTTTCCTTTTACATAGATTATATCAATTTGTCCAACTTTTTCTCCCTCGATTACACCTACTGGGAAACATTGTAAATAATTTGTTTCCCATAAAGTCATGGCACATGCAAACCTCAAACTTTCACATGTGTAGGTGCTAGGCCTAGACTTGAAATTTTTGTTGCCCTTGCCTACCAAGGCAAGGATATTGTGCTTAGATTCATTAGAGATTATAGCAGCTTAAGGGATTTTGGCCTCCTGGGTAATAGGTCTATTTTTATATGAAGATTTTTGAAAGATGATATTTTGGCTTGTGTTGAAACTTGAGATTAGTTATAAACTTATAATATCTTGAAAGATTTTGGTTTCTTTTAGAGGATTTTTGAAGATTATAATTTTAGCATGGTGAAATATTTGAGTTTTCATAATTCTTCTTTTGCATAAAGATACTTTTTAATGTAAATGGCAAGGGCACAGTGTGACAGACCCCTTGTTATGATCAGTAAAGTTTTTAGCCTTTACAAAATGGATGCACTAGGTCGTTGCTTCATGATGAACACAGCCTGCAACTGCACATGTCAGCAGAGAAATGTGGGTCTGCTGTTGTGCTTCCAATAAACACACAAAAATTGGTGAATTCTTTCAATTTTTTCAAAAATGGTGAATTTTCTCCAAAAAATGCAAAAAGTGACAAAATGTTCCAAATAAGAAAACCAAAATATTTAGTTATCCTTCCCTAGTTTTGGCTACATACGAAAATCCAAACTCAGAAATCAGGCGATTTTCTCACTTCTGGTGATTGAAACCCTGAAAAATAATTCAATTTCAATTTTTAAAAATTATTTTTGGAAAATTTTGGGCAATAAAAAAAAAGGGTTGATGCAAATAAAGATGCCTCAGTTACTCTCCACATGCCACAGGTTTCTGCCTAATTGGGCATGAGGATTTCTTGGTGCCAAAACTAACTTTCTCCAAATCTCAAGGGTGACCTATTCAAACATCAACAAGCCGTCCATCATTGTGCAAACATAGCTTGGTAGCAAAGGGTCCAGAGGTCTTCCAGTTTGGATTTTGCATGCTTTTTATAGACAGAGGGTGTTAGTGACGTCATAGCAGGTGTATGCTGCAACTACTTTAATGTGACAAGCCATTATTACTGGGGAGGGTTCTTCTAAGCTAGGTGTTTTTTTTTATAGTATACCTCCCCTCTCCTTGTCTAACAGGCTTCTTATGATAGTGGGTCGACTATGTGACTTTTTCCCACTCCTCTCACTTGCCCACCTTGTTGACCATTTTTGTTTTATGGCCTGGACAGGAGTGCTTTCCTTTTGTTCCTTGTTTTCCCCCTCTTTTGGGTGCTTTGTCTTAATAAAGTTTTGCACAATTTGATCACTTGACTCAATGGGGTTTCCCCACGGGATGTATCCTAATGAAACTAGAAAAAATCAATGGTCACAAACAAGTAATCGGAAAGCAGCCGGAAAGCAGCGGTATATATTTTTCAGCTGTACTTGCAGGGCAGCTCACTGGACAGAATATTTCCTCTGCTGAAAGACGGGCAGTTTCAGTGTAGGGGAAGGCCCTGGTATCAGGGCAGTACGCCCTGGAATTGAGGGCGGAGCCCGACGTCTGGGTGTACTGACCTGACACCAGGGCCTTCAGAGGACATTATGACAAACATAATGGACTGAACCTGCCGATTCTGCACGTTTTCAGGCATTGATGTTTTTCCAAAAACGGCCACAGTGGCAGATTCTGCCTTCTCTTATTCACCTGGACTATGTTAAGACCTACCTAGTTACTTTAAGACCTACCTAAGTAGCACATTTAGTCCATTATGCCTGGGAGCCAGCACTGGGTGCTAGTTACGGCTCCCAGTTTGCCAATGGCTTTTTTCAGTATGGATGCCTTTTGTCTAACCAACCTTAGAATTTTTATCATCAATGAAGGACGATAGCTTGATCAAATTTTCAAAAAGCATGAACATGTTGAAGTTGTAGGTAATTAGTAGAATTGCACTTTGATTGGTGGGCATTTTCCATTTCTCACCCAAATTTCTTTTCTTCTAAAGTTCAAACACTCAACTTCATAGAGAGTTGTCAGGGTAGAAATTCCTGACAACTCTCTAACAAGTCAAAAATTCAAAATTCCAACATTGTACATGACTTTGGGGCAGTTATGTGATTGCATGACCAGGGTCGTCCCAGTTGGGACTGTTTTCATCAAACGTCAATTAAGGGGTTAACAAGGGGTGTGTCACACTGTGGCCTTACCATTTACATTAAAAAGTATCTTAAGGCAGAAGAAGAATTATGGAAACTCAGATATTTCACCATGCAAAAATTATAATCTTCAAAAAAATCCTCTAAAAGAAACCCAAATCCTTCAAGATATTATAACTCTATAACTAATCTCAAGTTTCAACACAAGCCAAAATATCATCTCTCAAAAATCCTCATATATAAATAGACCTATTATCTAGGGGCCAAAATCCCTTAAGCTAATATACTCTATAATGAATCTAAACAGAATATCCTTGCCTACCAGGCTAACAAAGCTTTTTTTTCTATCATTCAACAAATGAACAAAAGTATCAACATGGAAGGTGTCTTCCAGGATATATATAGCAAGGTGCGTCAAGCATTAAATAGCCATTTGGAGCCAGTCCCAGAGTTGATTGATTGGTTTATTCTAGGCTTGGGCGGCAGGAATTCTGATTAGGTTAAAAAATTTGCCTCTGGTTCCAGTTCTTAATCTCAGGACATAAGTTTAAGGCTAATAATATGCACCTCCGATTTAAAGACCATGTTTAAATTTAAGAAGACACTATTTTTAATTTAAAAATTATTATTTTTGTGATAAAAAATTGACCCCATGATTCTAGGGTTCATTGTAAGTCAAGTTCCAAAAATTGAATTGAATTGATTGAGATTGAAGTGGACTTAGAGGACTAGTCAAATTTCAAGGTTCATATAATGGAGACCTTATGATCATATATGTATTCAATTTTACAGTAAGAAGTTTTGTTTTCCATGTTGGTCATTGGAATAGTACCCTCAAGACTTATAATCAAATTTTTTTCCATTAAAAATCATAGAATTAATACAAATATTCTAAAAATGAAATTTTATGTTAAAGAACCATTTGTATGAAGCAAGAGGGGGGGAGTAAGAATTAGTTGAGAAGGAACCACATCTAAAAATATTATTAAAAAATCCTAATAACTGTAAACATATATATATATACACACACACATAAATTATATGTATAGAGCTGCTATGTGAATCAACAAATGCTGGCGACACAGCTTTTGCATCCAAAGTATCATTTTGAGAATAAGCATGCAGCAATTTGAGACTATTTACAATTCATAGCAAGCTTGTAATTCATGAAACTGGCATCTTCACTCACAAACGAATGAAAATTTTAGTGTACATGCAGTATGAAATATGTTACAAGTTATTACAACATTGGGTCAAGTGCCGGAGTCAGCAATGGATCTAAACTTCAATCTTGATCAATCTCTTTAATCATTCCTGCATGTATATGTCTGCGGGTCTCAGCAATGATTCAAATAATTGCTGATGATATATGCTGTTGTCCAGAATGGTAATTATTATATCGCACTCATACAAAACAGCAAGCTCTTTTTTTTGGCAAATTAATTTCATGCAAGAGTTTATATATATGTCTGCAACTTGGATTTATAACTGCGCCACCACAACAGTCCAACTACAACTAGTTCTAGCTGCTATATCTCATCAAACATGTTATTGGGCACTAAATTTCTGGAATGGGTTGAAGGAAACACTTAGACGAACTTACACACTCATATGACCCAACAAACATACAGGCCTTTCAGCTTACTGGAAGCTATAACTGGCACCCAGTGCCGGCTCGTTAGTACCTAAAGCATTAGAGTTATCCGTAAAGTCGTGCCCTGTTGGGCCTGAGTTGAACCCCTCATTTGAACGCTTCATCCCCTCCTGGCTTTTGTCCACAAAGTCATGAAATTTTATTAAATAAGGGTATGAAATACTGAGACCCAGGATTAAATGCACGAAGTGCGAGAATATTTATAGCTACAGTGCACATATCAGGAGCAGTGATTGGTTGAAGGCGTTCAGGAAAAGAAAGGACAGAGCAAACTTAGTTTAGCACCAAATTTGATGCTAAACTGAGATTCATGCCTCGTTGAAGCCCAGTGCACTTTTTTTGGCCTATTTTTTGAAATCTCATTCCCCATGTCAAACAGGGGGTTCCGGTGCCGTCTTTTCCTAAGTTTACGGATAACTTTATTGCCTGGATTTTTCCTTTGTATTTTCAGCTCCCTTACCTGCCTGAAGGAACCTGTTTTCAGCAAGCTGGATCTTCTATGGTGGAAGGTACCAGCCAGCCTTTCACTATTTCTAAAAAGTGAACAAATCCCAGCTCTGCTTTACGCAGGAAGGACCTGAGTACAAGGCCTTCCGTGATTTTCAAGGGGTTTCCTCGGCCTACTGGCCTCGGGCACAGATCTCAAATGGGGAAGGGCTTGTACTCAGGCCCTTCTCCTATACATAATACCCTCTGTATGGAGGTAAGAACCCTCTCTCTGGGATGGGATCTTACTACCAAAAATAAGGGTACCTCCCTTTACACTAAAATAATCAAGGAGTGCTTTACAAAAATGAAAAGCTTGTTCCTCCCATTCGGCGGGTGTTTCATTATCCATAATGCAGGGTCTCTGATTGTTCTTTTTCTTCCATGATGCCCAGTGGGTATGGGGGAAAAGTGAAAACAAAAAAATCTGCCAGTGGTTTCCCTGGCAACACCCTCAGAGTGGGGGCATTCGCAAAAGAAGCGGCCCTTGGCTTGGCCTCATGTGGCCACTTCTTTTGGGAACACCCTGCTCTTTCCATGTTACCCGACACATAAACCCTGACCACAAGGAGAATGGCTTGATGCTTGTTTGCAACTACTCATAATTTAAAGCATGTGAAAAAGGAAGCAATCTGCCTTTAAAGGGAACCCTTATGGCCGGGAACAAAGCTAGACAAAGGGGGACCATCTATATTCAAACTCCTTTTCAGGGAACAAAATGCAAGTAGAGTAGAACTGCCCATCACTGAACATGTACCTATCACCCAGCACTTTCCAATATTTTCCTCATTCTTTAACCCTTAATTGATATTTGATCAAAATTGTCCCACTCCAAAAAATGGACCAGCCCTCACAAACATGCTTAGGAGTCATGTAAAATGTCAGATTTTGGAAATTTTGAGTCAGTGAAGTTGTGGAGGACCTCAAGCTAAAAACTTAAGTTCAGAAAATCTTACAAGCCCTACTGTGGTAGGTAAATGGATTAATAATTGTTGCAACTACCCTACTCCTGGTTGCAAAAACAACTGACTTGGTGTAACCCTAATCACGCAACCTTAACCTTAATTTTCACATAAGTAATTAAATCCTACCATACACATGGCAAACATAAAACCATTCAATATGAAGTCACCCCTACTTGACATGTGGTAGTTGACAACATGGTTGTTGCCAAACCCTAACCCTAATTAATTTGAAAATTAACTTACACATGGTGTCTTGTGGGTCGGTCAATATGCCATCATTTGCAACTACATACCCCTAGTTGTAGTTGTAAGTAAAATGCACCAAATCCAAACCTTAAAAATAGATCAACTAGACACACATTGTTGACACATGGAATGAAACAACATGGCTATCACCAACCCCTAACCTTAATTAACATCAAAATGGCCATACACATGGTGTGGCATTAATCATTGATGATTTGTCAAAATTGACTATAAACCAATAGTTCCATTTATAACTACATTGGTTCCATGACCTAACCCTAAATCAATCCCATGACTATATTGCTAGATGACACATGGCACATTTGAGGCTGTTGGATGGTGAATCTTTCTCATCAACCTTAAACCAAAATCGAATATTTGCAAGTGGACAAGTGGTGATCGATGGGCCATGGATTATGTGTTGTATGCAATCGCCTAATTTTAGTCACAAAAACACCTTGTTTGGTTTATTTGTTGAACTCATTATCGTTGGCCAATAATCTTCCATGTGGCATCATCATGTGTGTGCAAAAAGTAGTTATCTATGGACCCCCATGGCAAGACACCATTTGTTACCAAAATAGTTGCAATTGCAATTGTAAAGTTGTTTATGTATAGATGTATATGACAACTAAATACATATTTGACGAAAAAAACTTCATATGCTACATGTGACTAGTTATTGTGTTCAACTTGTTTGTTACTACAAGAATTTTAGTCGCAAATGTTGCTTACGACTAAAAAGTAGTCGCAAACAATAGTTGCAAATGATAAAATTTTTAATAGTGGGTCTTTTTTACTAGGAGACTATCAAACTATTTGATTGGTCATTTTGATTACTGGATAATGGACCATTTGACTAGTCAAAGTTTTACCCAAATTTTTTCTTGGATTCATTTTTTTTTGGTGTAGGTAGGTAAACCTTGTATATAGGTTCAAGTAGGTCATAAAAAAACAAGTAGGTGGTAATTTAGCCTAACCTAACCTACTTAACTTAACTTAGTTTATCTAGCATTCTTAACTTAACATACCTTACTTATTTTAACCATTTAAACATGTATATAAGTTACAAGTATTAGAAAATTGAACCCCTCACTTCCCCAATGATAGCCCAAGTCCTTACAAATGGACTACACCTTCCAAAATTGACAAAACTTGTCAAGTTTTTTATTTCATTTATTATTTCACATCATTAATTGTGTAGGTAAGTAAAAATGTTAAGTAGTTAGTAAGTAGGTTGCATGATGCTTGGTAGGTAAAAATGTAAGTAAGTAAATAGCTTATAGTCCATAGGAGATAGGTAATTAGGTAGGTAAGTGGGTAGGTAAGTAGAAATTTCAAATGGTAGGTGGGAAATAGAAGGTAGGCGGGTAGGGTTGTATGATGTTAGGTGGGAAATATGAAGTAGGTAGGTAGGCAAAGATGTAGGATGGTAGGTGGGAAAAAAGAGGAAATAGGTATGTAGGTGAGTAGGTTGTGGGTAATTAATATATAGGATGGTAAGTGGGAAGTAGGAAGTAGGTAGGTATGTAGGTAAGTAGGTTGGGGGGTAATTAGGACATGGGATGGTAGATGGGAAGTATGAGGTGGGTAGGTGGGTAGGTATTTAGGATGGTAGGTGGGAAGTAAGAAGTAGGTAGGTTTATAAGATGGTAGGTGGGTAGGTATGTAGGTAGGCCCAAGCTATTGCCTAGCTTAGTCAGTAGTTATCTTGACTAATCAAGTAACATAGGATGTCCCATTTGATTATAACACCATTATCCATATTGACTAAGGATGTCATTTTGTTTCATCCAACTTGATTGCATTTTTAAATTGATTAAAACCCATTGGTCATTTTGAACAAGGCAGTCATCTTTTTGTCCAACTTGATTAGATGTTCAATTTGACATATAATCAAATAAGTCACTTTAGTCAAGTTTACCAGTTAAAAATACACATGTTATTCAAGCCTTGGGCCTATAGTCAAATGTACATGTCCACTAATCAAAAAAGATTTGTTAGTCAACTTGAACTTTTGTAAAACCATGAATTCTAATAGTGACCATATGTAATAATATCATCCATTAGTGACAAAACAAATTCATTTATGTTTATTTATTTTTCCAGGTAGGATTCAAAGTTATATATTGTATGCTTATAATAGTCATTCATAAAGTCATTGAAGATTTCTAATCATTGTTTTTTTTGTTACAAAAGACATTTATTCCTTCTAGTGATTAATGATAAGTCAAAATTCCAATAAAAATGACAAAGCTTGCAAAATTAATCAATGGTTATATTGGTTTGAATAACTTAAATCAACCCTCAAAATTAGTTAAAGGTTTCAGAAAATGTAACATAATTTGGGCCTTGAAATTTTATTAAAGGTTTTGCAAATTGTAACATGTTTGGAAAATATCAACTACATGAATAATTTGAAAGAAACATTGCATTGTAAACATAATGTGAGTAGTGCACCATTATGGACTAATAAACATGATTTATTAGTGTTTCAAATCATGTTGCAATAAAGGTGCGCTAAAGCCTTCACACTTGAAATTATATTTTTTTAAAAATTGGTTTAAACTTTACAATTTAGCCATGCAAGCTATTCTAACAAGATCCTACACTTGTAGAGTAGCACAAAAGGTTGTTGTTCAAAGCATTTACAAACTATGCAAATTTAATTGCACAAATGGGCGCAATTGTGCAAAAAATCATTCAAATTTTAATCAACTTTTACATGACCTTTCACTCACAAAGAATGGTGACCCTTGGACTTGCTTTGGAGGTTACCCTAAACCTTAAAACCCATGAAGTGATTTGGTGGTTAAGATCTTGGTGCATCTCCATGAGGTTTTTGGCTCAAACCTTAATGGATGTGTACATTAATGTATATAGTGTATATACATTGATTCATCATGTACAAATGTAGTATACAAACGTACATATGGTGGTAGTGAATGATGCAAAAACAGTTGTTGACAAAACTCGATATATGTATATAAAGATAGATATGTATTTTTTTTAAAAAAAATTCATGTGGCATGTATATTTGTCACGACATTATTTGAAAAAGATTTGATTTATGACTCCACAACTTGAAAAGAAAAGAAGTTGTATGATGATGTGGCATTTTAGTCCATGTCATACCAACTTGGGACCTCATAATATACATGTTAAAAAAAATTTAACTATAAATTATTTAATGCAACATGTGATTGTCCAAAACAATTAAAAATAATTTCACTAAAAATGTTTTAATCAACTAGTCATTTTTCATTTAAACCATATAAGTTGCATATTAGTAAATTTTTATTTAATTACACTAATAACCTAATGAATTTGGGTAAATGAAATACTCATAATTCCCTATCGTCTTACCGCCAAAGATGTGAACATATGTTCCCAAAACCTTAAAATTTGGGTTCCCATTTGAAAACATATGTTCTCCAACATGGAAAAATATTGTCACATATGTTACGTTGACACACGTGAGTGCCATGTAAGCACCACATAGGCGCCACATGTTAGAATGGGTGTCATAAATGTGCATGGGGCCATATTAAAAAAAGTGTTGAACAAATTGGAAAAACTTTTGGGTGCACTTTAATTTGTGGGGTGCATAAAAAGCTCCACACTTTAAATTACACACCTACGCCCCTAACATGGCACCCTGAATAACCATTTTTGGGTGGAATAACTTTAATAACTTAAAATAACAAAAAATAGTTGAAAATAACTTAGAATAATCAAAGGTGGAATAGCCTAGAATAGTAAAAAATAGTTTAAAATAACTTATAATAGCCTTAAGTAGCCTTAAGTAAAATAACTTCAAATAGTCAAGAATAACCTAGAGTGTAACTTAATGTATAATAACCTAGGGTATTTAAAGCAAACACATGAAAAGAAATTGATTAAAGTGAAATGAACTCATTTCGTTTTTAAGGTCCCATAGTGATTTGGGTGAGTGAATGTATTGCAACTCATTTTGGTATTAATGCCATGACATTTAGTGATATTATTTTTCCTAGTTGACATTTAAAAAGTAAATCAATTGGTAGGTTTGTTGATGCCAATAATATTATGGAGGTGTCCACCTAGTCAAAGGTTGTTTCCAATTATTTGCCAAATCAATAGGCAAATAAACTCATTGACAATCATTATTAATTTGTTTAATTTTTATTTTTTTGTAATTGCAACATAGTTGAAAATGACATGTAGTAAAAAACTTTTTGGTTAAAAAGGGGCACTTTTTTCTAATGTTTAACAAATGGGTGGTTGAAACAATAATGCCATATTATGCAACATTTTAAAAAAAAACCTAGAGTTTTGTTTTATCTAGGCAACAAAAAATTCTTGCAACACAAAGCTTCTTGGATTTGAAACATCACCCCATGATTGGCATTGCCCATTAAAACAAAAATCCATTGAAAATGCTATTAAAAATCATAATAGAATTATAGGAACAAACCATGCTTGAAACACATTCACTAATTCTCGTTAGGTTGAGAACCAACCACTTGAAACCTTGTCCTTTAAAAAAAACACTAGCATCAAAGTTTTAAATTTTGCCCAATACTTATTTTAAAACATAATTTTGAAAATGAGTTAGAAGAGTTTGAAAGTTCATTTGAACAAGAAGAATGATGGACATAAAATTTTGCATTTTTTTCACTTTTCCACATTTTGTGTATTTTTCCAATGTTTAAAAATAAAAAATTTAAGTTTGAAAATAAGTATGTGGAAGCCACCTTTGAATACCAACATGTCTAAAATGTGTGAGACCCAACACTTTAAACTTGGGTGAACATATTTTTCTAAAATTAAATAACCAAGGTGGGTCTTATAAACTCTTTATAACCCAAACCCAATGTTTTTTTGTCAATTTTGAAATTTCCTAATAGTTTCATAGTCAACAACATAAAACAAAATATTACACATTATAATGTGCATTGATGTGTTTTACAAGTGTTTAATGACATCAACATATCTATCAACCTACTAAGTTACAACCTTCATATAAATAAACCTATGATTATGCCACCAACTTTTTAAAAATGTGGATTGTCTATTGGGTTTGGTACATCCTCATTTGTGTCACAATGCAAGCCCCTTGGGCCCCATGTTCCATCTCATCAAAAAAATTAAATAAATCTTCCCAATTGACATTTATGCCTTTTGTAAATATTTGTCCATGGCTACTTCACATGCTTGCCATGCATCATTAAGAACACCTATCATTTGAATCCCCAAGTCCACTTCATCATTAATGGGCACATCACTATTAAGATTAAGACATGTACCCGGTGCATCCATAGGCTTGTTGCAAGATATTCTAAGCCATTTCACCACTTTTCTTTTGAACTTTCAAATGATGCATCCTACAATAATCATTACAACAAATCAACATTTAATTGATTGGAAAATTTGGTAACACAAAAATGAGAACCATAAAAAAGACCATCTAGTCTTTTTGGACAAATTGTTTTAAAGATTGTCCAATGTAATTAAGTGGTCTTTTTAACCAAGCTTGCGATGGCACTTTTGACCGGTCAATATAACAAGTTCCCCATTTAATTACGAGTACAACCAATCAAAATGACAAGAATGATATTTAGTGAACATGTGAGCATGAAATCGAACTAGGAAAAATACTCCATATTTAATGTCCAAGGGAATATCCTTTGACATGCTCACATGATGTGGATTGAATATTTTCTAACATGTCCCAAGATATCACCACATCAATGAGCTATTTGAATATTCCTTAACAGATGCAAATATTTTAAGTATAAGCCATGTTATAATGTACATGTGGAGTCTTGAAATTACTTGCATTATTGAAGAAAAATTTGTTTATCTTAAAGTATGTTTGAATGACGAGGAAACAATAGAAAAGATAATAATTCACCCTTACGCCACAAACCTTTCAGAAAACATTAAACAATTACACTTCAACGAAATTGTTGTGAAAACATACTTTAGTAACTAGCTAAGAAATAAATCTAATTGACATATAGATTTCATTTGTAAAGCTTGACACATGTCATCACATGTAGGAACTTGTTTTGAATAGAACGTGACACGAATAAAATCAAAAAATCTAATGGTCAAAAGCTATTATGATCAAATTCGTCACAACTCCCAATAGCAATTTTGTTGACACATATTATCTTGTTAGGAAATTATTTAGATTAACAATAGGATTTTGTAGTTTAGGGGGTTTAAAGGACCCTATAGTGGAGGTGATTTAAGACCACTATATAGTACCATTAAAAAAACATGCGTCTTTTTCACTAGATGAAATCTCATAAACAAATCAAATTGTTACATGAACTTCTTAGAAGTGACATTATCCAAACATTGGTTGTCCACAACAACCATTAGGTTTTGACATGCAATAAATCTATCATAATGTTGTAGCAAAAAATAAATTTACTTAAACACATTTGGTTCCAACATTCAACATGGTTTTGATGTTATGGAATAAATGAGGTGGTAATGAGTTTGATATTTTTTGAACAATATGACATTATTGGAATTTAGTTTAAATCAAACTATTAATTATTGGAGTTGTTATGAGGAATGACATTATAACAATTATAACAACTGTGAAAGTTGGAAGTATATAATGAACTAGCACAACTTGTAATATTTGTCACCACTATAATTCGATTATTGCAAGTTTCCAATGGAATGATATTATTGCAAGTCATTTCGTTCATTTCCAAAGATGTTTAGAGGGAATGCATCATAGTCTTGTCAAACTCTTGTAGACTTGGATTTATACTCGCTTGTGCAATAAAGAAATCTGTTGAAGGTAGATGTAGACTTGAAAGTACAAGTGGGATATTAGGCAACATGAAATGGGTTTCAAGACTATAAGATTTACGAGACAATGATATAGATTTTTATTCCATACTTTTTGAACAACTTGTGACAACCTCTTGAAGATAATTTGTGGTCAATGAAATCAACTAACCAAAAATACATAATTTCGTTTCAAAGACAATGTGATTATTTGTTGGGATTGCATAGTGAAAAAAGAAAAGTGTTGAACAACACAAGCTGAAAGAAATGGTTGGAAAATAATTTGGACCCAAAAAATGATGCACATGAAACATTTGTGCTTGTATACAATAAAAATATAAATGCATTGGTGCAAGACCTAACAACATGTAGCAAGGTGGACAAGCAAAACATGCCATCATATGTCGAATGGTTTTTTAAGAACATCAATGATGCACATGAAATGACATTGCCATCTCCATAAAGGCCTTATAACCTGACGTTGATGATGAAGAGAAGACATGAATGTTGATGAAAGAACAAGGATCTTGTAACAAGTTTAACAACGAGATGCCACCAATACATGCACTAATTATATTCAAAATGCAAGTATTACTTGTGATGAGCCAATAAAAAAGGATCCTACTTACCTACTTACTTAGGCATATTTACTTATATATGCATATCGACCTATCTAAACTTTTAAGCTACTTGAACTTAAACTATTTGTTTTAGCTAGCCCAGTTTTATAAGCTAGCCTAAGTTGTTTAAGGTTTAAAAATAGGCAAGGTTGATAAATCATGTTAATCAATAGGTAGTTAGATTGTCAAAGTGGTTTTATTATATTTTAAATACATGTTTCCATGTCATAAATCAATAAATACCTAATATTTAATTATATTTTCCAATTGTAGTAATAAAAGTCACACAATTAATGGCATGAAGTATTATGACCATAATTATTACTAGTGGCATGAACCACAAATTTGATTTCATTACATATCTATGTAGTAATATGTGACCTACATTATGAGAGACACGATAAAATGTGAAGTAATATATGCCATGTTTTAGCATATTGTTTATTATCTTTGATATGAAAAACCCGTTAATTTCTTCAATCACCACATCCTTGTTATTAGGCTTTTTAACATTATCATTATCATTCAAAAGGCCTCTAATAATGTGCTACAAACTAGATTACATTCATTGTAAGTATCCATCAGCTCTCAACAAATCCCAAAACAAACCTTAAACTCAACAATGCACAAACAAATCTAACAAGCTTTGAAGATTTTGAAATGGGCATTGAAAACTAACCATGGATTATCCAAATCCAATGTGAACAATGAAAGTTTGAAGCAAGAGCAAGTAGGCACACAAACTTTATGTTTTAGTGGTGGGGAATTCGAACAAAATGTTCAACACATGCTCAAGGCACTATATTGTTGAAGGAATTACAACACAAATGCTTGAACCTTGTGCGTGAACAAGCAAATGCACAAACTACATCTAAGTGAAAAACAACAAAAATAGTGCACACAATAGAAAAAGTCCAACATTAAAAGGTAGAGGAAATGAACCCTAACTTGTGGATTTTCAATTTCAAAACTTGACCAATAGGATTTCAAATAATATGTTTTGTGCCATGTGGCTAGGGAGTCTTGAACTATTTGGTCCTATGGTTCTTGGGGATACTTTTAACATAATGTTGCCCATTGTTAAAATTGATTAATATATTTATGGACAATTGCCACTTGAGCAACATCACAAAATTGACAAAAAAAAACCATTACTATGATGTAGGTATCTTTTATGCATAATTTGCAAAACTAAAAAGTTTATGGATTTGTAAAGTGAACTCATGGACTTTCACCCCTTGATAACAAGATTTTGTATGGATTTTATATGGATTTCATGGTATATAGTTGATTATGGTATATGGTATATGAATATAATTTAATCATATAATAAATATACGAATCATGTCCTCTTGAAATTGGATCCAAATCTTTTTGATAATATGTTGAAATAGTCTTGGATTGATTTGGTAAATTGTATGTCTTTCTTTCCATTCAATTCTTCCAACATTTGCAAAATTTCTTGCATTCCTGGTCTTTTCTTTGGGTCTTCCTATAAGAAACAAATGTCATGAAAGTTAGATGTTTATTAATTAATTGTTATACATTGCAATCAAACTATGACAAAACATGCTCCAATAAATGGGACCATATGTTCATGTTTCAATATTCAATGACAAGATTGGAACATATCCTTCACAAACAAATGTTGAAAGCAACCTATGCCTTTATTCAACATCATTTTATTGACATTGAAAATAAGATATTTGTTGATTATATATATATCAAACATGAAAATGGTTTAAAAAAATTCTAAATCAAATGTGCTTTCTTGAATGTACCATTTACATGTATAAACCTTTTTAGGAAGTTTTACATGTTTATTGAATAATCCAATTTTATTCATTTCAAATTGTTTTAAGTATTCCATTAACCCACAATTTTAGGTTTTTGAAATTAACATGACCACAAATTGAATGATAAACATAAAAAATTTGGTAGGAAGATTACCTGGATGCATTTAAAGGAAATTTGCAAAATTAATTTGGCTTCATTGTTGTTAAACCCCATAATTGAATTTTTGAATATAACATTGAAATTTTGTTGAAATCCATCTTCTTCCACATGAATTTTTTGTGCCCATTGGATAAATTCGCGAATTTTACCCCTATCCAAAGTGAATCGTGATCCATTCACAAGTTCGATCAATAATACTCCAAAACTATACACATCACACTTTGGCGACACATGTCTGTGTTTTGATTCTGGTAGAATTTCTGGTGCCATATATTCGAATGATCTTGGTGTGGAAGTTGAAGCTAGTGTAATATCCTGAATTTTAATTTGGAAAATAACATAATTGGATTATTTCAATGGGTTTTGCATAATATAATATACATGTTGAAATTCATAAAATCCACATTAAAGGTAGCATAATACCAATAGGAAGCCTTAATTTATTTTTGAATTTATTTTTAGTCACAAAAGTTTCAAAACTTGAATCAATATTTGTGTAGATATAATGTGTATGCATATAATTAATCAAAGAAAAAAATGGGAAGGCACATACCTCATTTTCATTGCTGCCTTTTAAAATTTTGGCCAACCCAAAATCGACCAATTTTGGGGTGTAATCCTTATCCAAAAGGATGTTTCTTGGTTTGATGTCAAGATGAATAATGGTTGGATTACATGTGTGATGTAAGTATGCCAATCCGTGAGCAACTCCTATAATTATGGACACTCGTTTGTTCCAATTCAAAAGCTTGTCACGAAAGAGCCATTTATCAAGAGATTTATTTGACATGTATTCATACACCAACATGTGGTCTGGCCCTTGAATGCAATAGCCCAAAAGTCGAACCAAATTGATATGTTGAATTAACCTCAAAGTGCACATTTCTGATGTGAAAGATTTTTTTGCACCTTCATTGTAAAAGCCACTCCAATTTAAAACTTTAACTGCAATCTTTATGTCTTTCCAATGACTTTCGTACACTTCTCCAAATAATCCTTTCCCCAAAAGTTTCCCAAAATTCAGTTCATCATATGCGAAAAATGGAATACTCGAATTGCATTGCAAGGACTCTATCATAGGTTGGTATTCAGTCAACATCCATTTCAACCAATTTTGAGTTTGTAATATCAAATGATTATTTGGATCAAGAACATGAACCTTTTCCATAGTTTCCAATGTGATTTGATAATTATTCAAACTCCAATTTGTGTAGGCATGAATTATTAAAGTGAATGCATCGTTTGGTTCAAGAACATCAGCTTTGTTAAGGTCCTCCAAAGCTCCTCGATAGTCCTCCAACATTCGTTTGACATCTCCACGCCTTCGCAAAGTGAATGCATCGTTTGGTTGAAGAACATCAGCCTTGTCAAGGTCCTTCAAGGCTCCTTGATAGTCCTCCAACATTTTTTTGGCATCTCCACGGGTTTGCAAAGTGAATGCATTGTTTGGTTCAAGAACATCAGCCTTGTTAAGGTCCTCCAAAGCTCCTTGATGGTCCTCCAACATTCGTTTGACATCTCCACGCCTTCGCAAAGTGAATGCATCATTTGGTTGAAGAACATCAGCCTTGTCAAGGTCCTTCAAGGCTCCTTGATAGTCCTCCAACATCTTTTTGGCATCTCCACGGATTCCCAATGTGAATGCATTGTTTGGTTCAAGAACATCAGCCTTGTTAAGGTCCTTCAAAGCTCCTTGATAGTCCTCCAACATTCGTTTGACATCTCCACGCCTTCGCAAAGTGAATGCATCGTTTGGTTGAAGAATATCAACCTTGTCAAGGTCCTTCAAGGCTCCTTGATAGTCCTCTAACATCTTTTTGGCATCTCCACGGATTCCCAAAGTGAATGCATTGTTTGGTTCAAGAACATCAGCCTTGTTAAGGTCCTCCAAAGCTCCTTGATAGTCCTCCAACATTCGTTTGACATCTCCACGCCTTCGCAAAGTGAATGCATCGTTTGGTTGAAGAACATCAACCTTGTCAAGGTCCTTCAAGACTCCTTGATAGTCCTCCAACATTTGTTTGACTTCTCCACGGTTTTTCAAAGTGAATGCATGGTTTGGTTCAAGAACATCAGCCTTGTTAAGGTCCTCCAAAGCTCCTTGATAGTCCTTCAACATTCGTTTGACATCTCCACGCCTTCACAAAGTGAATGCATCGTTTGGTTGAAGAACATCAGCCTTGTCAAGGTCCTTCAAGGCTCCTGGATAGTCCTCCAACATCTTTTTGGCATCTCCACGGGTTTGCAAAGTGAATGCATTGTTTGGTTCAAGAACATCAGCCTTGTTAAGGTCTTCCAAAGCTCCTTGATAGTCCCTCAAATTCACTTTGACATTTCCACGGATTGCCAAAGTGAATGTATCGTTTGGTTCAAAAATATCAGCCTTGTCAAGGTCCTTCAAAGCTCCTTGATAGTCCTTCAAAACCCCTTTGACACTTCCACGCCTATTCAAAGTGAATGCATTGTTTGGTTCAAGAACATCAGCCTTGTTAAGGTCCTCCAAAGCTCCTTGATAGTCCTTCAACATTCGTTTGACATCTGTACGCCTTTGCAAAGTGAATGCATTGTTTGGTTGAAGAACATTAGTCTTGTCAAGGTCTTCCAAGCCTCCTTGATAGTCCTCCAACATCCTTTTGACATCTCCACGATTTTGCAAAGTGAATGCATTGTTTGGTTCAAGAACATCAGCCTTGTCAAGGTCCTCCAAAGCCCCTTGATAATCCTTCAACATTCGTTTGACATCTCCACGCCTTTGCAAAGTGAATGCATCGTTTGGTTGAAGAACATTAGCCTTGTCAAGGTCTTCCAAGGCTCCTTGATAGTCGTCTAACATCCTTTTGACATCTCCACGATTTTGCAAAATGAATGCATGGTTTGGTTCAAGAACATCAGCTTTGTGAAGGTCCTCCAAAGCTCCTTGATAGTCCTTCAACATTCGTTTGACATCTCCACGCCTTCGCAAAGTGAATGCATCGTTTGGTTGAAGAACATCAGCCTTGTCAAGGTCCTTCAAGGCTCCTTGATAGTCCTCCAACATTCGTTTGATGTCTCCACGGATTCCCAAAGTGAATGCATCGTTTGGTTCAAGAACATCAGCCTTGTCAAGGTCCTCGAAGGCTCCTTGATAGTCCTTCAAAATCTTTTTGACATCCCCACGGTTTCGCAAAATGAATGCATTGTTTGGTTCAAGAACATCAGCCTTGTCAAGGTCCTTCAAGGCTCCTTGATAGTCCTCCAACATCCTTTTGGCATCTCCACAGTTTCGCAAAGTGAATGCATTGTTTGGTTCAAGAACATTAGCCTTGTCAAGGTCCTCTAAAGCTCCTTGATAGTCCTTCAACATTCGTTTGACATCTCCACGCATTCCCAAAGTGAATGCATCGTTTGGTTGAAGAACATCAACCTTGTCAAGGTCCTCCAAGGCTCCTTGATAGTCTTTCAAAATCCTTTTGACATCTCCACGGCTTCGCAAAATGAATGCATTGTTTGGTTCAAGAACATCAGCCCTGTCAAGGTCCTTCAAGGCTCCTTGATAGTCCTTCAACATCCCTTTGACATTTCCACGCCATTTCAAAGTGAATACATCATTTGGTTCAAGAACATGAGCCTTGTCAAGGTCCTTCAAGGCTCCTTGATAGTCCTCCAACATCCTTTTGACATTTCCACGGCATTTCAAAGTGAATACGTCATTTGGTTCAATAACATTAGCTTTGTCAAGGTCTCTTAAGGCTCCTTGATAGTCCTTCAACATCTTTTTCACATTTCCACGGATTCGCAAAGTGAATGCATTGTTTAGTTCAAAAACATGAGCCTTGTCAAGGTCTTTCAAGGCTCCTTGAAAATCCTCCAACATCATTTTGAGATTTTCACGAATTCGCAAAATGAATGCATTGTTTGGTTCAAGAACATCAACATTGTTAAGGTCTTTCAAGGCTTCTTGAAAACCCTCCAACATCTTTTTGACATCTACACGGATTCGCAAAATGAATGCGTTGCTTGGTTCAAGAACATCAACCTTGTCAAGGTCCTCCAAGGCTCCTTGAAAATCCTCCAACATCTTTTTGACATTTCCACAACTTCGCAAAGTGAATGCATGGTTTGGTTCAAGAACATCAGCCTTCTCAAGGCCCTCCAAGGCTTGATAGTCCTCCAACATCCTTTTCACATCTCCATGGATTTTCAAAGTGAATGTGTTGCTTGGTTCAAGAACATTGACCTTATCAAGGTCCTCCAAGGCTCCTTGAAAATCCTCCAACATGTTTTTGACATCTCCACAACTTTGCAAAGTGAATGCATCGTTTGGTTCAAGAACATTAGCCTTGTTAAGGTCCTACAAGGTTCCTGAATAGTCCTTCAATTTCTGTTTGACATTTCCATGGTTTTGCAAAGTGAATGCATTGTTTGGTTCAAGAAAAATTAATTTTGTCAAAGTCTTCCAACATCTTTTTAACATCTCCACGGCTTTTCAAAGTGAATGCATTGTTTGGTTCAAGAAAATCAACCTTGCTAAGGTCCTTTAAGGCTCCTTGATAATCACTCAACATCCTTTTGACATCTCCACCCCTTTGCAAAAATGATTGCATTGTTTGATTCAAGAACATCAATGTTGTTATGGTCTTGCAAGGCTCCTTAATAATCATCTAACACCTTTTTGACATTTCACGACTTTGCAAAATGATTGCATTGTTGGAATCAAGAACATGAACGTTGTCAATGTCTTGCAAAGCTCTTTGATAATCATCCAATATGCTTTTGAACAAAATTCATGACTTTTCATTGTTGTAAAACTATTTAATATAACCCCATTTGAAACCTAGGAATGTTGCGTTCATGTTTTAATTATTCAATACTTGAACTTTGAAACAAATTGCATTCATTACAACCTTCATACCATTCAATAAAAACACAAACTTAGTTTTGACATTACAAGACATATTGAGTTTAAGATGATAGATGTCAGAATGTGAGGCACATACTTACAAGTTTTGGGAAATTGCACAAAAGGTGGCACTTGAATGACCTTGATAATTCTTGTTGTCCTTTCACATTAGTTGCTAGCCCAATGAAATGCATGCGAGGACTATTGCAAAGAAGAGGATCAAGTTACCCACCCGAATAGAGAATCATAATTGATAAACCTTTATGCAAATTTGAGCCATTATGCATCTAGGAATATGCATGGTATTGTTATTGTTTTAAAGGACATGGAACCAAAGTTTTAGACATACTAGGGTTGATCATAAAAACATGATGGTATGTGAGATGCACTTACATTTGGCAATTGGATGATGAATACTCTTCTTGTTGCATTGAGCCATCAAGCCCTCTAAAAGCATGTGATGCTGGCAATAGGGGAACAAATGAACCAACCTTGATAGAAATTTGGAGCAAGCACCTTGATGCAAATCCAAGCCAAGGGAGAAGTAATTTCTTGGATTCCTTCCATTTATGCTAGACCG
>Ga0209611_10002150_pt1 | contig 34582 bp, 23 predicted proteins | sample S1TSphgellanicum_3_FD_187693 | JGI IMG/M metagenome (GOLD analysis project Ga0209611, IMG submission 187693) | Host-associated microbial communities from peat moss isolated from Minnesota, USA - S1T2_Fc - Sphagnum magellanicum MG (SPAdes) (version 2) | ecosystem: Host-associated > Plants > Peat...
CCTCCCCCCCAAAGCTAGAAAACAAAATAGGAAAAACCAAAAAAAATGGAAGTAAAACAAAAAAAACACAAGAGGAATGGAAGAAAAAAGAAAACAACAATATGAAACACATACCTAGCTTTCGGGGACGATCTCACAAACTTTTGAACTTTCCTCCTCCTCCCCTTCCTCCTTCATTCACAAGTCCACAAAAAGGAAGAAATGAGAACTCAAAACCTTCTTATATACCCAAAAACACTAAAATGTTAACTAATAGATTTAACAAGTAAAGAATTTTACAAAGGGTTCGTTATTTCTGAACTCAGTGTTTCACAGAATGCCAACCCCATATTAGTGGAGAGTGGTTCTCTACTCACAATTTTTTTTAGTTATAGCTCTAAAAATATAACTGTAAGGTTCTACTACCTCTCATATTGAGTTACATACCTCATCGTAATCTTTGATGCCCACTTGCAGATGGAGCTCCTCCTTAGCACTCCAAGTCTGTTTCAAGAATCCAAGAAAAATGTGAAACAATTTTAGACATTTGCAACTGAAACAATTTGGTGACAAAAGAATCACATTTCCTAACTTTTTCAACATTGAAACATGATTCACCTAAACTCTTGGGATCCTCATCATGCCTCCTCTAGCCCTCTTCACCATTGTAGATGTTCTTTGTCCCACCTTTTTGTGCATTCAGTTATGCCCTTTACACTTTCTTGATTTCTCAGGGGCCTGCCTATTGCTTAAGCTAGCTTTTTGCATCTAGGAAACAATTGATCGGAACCTCTTCTTTGTTCTTTTCATAGAGTCTGTTGTAGGCTAATTAGGGTTTTTTGTAGTTGTCTCTAACTTTTGTTGCGGTTGTGACTTAATTATGAGGCAGAAGGATTTTATGTGTTCTTTGAAGTTGGTTTTTGCTAATCATATATCGATTTCAAGAAAGTATTTTTTTTGTTGTAATTGTTGCATTGAATGCCTATTTTTTTGTTGACAATAACTAACTTGTTAATATTTTTTTTAAGACTTCCTTGATAACGAAGTTGCTAGTATCTTTTTTAAGAATACCATAATAACTCCCTTCCATTTAATGAATATTTCAAACTAGTTGTTACTACAGTTATAATTGTTGTGGAATTATGTGTCTGTTTGTGGCCTAGTTTTCACATTCCATTCTTTTTTGACGTTCTGTTATTATTCCATTTCTCAACATATTTTATCCTTTTTTTGTTGCATTTTATTTTGGGTTTAGGCTTAAGGTTTTTCAATTGTAATTATCATTTGGTTTGCGTTTATTGACACTTTCATATTGATTAAGATTCCAAGTAATGGCCTTTTTGGCAGCTATTTTGTTGGATCCCTTTCCTTTTTCGTGTTAAAAAGATATTACAGTTTGTCCTATGATTGTATTTGAAATCATTTTTTAATTCTCAAATTTTTAATTGACAATATTTATTCCCTATTATATTCATACGTGTCATTTTTGAAATTGAAACCTATTTTACCTCTAAAGTTAGGGCCAAAATTAATTGTGGGTAAATTTAAGCATTCACCCTAATTTACTAATAACTATTTACAATTTAACATCAGGACATCAATAAATGCTTGAACATCAACAATAATGATTGCAAATTGGTCTCCCAAATCAGATTTTATCATTCTTTTAGGGTTTCCTTAAATATAAAACCTTGATATTATTAGCTATTTGTATCAAAACGAGCATTTATCAAAAGTTATTAGTTACATAGTTATAGGTTTTAATTTTCTTATGACATATATTTGTTCATTCCAAGAGATCTTCAATCGTTTATCTGTAGATCAAATCTCCTAGATCTCAAAGTTGGTTAAAAAATATCTAAGCATGGCGGATGATAAAATCTGGGGGTGTTTGAAACCGTCATTGCCATTCGTAATTATTCCACTGCAATCCTATTTGCATTCAATATTTGTTTTTCCTATCAACCATGGCACCAATATGGTCTTCCTATGAACTTCATTTCCATTTCCTTACTTTTGCATCATTAGACTTGTTTTCTCTCTCTTGTTGGGGTCACTTGCTTCATTTTTGGTAGGCTCGGTTTTATAATAAATATACTTGTCCTCCTCAATGTTTCTTTCTTTTCTTGTTTCCTCCTTGCTTAAGTTGTGGTGGACTCTCCAAATGTTTTGTCATTGCCCTAGCCTAATTTTGGGTCCTTTTTTCTTGTTTTTTATAATTAACCATGTGGTTTTCCCCTCTCCTTTGTCATTTTTCAAATCAATTGGGTATTTCCCATCCCAATTTGAACGTGAAGTTTCTTCTATTTTGAACATTTTTTTCATTCTCAATCAATCATTCTTCTTGTTACAATGGGTTTTTCGACAATGCCACATTTGACATTTATTTATAACACTATTATTTGTAAAGTGTTTCCACTTCACTGCATTGATATTTGTTTTAGTGGGATGGCTACTTTTCATGCTAGGGGTAAGGCTAAGCTCATTGTACCTTTTGACGATTTTGGAATTTTGCATGTCATAAAGAAATGCTTATGTGTAATGTTCGGTTTCCATCCAAGAACTATTCATGTTTCCAAGGATCGTGCATATGATGCCAACTACAATGTTATTAGATCTATTTATTAGGTTTCGGTCATTAATGACCTCAATTTGGAGTGGAAAGCAAAATTTGAAAAATTCAAAATCATTGAAGAAAATCTTCTGAGAAGCTTTCAAAATATTATTTTGACGTTGGAAATTACAGCATCTATTGCCAATGCCATCCTGCATCTTGTGGAAATCAAGTAGGAGGTTTTTGATGAACATGTTGATCCTTAATCTTTGTTCATAGATTTGTGCGATTCTTATGATGAAGATGGAATGCTTGCAATATCTCTCTACCCATTGGAATTTTTTTTACATATGAGTTATTTTCCTTTTGCTTCTACCAATTCCCAAGATTCCAATTCATTAATTCCTTTTATGAGAGGAACATCTATGCTAACTGTTATTGATTATCTCAAGGCAATGTCCCTGGCCATGCATGCTAATTCCGAATTGAGATATTTGAACTATGATAATTTTTGTATTAAAATTGTTCCTTGCATTCCAACCACATTTAATGGTGATGTTTTGTTTGAATTCCCCACTCTTAATAGTCTTAATGATCATTTTAGTTAAATTCAAGGAATGGATAGGAAACATGATGACCATGCATGTTACAAGGTTAAAACAACTAACATCAATAATGATTTCAACCTAAACTTTCAAATAGTTTGCTGCTCGGGCCATTTGGAATGTCGAAATGATGCTTGTGATTTCTTTTTTTTTAACAAATGTAGAAACGAAACAATTTGGAGTGGCGACATTATTTTTGAGCTTCAAGGAAATCGTTTTACATTTGGTCCGCCTTTTCGTAGAACATGTAATATTGCCCCCTTTTGTGTGAAGTTGTGTTTAGTTCACATGTATTACGTTGTGCACAAGTAGGACGATTTGATTCAAGTAACAATTCATTTGGGTTTGCATGAGCACCCGATGGTGGAAGGTTGTTCAAAAAAAGTGTTTGAGCAAGTTAAATCCTTGGTTGAGGACGAGGCATCTTGCACACCAAGGGCTACCGTGTCGACCATTACATTGGCTGCAAATAAGACTTTCCTTTCGGAACATTTATTGAACGAAAATGGACTAGGGCCAGTGGAAGTCCTTAAAGGTGACAAGTTGTGCCAAGTGATGGACAAATTTCTAGTTCTGTCATCTCCTAATGTTTGGAATTTAGTTACTTCCTTTAAGCATTGACCAAAAAATAGAGGGTACTTGTCGCGACCCTAGCTTTGGGCTCGCGACCAAGGCAAAGAGAATTGCAAGGGTGCGGGCCAAAAGGAAGCCCGGGAGTTAAGCCAAAAGGAAGCCCGGGAATTAAGCCAAAAGGAAGCTCGGGAGTTTAGCCAAGGGGATGCCCGGGAGTCAAGGCAAGAGGAAGCCCGGGAGTCACATCACATACTCCCGGGAGTGTGAGAAAGTGTGAGGGAGTGAACCCTCACACTCCCAAGGCAATTCTCACTTTGGGAGATGGAGTCCCGATGGACTCCCAAAACTTCAGAGAGCGATTGAAGGGGTCAAACCTCAATGGATTGTGGCGTTCTTTATACCATTGGAAAGCTCTTGAAGCGTAGATATCTAAAATGGGCTCGCATTGCTCATTTGGATATCTGAAACACAAGTTATGGCCAAAAGAAGGGTCGGAAGTCGAATTCTCAGGAGTTTGCCAGTTTTGACTCCCGACCATTAAAAGTTAGGAATCGACCCGAAATACTTGACTACGGAGAATGTGCGACATACCGTTGAAAAGGTCTCGACGAGATCTACAACTTTGCTTTAGACCGCATCACAATCCGAGGTTTGCTCGCAAAGTTATGGGGCTCCAAAGTCCCGGGAGTCCCATTTGGCGCGATTTCGGGACTCCCACTCGGGAGTCCCGGGAAAAATAGCCATTTGGATGTGGGCTCCGTGGAGAGTTGCAGAGTATACTATAAGGGGGAAGGTGTTGGCTTCCCCCAAGTCCGGGCCGTGGTGAGTCTTGTGTGTCCGTGTTGCCCGTGGCTCGTCCTAGCACCAAGTGTGCTCTAACTTTGCACTAACCACTTTGTGTGGGTTATGTGCAGGCCCGTGTGAGTGACTAAAGCTTGTCAACTCTTCCTAGTCCCATCCCGGAGCTCCAACCCGCCCCTCTACCCCTCAAAGGGTTGTGAGCTAGGGAACGTGCTCCGACTCCTCCTTATTCCGTTGCTTTCTACTTGGGCTCACATTTGAGTCCCTTGAGGAGTTGGGAGTGCGTCAGTACTTTTATAACATTCTCATTTTGAAAGTGAACAATGGTTATTGTTACATTCAGGATAGTTGTTTTCCAAGGCAACAATCTAGAGATAAAATGTTTTTGTTCAAGATGTCTATGCATGGAGATGGTAGTGGCTATGATTTAGTTAAGTGGATGCAACCTAGGGGCGACCTCCAAACCACTTGGATCATGTTTGATCATGTAAAACATGTTGAAGGTTGGACAACACTCACCTACCATGTGTATGATTCCTTCTACTACAAGTTTTGATGATTATGAAATGTGATATGCAATTTGAAGACACAAAAGTTCAATATGTAATGTGGTAGAATCTAAACAAGGTGATGGCCAATAATGGTGTTCCCAATCCAAACTTCAAAAGATTCATGGCCAACAACATTTAGGCCAATTGGAATGTTGTTTGAATTGTCTATGGTAGCGGAGATGCAAATGAACCAATGGTTGACAGAGAACAGACTTGTTTTTTTCATTAGAGTTAATCCATGTACAAACACACAAAACAACAAATCAAACTAGAGTTGTGAAAAAACCATAGAACATTGTGCTATGAATACAAAAATGCCTTTTTTTTGGAAGAGGCAAATGCTCAATATGCAACAATCTGAAGCTGGTGGTAATCCTCAAGGGTAACTGATGAAGTTGGACTTCAAGAGTTGGAGAATTGGTTCAATTTTTGGCACTTTCGTGTGAGGCAATGGGGAGGATTTTGATACATGTATTATTTTCAACCCTCCCATACATCTATTCTTGCAACCCATATTTTTGACAATTTCACATCTATGGTAGCAAACATTTTAAGATAACATAACAAACATTCTTTCTAGAAGAGCTTACATACATGCCCATGTGCAACCTTTCAAAGACAATGCACATTATATGGCTTCAACAGCGTAGGAAAAGGGGAGCCTGCTTGTATGTTGCAACATCGAATGATTATGTTTGAGCTTTCAAACAATCGACATTATATTTTCATTTGAAGCAGGGTGGTCAACTAAGTCAAGGGCATGATAAGATTGAATTGTTCTTGCGTAGAGTAACCCAATTTGGAGATCTCAAACAACTTGTAAACATAGATTTGAAATATTCCCTAAGTTTGGCTTGCACAATTATAATCGCACATATGGAAGGTGAGGAGATCTTTGGCTCCTACAAATGAAAGGCGAACCTAACCCTTAGATCAGAAGGGGATTCACATAGGCACAATCATGTAAATTTCTCTCATCTTCGTGTAAGCCATACAATTGTTAGTTCAAGTGTGAATGTGAGCCATATCGACACAACCACGTGTGGTAGTCTCAATTTTTAAGAGTTGCATTAGGGTTATTTGAGTGTGGTAAAGTTATTAGGGGCTTTTAACAACTTCATAAGGAATGATGAATGCGCTTGGTGCATGGAAGGGTTGTTTTCTTTTCTAAAATGCGTTATTGGTGAATAAGGTGTTGGGTTAGTTCTTTTTTTCAACAAAAAAACTAGTAACCATAGTTTTAGAAATTTTGTTGCATAATTAGGGGTGAAAAATTTCTAGAGGGTTGGGGCTAAAAAGAGACACTAGAATTTATGGTGTTCAACACAACATTGGTTTTGTTTTAATATTTAATGAGTAACAAGGATTGTTTTAGATTCATGAAGCAATTGAAAGGGTGTTAATGAAAGGCCAAATAGAAATAGAACAATCTTCAAACCATATGAACATAAGATTAATTTGAAATGACTTAACGATTAAATAAATAGTGTGATAATGTGCTAATGGCAACAAAAGTTTCATAATGACTGAAACATTTATTTAAAATAGGGATAAATTCAACGAAGAGCTATAAATACATGTTAAATCCTAGGTTATGCCATAGTGATAGTTCATAACTGTAGGAAATCTAAGATGTGTCAAATGGTGCAAATTAAGTAGTCCACATACTATTAGGAGGCAGTCGATGAATCAGACCGCATAACCAACGATAATGTCTAACGTCGAGAACTGAAGACCATGCGAAGATAAAAGTATCTTCAATTTCGTAGCAACCTTCATAGATGGTTTTAGGTTTGTCACCAGAAGCAGGGTCGACTTGCAACAAGATCACCAGGGTGTGAGAGTTCGGAGAAATACAATAATATTAGGTGCGAGAAGGTTCAACTTCAAAACAAGCGCGCACCTCTTGAGGTTTGGGTTTTTCATCAGGAGGATGTTATGTTAGGGTTAGATTTAAAAATGATTCCGAAGGCGGTTCTTCATTCGCTTGTGTGGCTTGGGGCTTGTAAAATGTGACCATGTGCAACGCCATAATTTCAAGGAGAGGAAAAAAAGTTAAATCTTCAATCAAAATCAAATCGACAATGAAGGTGTGAAGGACTTGTTACATTGAAATGTGTAGTTGTAATTTATAGATCAAGGAAAAGGAAGGAAAGGCGTGAATAACGACCTAGAACCATGGTAAAGTAAAACCTTAAGGTCAAAGGAAAAAATTGAAGGTTTAAGTAAAGGTTGTTGGGGGGAAAGTGGGAAGAGGTGAAAAGGTGTTTTTCCTTCACCTTCCATTGGCCACCAAACTTAGAACCTTCCATTGGCCACTAAGCTTGGAACATTCCATCAGCCACCAAACTCGGGATCTATTTTCACCTCCTTTCTCCTTCTCTTTAAAAGGCGGATTCAAATCATTCGAGGCTCTTTTTTTCCCCAGACATAATTTTCAATTCAATCTTGAATACTTATTCCCACAAACTTCTTGAAAAGGAAAAGAATTATTAGTCTTGGTAGATGGGAAAAGGAAGGAAAATAAAATGAAAAATCTTGTAATAGTTTTGAAGGAATGGAAGTGGGTAGTGATAGTGTTGGGAGGTTGGAACTTTAGAGAAATATTATAAACCTTTTCGGGTTTGGTAGCGTAATTTCTTACTGGTTTAACTTAAAAACTTAAGATTTCATAGCAAGTCACATTTTGTAGTTACTTTTATAATGAATTAAGGCAAGCCAGCTTTGAATAATGTATGTGTTAGAAATGATGTTTCAAATGACTGATGGTCTGTAGTCAAGTTGAACCAACTACTTTCATAAAACCCTTTCGGGTTTAGTAGTATAATTCCTAATTGGTTTAACTGCAGATTTTAAGATTTGATAGGATAGTGCACCTTGTAGTTAGCTTCTTAGTGAGCTAAGGCAAGTCAGATTTGAATAATCTATGTGTTAGAAATAATATTTCAAGTGATTGGTGGTCTACATCCAAGTTGAATTTACCACCTTCGTAAAACCTTTTTGGGTTTTGTAGCATAACTTCTTGTTGGTTTAGCTACAAAGCTTAAGATTTGGTAGCAAGGTGCGCCTTGTAGTTAGTATTCTAATGAACTAAGGCAAGCTAGATTTGAATAACCTATGTGTTAGAAACAATATTTCAAGTTACTTGTGGTTTACAGTTAAGTTGAACATGGTGTTGAGTCCTTAAACGTTGGTTTAAATGAATGAAGATTTGACATAAAGTTTTAGGATGTGCAATGTTTGGACTTGGAAAATATATTTATCAGTTTTAATTGTAAATGATGCATAGGAAGCAAACTACTTAGTTTCAACTACAAACGTAATCTAACATCAAGAAATACAATTGCATTTTTTCCTTCATCGATAGCATTTGTGCTTTCAAGTACAATCACCTCGTAGAACCAGGAGTAGAGGGATGGAAAGTCGCCTCACAATGAACATTGAGGTACCTATTGTGGATCAATTAAGGAAGATATTGAGGTCCTTGAGGTTCCATGTGGAGATGGAGTTTGGCATATAAAGAGATGTCCCCCTATGTTCAATGTTCAATGTTCCACATTACAATAATCCACCAATCATTCTTGTGCTACAAGGATAATTACCAAGCTAATTTCTATTGGTGTCCCTGCCCCAACTTATTCAGGTTTGTGGTCTTGATTCCCCGGTGCACCTTTAAAGCTACACAAGTTTTGGTTTTGTGTAGATGACATGTACCATCAGTGTGTTGGCAGTGTGAAGTGCAAGTATACATTGGATAGATTGGCTATCTTGGAAATTTGGCCTATTAAAACTAAAACCAATTTCACCCAAGACGAAATCAAGTCTTTTAAAGAAATAGGATTTGTTTTAAATAGACAGTAGTCAATCTTTCCTTGAAGCCTATTCAAAAAGGAAAACTCCATTCTTATAAATAGGCTAACGGATGAAATGGCATGGCCAACATCACGTAATGGTAAGGTTGTTCATTGTATAATACCATTCAAGATGTCAAATCTACATTATAATCGGTGGGAAGTTGGTCGACTTTTTGAAGTGATTATAAATCCACCATTGGAGGTTCCCCTTCTTGGATATGGACAAATCTATAAGATTATGTTTGGCCAAAATCCCCAAAAAAATAAAATGAAGTTACATTAGTGAACTTCCCGACTTGCACTTGTTTGGATTTTGTAACAATGATTTTTAGTTTGTTAGGTTAGTAAGAGAAGTAGGTACCCTGTAAACACATGTATTATGTTTTACAACATGTCATGTTTTGTGGCCAATTCGAAAGTTTCATCCATTTTCCAACTTGGAGTTATGATGAAGTTTGTTGTTGGTTGAATCGTGATGCAACTTTGATGTAAGCAGGCGTATTATTTTGAATTGTCAATTCTAGTGCTTGTCTTGATGCTATGTGTTTAGCTCCTAGACTACAACTTGCAAAGGATGTTATCGCTTTGGTTTTATAAACGGTTTCATAATTGTTCATTCAACATTTTGTTTGGCATGAATGATCGAACACTATTAAATAGAAATTAATTATTAGACTAATTTAAATGTTCATTAATAATTTAAAAATCATCTTGAAAGATTAGGGAAATAAATTTTAAGTTTCAATTGTAAACAACTACAACAAAAGTTATGATATCCTTGTCACCAATAACATATTTTGCTTACTTTGATAACTATTGTGTATGATTAAAAGAATATTCTTGCCACATCAATATAATATTTTGTCCACATGGATGGAATATTTTTATTTACATGGAGAATATTTGGCTTACGTGGCAAGAGTATTCTTCAAAGATTCTGGGTTGTTCACAAAAATCCAATTCACCATTCATGTTCACATGTTCACATGGTAGTTGCGTTGGTAAGAGTTGAATCATTTGTGAAATGAAGCGGCGCCATGCAACAAACCTCAAACAACTTGTAAGTTGTGTGCAATATGCATTGTTGGATTTTGTACTTTCTTTCAAGCTTGGTAGTAGGTACAATAACATTAATGCCGATTTTGATGCAACCATGTTTGCATATCTAAGTATTGAGATCATGAACATTGAAGATTGGAATTTGGATATCAACATGTTTGAATGATTATGTGTATATAAAACAATGCCAATTTTGACTAGGGACATGCAGTAAACAAGCTGTATTTTTTATTCATCATTCATTGAGTCCCAAGTCATTGAGTCCAGTGGTTGTTGCCAATGTTTAATGGTTGTTGCCACATGTTTAGTGGTTGTTATCGATGTTTAGTGGTTATTGTTGATGCTTAGTTGTTGCCACATGCTTAGTGGTTGTTGTTGATGTTTAATGGTTATTACAAATGTTTAGTTGTTGTCGATGTTTAGTGGTTGTTGCCATTGTTTTATGTTAATGTTTAGGGGTCATTGCCATTGCTTAGTCTAGTTTAGCGGTCATTATTTGATTCTAATGCTTAGTTTTCATTACCAAACTTTAATGTTTAATTTTCATTGTTAAGTCATTAACACTTGGAAGTTTAGGGTTTTTTGATTTGAGGTGCAAAATTTTAACTTTTATTTTTGTTGTTGCATTTGCCATGGCACCACTTTTAGTTGTGCCCAAAAACTTCAAACACAATTTTTTTTCTTTGATCGTGTTTTTGTGGATCCTTTTGCTGTTGTAAGTTCTAGCCAAAATGTTGATTTTATTATTTTAGTTGTCAATCCAGCCCAAGTAGAAGAAAATTTGGTGAGCAATATGAAGAAAAAAAAATGTATGAGATGAATTGTCATTTTTAAGACTCATGAGTTGCAAAGTTGCCTTGAGCAAAACTTGTTGTGGGTGTTGATGGGAAGGCCACATAGGTTAAATGCAACATGTGCCTATCATTAAAGGGCAATATAAACTTCTTGTGCCTAAGCTGGATTCATTGTGGAAACATGTTGGCCAATGGAAGGTTGCAATTACATCAGCGGGTGTGGTAGTTGGGGATTTTATTTTTTTGAAGATGAATCAACATTTGCTTAATGAAAAGTATGTGCAATAAGGCAAAGATTTTATTTGGTAGTAGGTCGTCGAAGGGGTTTTCATACAAAGGGAAAAAAATTAGTGCAATTTGCATTCATTTTCCACCGATTTTACCAAGGCAAACCCATGACCGGATATGAGCAAATGCACTCCTTGTTTGCATTTCTCAAAGTGCTTAACAACCCTCTTAAGCATTGGAGTGACTATGTAGGATGGGAAATTGTAAAAGCTTTTGCATCATGTGGTATTGACTATCACTAAAGAGGTTATTATGGCTTCAAGTTTCTTTTTTATCTCTATAAATGAAGTGACTACAATTGATAACCAAAAATGGGATTTTGCCCATTTTTATGTGGTTGTAGGTTGAAAATGAATGCCCATTTTGCTCACACTTGATTTGGTTGAAGGTGGAACTATTGCCAACATAAAAAATATGATCTTGGTTGTTTTCATTACATATGGTGGTCTGATTAATAATCAAATTTTTGAACGTCTTATGTGTTTAGGAGTTGATGGTGTTTCCACATTTCAAGGGGTTAGATCAAGAGTTATTGCTTTGATCAAAACCCAACAAACACCTTTCCTCATTGGAATCCATTGTATAGCACATAGAATGAACCTTGAGGTGCAAAATTTGTCTTCCATGCCAATGGTTTCCAAATTGGAGGATCTGTTTCAATCACTTTATGGGTACTTTTCTAGTTCCCCAAAGTGTCATTTTGAATTCACAAAACTTGTTCAAATTGTGGAAACAAAAGGCCTAAAAGTCTTTTGAAATGTGAAAATTATAAGGTGGATCAGTATGCTAACACCTTTGAAATGGGTTGGGAAAGAATACAAGACCTTGATTGTTAAGATAACAACTCATAGTGGGTATGTGGAGGCAGCTAGGACCAATTTGGTGAATTTATGTGATGTTGGTACAATCTTGGGTTTACCATGTATTTTACTTATGTTGAAATCCTTCAATGTTTTGATGAAATTTGCCCAAGCCAAGGTTGTTTTTGTGTGTGATTATATTGCAATTGTTGAAAATATACCAAGTTGATTTGAATAAAATGTACATTGATCCAACCACTTCATTTCAATTTGAAAATTTTCTTGAATTCACATATGTTGTTACAAACATTTCTTGTAAGATTACTTAGGATTAGGCGACTAACTTGAATGATGGGATAAAACACTTGGTTTTCCGCATCATTGGACAATTTCACATGGTCCATTGTGTTGATTCTTTAATTGGCATCCACTTTGCAGTTACTCAAAAGGGTTTTGATCAAGCTATCACATTTGAAAGCTCAATGCACTAGTACTACTACATGTGATTTGTTGGTCATTGAATTAGAGCAAAGGTTTTTAGATCATGAGTTGATGAATGTTCTTGGTATTATTTACCCACAATACTGGTTATAACCAAATTGTAAGTCCACTTTTGTAGACCATCTATCCCTAATCAAACGACATTATTGCATATCCCAAAAACTTGGTGTTGATGGCATATGGGTTTCTAAGGCACTTTCAGGGAGATTTTAAATTTGCAACTTCTATTTTCAAGTTAACTATGAAGAGATAGGCTTTTAAAGCTATGGCAAAACCTATAGATGAAAATCTAGTGACTAAAATGTGACATTAGCTTGCCACAAACAATCTATTGGTTCATCATCTTTCTGAATTTGTGTAACTTGTTGAATTGTTCAAATCATTGGTAGTGTGGAAGATGAAATAACCTTTTTCACTTTAACTTTTATGAAGTTCAAATTATGGAATCGATTGGCAGGGCATTTGGATATTGCCATCCACATGTTTGCTTAAGATTTCTTCACTAAATAAACTTTTCCTTTCCAAGTTGTTATTATAGATTGGAATGATGGAGACAAAGTTAGGATAGGAATGAATGCATGATTGCTAGGTTTTGTAGTTTTATCTTGCTTTTGTCAATTGCAAGTTATTATTTTGTGTTGTTTTGTTGTTGAACCAACCTTTGATTTTTTTGGTGATGTATGCAATTTTTTTATATGGGCTTTGAGCCTTGGAGTTTTTGAAGCCTAAAGGTTACTTGTAAGTGTGTCTTCTACCTTACATGATCATGTTTTGTTTGTATATCAAAATACTAACATAATTAGGTTGCTACAAGTACTTTGTGCTGCAATGGGTAGGGTCCTTGTGACCAGGGTTCAAATCCCTTGCAAGGTGCATAGAAAAAATACTCTAATTGAAATTATTACACGATGTCAAATTTCATAACATATTTTTTTGCTAAAAGCCTAAAATCTGAACACCACTACATGTGTGGAGCCTACTCTTGTACATATAGATGTCCAAGTAGGAGTCACTTCAAACATCTACAACTTCAAAATAATTTGCCTAATTTATATTTTTATTGTTGCAAAATAGCCACTTACATCACACTGTTTTTTTTTACAAATACCCATGAATTCTTTGTCTTCCACATCCCCTTGCCACTCATGCTACAAATTTAAAACATAAAAAGAAACACTGGCCCTCGGGCCAGGGCATTAGCATCTCCAGCTGTGTTCAGTATGTGATCCTGCACAGTGAAATTGGATGAAAAAGAGTCAAACTATGCCGTTTTCGCTTAGGAAAATGTTTTTGGCTCACATAATTGTACACTTTAAGGTGGCTAGTAAAAGGCGCAACAATGCTTTAGGGTGTAATAAAATATGATCTGATGTCTGCTCAGTGTTTTTGATTGGCCCATCATAATGATTGATCCAGGTGGTTTGCTATTATGTAGTAATCCCCGATCTATTTGCCGTCCTTGTTTCCGTGTTGTGGGTGGGGTTGCAAAATATTAAATAACTAAATTTGGATGTGAAAAATAAATTTGCAGGGTAGCACATACTGAGCATAGATGGAGATGCTTTTACCCTACACAAGTCGCTCGACCTGTGAACAGTAGCTAACCCGTCTGACTCACTAGGGCCGCCTTCTAACGTCTCGCGCCTTCCTGCCTGCTTTCTGCTTTCTCGTCTTTCCTCCCTTGACACTTCACCACGCTTCCGCATGTTGCTGTTCTTCCGTTCCTCTTTCTTTTCACTGCCTCGAATTCGTCAGATTATCAATCTCTGGGACGTTTTCTCGTTCATAAGTTTGTTGTTTAAGTTCTCTGTTTTGTCATTATTTCGATTCGTAGCTGCTGGTTTGTTAGGTAGTTCGGTAATTGATGCTTACGTGCTGCCATGGTCTTGTGCAACAGGAATTTGTCTGTTAAGACGTAGGTTGAAGGTAGATTTTCAGTTTAGATTTTTGTGAAGAGTTGAAACGGAAGGTGGGGTTTCGATCTAAATTCTGGCCTCCTTTTTAGGTCACGGGTTTTGGGCTTTCTGGATTGTGTAGGATATCGAAAGTGGTGCCCTTCTTGTTAGGAGGGAGAAGGCGCCACGGATTACAGCATTGGGAGCCATGTATAGCAATTTTAAGGAACAGGCGATTGAGTTCGTCCGACAAGCAGTAGCGGAGGACAATGCGGGGAACTACGCCAAAGCTTTTCCGCTTTACATGAACGCGTTGGAGTACTTCAAGACACATCTTAAGTACGAGAAGAATCCTAAAATTAAGGAAGCCATTACGCAGAAATTCACGGAGTATCTGCGCAGGGCTGAGGAGATTAGAGCCGTGCTGGACGAAGGAGGCTCACAGGCACCGACCGGGAACGGAGATGCCATGGTTGCTAATCGGAAGATGAAACCGGGGGCTAAGGATGGAGGGGATGAGGATCCAGAGAAAACCCATCTCCGGTCAGGCCTTAATTCGGCCATCATCCGCGAGAAGCCGAACGTGAAGTGGGCGGATGTGGCGGGGCTGGAAAGTGCCAAGCAAGCTTTGCAGGAGGCTGTGATTCTCCCCGTCAAATTCCCACAGTTCTTCACAGGTGTTTATCCTGCTCTCTCTCTCTCTCTCTCGTGTTTGAAAGCCTCCAATAGGCCATTCTTTAGGGTTGGGGGTCTTCATGTCCTCTCATGCCTTGTCGAAATTCTCTCTTGAAATTTTTAGATAACTTGTACCTTGTTTTGAAAATTTCCTTGATTTAGCTATTTTCTACATCCCTTTTTCCTTTGTCTTCAATCCTTTTGTCAGCCCTTTGTTATGGTTCGTCATGGCCTTCTGTCATGTTAACTGATCACTCCTGGTGTCTTATTTGCACTGCCCATTTATGTTGAAAACAACCCAGCAATCTTAGAACGATTTTGGTAATTGTGAACTGCTTTTAGGGTTATGTGAACTGATTTAAGCATAAGCCCTAGTCTAAAAGGTGAGTCAGCAATGGATGGGCCTATGACATATGGATGTTTGCCTTGAATGTCATAGGCTCATCAATCTCTTATTGGGTTCATCATTGGGCAGTATATGGTTAATGCTTGATTTTTTATGGTGACAGGGAAGCGAAGACCTTGGCGAGCTTTTCTGCTATATGGACCACCTGGTACAGGAAAATCATACCTTGCAAAAGCAGTGGCCACTGAAGCTGACTCCACATTCTTCAGGTTTATTTTCGCTCTCACATCTTTTTCTGAAGATTTCTTGTTTTTAGCAGAGGGTCAGAGCAGTTTCTAGTTGGAACTTTTCTAGTTGCAGTTAGATCTTGCAGAGTCAACTTGTGAGTATGCTGTTACTTCAGCCTCCTTCAACAATTATTTTTGACTTCAATGCCAAATCAATGAAAAGTAATGACTAGAAGTTTGAGAATGTACATTGGATCCAGGAACACAAAGCCATTCCTCTAGGTCAAATTAGTCTCCCAGGTAATGAATTGTGATGAGTGAACACTAAAAGTTGAAGGCGAGGAATTCTAAGTGACAGTGAAGTGAGTCTAGAGTTGTCAGAGTTGTTAAGAGGCTTCCAAGGATCCTGTCACTTAAGTCTTTCAATTGAGCTGTTGTTATGGTTTATGGTTTACTACCATAAAGGGAATGCCTAACAGCAAAGGGTTTCTGAGGTTTTCTGCATATGTTAGATGTTTGAAGTAAGATGCATTTAATGTCACTCACCAGTCATGTGCTCAAACAATATGTTCAAAGTGCAGGAGGCCCCAACCACTACCCTCTATGTAGGCCTCTTGATGCTTTTGGCTTAGATGCTTTCTTGTATGGGGACAAGCTAAAATAAAATGAAGCTTACCCTCATATACTTGCTACAACCTTGAATGAGGATACTATTGACCTTTTTTAGCTAGCTATATCTCTTGAGTGCTATCATCACAGAGTCTTCCTGTTGCTCTGAAAATGAAACAGAAACTCAGGATGCAGATTTTGTATAATGATTTGCCTGAAATTTTGGGCAGATTATTAAATTCACCATCCCAAGAGCTGATGAAGTCAGTGTGTAGTCAAGGCCACTTGCCACTGCTATTTGTGATTAAGGTCATGGTCTGATGCTTTTTGAGCAACTCTCATAAGGTTATGATGGCACCTATTGTCATGTCAACTTCAAATTGTTGTTCTGGAGATATCTATTTACTTTTTAGTTATTGCAGTTCTCTTCCCTGTCATTTTGCTCCCCCTCATATTTGGGTGGGTTGAGGGTTTTTCTAGCTATTTAGGTCAAAATTTGCCCATTGACTTCATCTACAGCTGATTGTCTACTCAAAGGTCATGACCTCTGTAATTCCTCAAGAGAAAGTGAGCCATTGACATAAAGACTTACCACAGCAAGGTCAAGTATCTGGTTTAGAGTACAAAACCTGTGGCAGAAGGGAAGCATAGACCTCTAGCTGAATTTGAAACATTTCATTTGCCAACAAATAGAGAGTGATGCTCTTAAGTTGTAGAGCATGTTTAGCATTTAAATTTTGCAGTGTGAAAATACGCTTACTTGGCTTTCAATTGCAGTATTTCTTCATCGGATTTGGTGTCGAAGTGGATGGGGGAGAGTGAGAAGTTGGTAGCCAATCTTTTCCAGATGGCCCGGGAGTCTGCACCATCCATCATTTTCATTGATGAGATTGACTCCTTGTGTGGTACCCGCGGAGAAGGAAATGAGAGCGAAGCTTCCCGTCGCATCAAGACTGAGTTGTTAGTGCAAATGCAGGTCATTCATCTCTCTGTTTATGGGTGCCTTTGTTTCCAGGAAACTCTGTGGTGTGGCTTCTATGGTTTTCTTTTCTCTACTCACCATGTTCCATATGTATATACATTTAGACTAACAATGAGCAAAACCACTGATAACATAAATTATTACCATTGATGACAGCATGGTTACATTTGGAGTTATATGTTCTTTGAAATTCCATAGGATCGAACATTCATGAGTTCATGGGTTTTATCATGAGAACTTCTCACCTTCTCTTAGTATTATACTCTTTGCCTATATGAAGTGGAGGAAGTGAAGCTTTACCTTCTCATTGTGAATTGAAGAATGGTTACATGGCTAGCAATCTTGTGTCCTCATTAAAGGTGTTGTAGTGCTCTCCTCACTGTTGGATGTTTCCTCTTGAGCAGGGTGTAGGAACCCAGGACACCAAAGTTCTGGTATTGGCTGCTACAAACACACCTTATTCCTTAGATCAGGTGAGTTTCTCTGCCTGCATCAATTTCAAACATTTTGATGTGATTGTTATTCTTGTTCTACAATTTAACTCCAAATCATGAGGACACATGGCATATCCTGTGGCATACTGTGCTGCTCTGTCAGCCAGGATTAGTAATTCTATGCTTCAGAGAGAAAAGAGGGGGCTAGGAATAAGACAGGAATGAGATGAGGAAAGAAAACAAGAATGTGGGGGACTGTGTGACATGGTGCACGGGTACAGACCTGACAGGGATGTTTGCAAGGCAGGCAGTGAGGCGACGTTTTGATAAGCGCATCTACATTCCCCTGCCTGAACTGAAAGCTCGGCAACACATGTTCAAGGTACCTGCTTGATGCACTTCTCTTGTCACTTGATTAGGTCTCCAAGATACTAGAGAGCACTAGCTATGGTTTTTCAACCTTGTTTGCCTGCTAAATTTTTTTCCGATCAGAGATAGAATGGAGATCTTTGTCCATTACGTGCTATTTATGGTAGTCTTACAAAGAATGCTGTTCATCAGCCATAATATTGGTTACTGGCAACACTGAGTTGGCATTGACATGTTTCTGTAAAAGTGTTTCACTTAAATGCTGGACCTTGTGTTCTATGATGAAATGCCCCAGGTTCATTTGGGGGATACACCCAATAATTTGTCAGAGAGGGATTTTGAGGACTTGGCAAGGAAAACTGAAGGGTTTTCTGGTTCAGATATCTCTGTTTGTGTAAGTCAGCTCTCATCTCTGTGCAAAACTCTTAAGTTCATATTTATTCCATGCATTGAAACACATTAGGGAACTGTTCTTTGTCAGTACATTTTACAGTGGAAAATTGAATATTTTTCTCTTTTGAACTGAGTTAGATGGACACCTTCAATAGATACAAGACCTTAAGATAGGAACCTTTAATGAGATTTGTGTGGACTTTGAGAGTTAGTTACACAAGTTTATTGACAGAATCAGCTACATATATCTGAATTTTCTCATGAGGTGAAGTAGTATTCTGATCAAGAATATCCCTATTCTTTGCAATTGTTTCCTGAATTCCTGTCATGGCACATCAGCAAGAACTGCTGAATTGGCATGCTTGCTAGATTTTAAAGACTGATTGGAGGTCTGGTGTATGTTGCATTGCTGCTTGCATTCAATGAGTTGCAATTTCATCAGAGTTGACCAAAAGTCTGGCAATTTGCAGGTAAAAGATGTATTGTTTGAACCTGTGCGCAAAACTCAGGATGCAATGCATTTTAAGGAAGTGAGAACTGAACAAGGAGAAATGTGGATGCCTTGTGGGCCTCGTGAACCAAATGCAATACAGACCACCATGGTTGACCTTGCTTCTGAAGGCCTTGCTGCTAAGGTAAAAGACAAAGAAGCCCAAGTTTGGGGGAGATACATGTGTGTTGGATCTTGGTGTAGTCAATCTGCAGTCTTTTGATTTTTGAATTTAATTGGATTATCAAAATGTATATGCTGGAATTGCAACATATACTTGTTAGCTGGTATAAACTAGCATATTCATGGTTTCATTTGTATGCTCTTTCTTGGTAGTAAGCAAGTTTGCACTACAAAAGCAATGTTCTGCTTGACAGACCTAACCTCAATGAGTATTTCAGATGTTGCTTACAATGGTTTACATTTTTGTGCAGATTCTGCCTCCTCCCATTACAAAGAGTGATTTTGAGAAGATCTTGGCAAAACAAAAACCAACCGTAAGCAAGAGTGATCTTGAAATCCAAGAGAGATTTACTCGAGAGTTTGGTGAAGAAGGTTAAGGTTTGAGTATTGTGGCCAACAGCAAACCTTTGTCTCAATCATATGTAGACTTCCAAACCATGCCTTTTAGAAAGGTTGAGGTGTAATCACAATAGCAGTCAGCAACACTAAAATGGTTAGTTCATGTTTTTTTCCTATAGGGCTTTGTCAGAATTCAATGTACAAACTTGGTACCACATTAGGTTGAGATTCCTTTGCTAATAGATATGGGGTTGATTCATCTCGTAATGCCATACTTATCTTGCAGCTGGTAATGGTAATTGAATGAGGGTGTTTGTATACACTATTTCACCTGATATTTCTCTCCAGCAGTAGAGAGGGGATCTAGAGATGTTGTAGGTGATTTTCTTGAGTTTGTAATGGTCACTCTGTCCACTGCCTGCCCAATTGCAGATTGGATTTGTCTTGATTTTCCCCTGCTCTAGTGTCAACCAAGTGGCCCAAGCAGTGTTAGGGTGAAACTACCTAATTGGTGTATCACCTCCTACAGGAGAGTTTCCTTGTCAAGCCACTCCTGATTAGTTGTCAAAATCTTCTCCTAAAAATCTTCTCACAGTGAAATCAGGTTGAAGGAATCCAAACTTGAGCAGGTTCACATCGATTCATTTGGCACCATCACTACTGAGAGAATCTCCATGATGCAGTGCTTTTCTGAGACTAATGCAAGCACTATTTTTTGTCTTGTTGCATAATACAGCACAGTTATTTTTTGGTTCAGGATTCCAAAGAGGCTGACTTCAAGCTACTCTTACTTACATCTTTTGCAAGTGTCATCTGACCCTTCAATCCAAGGACTATTATTGTACAGAAGATTACAAGTTACAGATTGTACGTCCTTTAACGGTTGCTTAGCTTTTGCACCTTAGCATCCACCTCCCTCAGCTTTCAGGCCCTGTAACAGAACTCCACTGTTAGGCTATCAATGTGGTAGTGTGCAGCTTCACCCTCACAAACCTATACAAATGTATGTGACCTAAACAACCTGTGCTTCCTGTACATACCTATACAACAAGCATATATTGTATGGTTATGATTCCACTATGTACCCTTCTACTGTCATTAAAAAATGTTGTATCTGGCCGTCCAGCTCAAGGAAAAAAGCAAGAAAGACCTGCAGAAGGTTTTACCATAGTTTCTGAAGGAATAGGCACCATATGAGTGTTGTGTGTGTATGGTTTAGGACTTACACTTTGTGTAAGTGTAAATGTATAGGGTGCGTTTAAGCGCAAAAAGTGTAAATCAGTGTACACACCCAAAGGTTTGCCATAAGGTATCAAGGTAAACTTTTTGACAGAATGTGTTGGTGAAGACTTAAAAGCTTTGGGCACATTCCCTAGCTTTTCACTCTCGAGGGTTACAGGGATGTGTGAAAATTTTAAGATGGGGTTAGGATGAGCTCTTTTAAGTTGATTTCATGAACATGTGAAAATGCATAAACCAATAGAAAAGGGTAGTTTGTGCATTTGGAACCAAATTGGATCACATTCTTGTCATGAACTCATTTAGAATCCACATTGCCCAAACTTGGCAAAAGTTACCACTTCTTCCCTTATAGTATATTTTGTGATTATTTGTCGGGGTTGCATTGAAATAGCAAAATATCTTGGGAGTCCCAAAATAGATTCCCAAAATTGGGACATGTAATTTTCTTAAATTTTTGAAGCCTCCTAACTCTTTTTCAAGAAAAGTATTTTTTGAACATGCAACCCCACTATCTTGTAGTTCTTATCAAGACCTTTTTCAATGTCATCTCACATGTTACAATTGGAGATCATTTTGACCTTTATTTCTAGGGTTTTAGTGCTTGAGAATCAAATTATGACTTTGATTCCTAGCCTTCCTTTTGGTCATAACTTTTAACTCATAACTCAAAATGGAGAATGCAAGTTCATTTTTTACATTTACATTTCAAGACTTTTCAACTATATATGGAAGGCCCAATTTGGACAACATTTGTTACTAGCATTTTTGTCTCAAAGATCTAGGACACTTCAAGACCCCAAATGCCAAAATGATTCCCAGTTAGAAGTACTTGGGATTCACTTGCTTTGCACTTTCTCAACCTTTGAGAGTGTGTTTGAGTTCAATGACATTCTCTTGACCCACTCCCTTCATCATGAAGCTTAGTTTGGTCACAACATGTTTCCATTTGAAAATATCCGATTTTTTTCATCCCAAAAACAATTTGTTTTTCTTTTCAAAAACTTGGTCACACATTTAAATTAAGGTTTTTACATTGTCCATCAGTGAAAAGAAAATGCCCTCATTGATGTTATGGGGCTTAATTGTGAATTCCCATCTTTCATGCACTTTGGTTGAAGTTCCCTTTGACATTTTTCATGCCAAGTTGACTTAATAACATTTTCAACTTGGTTTCATGATCATTGCAAACCCAAAACAAAATTTGCAACTCTCACTTTGGCTTCAAACTTGCACTTGATATACCTCTCCTACTTGAATCCCCTTTAAGTTTCAACTTCTTGATAATCATTGTGGCAAGGAAACCTCCCCATGTTCCATTGTGGAGCTTTTCTCAAGACTCACAACTTGATCTTGTGCCCAAGTTTGGGTTGCAACAAAATGGTAGTTATGAACTTTGAAGGGTCAACATTATCCTATATTTTCAAAAGTTCTTTCAAGATGAACATTCATAAAAATCTCTAGTTGAACTTCCATTCATGTGAATTTTATGAGTTTTCCTTTTAGTATTTCCAAGTTGCATTCACCATAATAGATGAGATCAATGTCTTTTGATATAGGTTTTGATTTAGGTCTAAAAGCTTTTGTAGGTGGGTGAACATTTAATAATCAAATATTACAATGATCAAATCTTACAAAATAACAACCATGTCCATTTGAACATTAAAAAGAAACTTACTAAAGATTTGTATGGAACTTTATATTTACTTAAAATGAACCATTATATAATACATACACCCCATTTAACAAGAGCATGAAGATGAGTGTGGCATTGCCCACCTAAACCACAAACATGGTGATGATGAAGACCATAACTTTCATGCTCGCATCAAAGAGCAAACAATAATCAAGTGAAGCGAGTTTTGGTTCTTTATAATTTTAAAACAAAACTCAAAACTCAAAATCAAGTTTTTTGTAAAATCATAGAATCCCATTTACCACTTACATGGCCCTTGAAAAATAAATACATGGGATCATCTAAGTGTGTTTTTAAAGTTCTTACAATACTTGTGTGTAAATGTAAGTGCAATTGAAAAAATTTACATGGTGAATAGTGTAAATGGCCACATATATACACTTACATGGTTTTACATGCCATACATACATCTATTTACACTAACATGCACAACATTGTATGATGCCATGCTTGGTTTAGAGGCACAAGGCATACGAATAGACAACCACCCATAGTGGATCCAACATTTTCATAAATATTTCAAGGCATGTTAATGCAAATAGTCATAAAATGCACATCAAAGACATTTTACTTTCTTCTTATGCATATGACAATGAAAGAAGCATGTAGGACCTAACTTGGGCTTCAAGGACTCTACACTCTAAAATTTGACTTCTCTACTTGAACATCTTCAAAAATTTGACTAAATAAATGTTACACACACAACCTTGATTTTTCATAGTGGTTTTAAGGAAAGAAATGTTTTCGGAAACGACTTTAAGCAATGAGGAACAAAGGCTTGGAAAACTATAAGATTGGACTAGTGTAATGCCACAATTAGCTATGTCAAAAAGCAATGCATTATATATCGTATCAAAATAAATATATTCAAACACAGTTCATGTGAAGTATATTGAATATATTTGTAACAAAGCCCTAGCATAACTTTTAATGGTGAAATTTATTTACATTCCTTGTGCCCACTTCCCATCAATCCACCCACACAAGAAGGGAAAAACCTCATAGTAAAAATTAGAGTTATAGCAATTCAATTTAGTTGAATGAATTTTTGTGGCTATAATGTATGGTTCGTGGGCAAGAGTTCAAATATAAAAAAACAACCATGATCCAACTTCAAGTTTCAAAACATTGGTGCCAATTATTATGTTTGAGTTGTGTCCATTGAAGAAGAATAATGCAAACACTAGATTTAAGTAAAAGCACATGACATTACCTATGGTCATATGAATTTATTTATGATTATCACCTTTTTTAAAACCCATTTGTAATATGATAATTATCAAACTTTTCAGATGGTTCACAAAATTATTATAATAATATAAAAACATAAATTTAATAAATACTACAAATTTCATAAAAAATAAAAATCATTTCAATCATTTTTTCTTTTTCATTTTTAATAGATCATTATGTACATTTTTTTGGCACAAATATACTCTAGCCTCACATCATACAAAAAATTTTAGATGTACTTTCTTTAACATTTTATTTTTGTGTGTTTTGGCTTACCATGATATGCAAAAACATTCTAAAATGTTGTTTTAACACTAACATGGTTGAAGTTCAAACATGGGCACCCTTAAAAAACAATGCAACATGATTACATTGTTGAACCCCTTGTAGTGTGTTTTCACCCACTCGAACAACAATTGTCTTAAACTAACCTTGTGACTGGATGAATGATGTTTTCCCTTCTTTTGCTCCTAATTTAACCCTTGATTTCCATATTGATTTTTTCTTGGTATGACATTTCATGTTTGCCCATGCTTTGGAGTTGACCTTGGTTTGAACTCCGAGGCATGTCCAAACCTTCTTGGGATTCATCATGGGGCCACCTTCCTATGACTTGATATGGAATTTTTAATCATGATTTCTAAACATTGGTCATAGGTCAAAAATTAGGGTTGTAACACTTTTTTTCACTAGAAAAAAAATCAATATATTTATTGATGGTATGAATCCCATTGTTAACACTAAGTCACCTTTCAAACATTTTGGTGAGGTTTCCTTTACCACTTTTGATGTCAAGTTTCCAACCCATGTTTGTCACCTTACTTCATGTTGATTTAGAATCATCGTCATAAGCCCAAAAGCAAAAGTTGATGCACCCTAAATATTAAAAAGGGTAGTACAAAAAGAAAATAGAAGGAAAAATTTGGCCTCATGCTCCCTAATCCCAAGCACTAATGAAATAGGGATATGCAAGAGCTTTGGAATGAGGATTTGGCTGAAATGATAAGTTCACAATCACTTGCACAAGCTAGACAATGCAGGTGTTTAATGGAAACATAACCAACTTTGGGTCATGGACTTGTTTTGGACTCATTACATTCATGTGGTTTGGACTTGGGAGGAGGCCACCACCCTCCTCCCTATAGTATATTCTAGATTTCTGTGTGGGATTACATTGAAATGATTATTTTTTCAAGACTCCCAAGTGGTAGTCTTGAAATTCCCAAATGATGAATCTTAAGATTTTGTGGGCTTACAACCTTTTCATATGAACTATAATTGAAGAGCTTTTTTAATTGCAAAGTTGTAAACTTTAAAAAGATCTTTCCAATGGCATGTTGGGTGTTTCCATCAAAGGTCATCTAACCCTTGTTTATGGGTTTTTGTGTTCGAGAATCAAACTACCAATTCTTCTTTTAGTTCTTCTTTTGTCCATAACTCTTAGTTAAGAACTCCAAATGAAAAATGCCAGTTCATTATCAATATTTATGCTTTCAAAAGTTCCCAATGGTATAAATAATTTCTGATTTGGACAAGTTTTACCCTTGCACTTTGGTTAGAAAGTTTCAAAACACTTTGGGTCTTTCAATTCCCAAAATGAGAGTCCATTATGGGAGTCTTAAGAGTGCTTCTTTTTAACCCCCCAAATGTGTTTAGGATTCTTTGTCGCCTTAGCTTATTCGTGACCTATTTCCTTTTTGCCTTGCCCTAGCCTTGGTCACGAGCCCAAGGCTAGGGTCCTAACAAAAATTGCAACAATGGGACTCCTCTCCGACAACAATTAGTCTTCTTTTATTTGTTAGTTCATTTAATTGATACTTTTTTTTAATGTGTTCATGATTGTGAACATACATAGGCATATGATGTTATGTGCGATGCATTTGATTCCATTACTTGAGACATTGATTACTACAAGAATAAGTGTGCATTCTTTTGGTCAAATTTCAATCTTGCATAATAAATTGACACTTTTTTTCAAAATGGTGTTTCAAGGGAAAATTGACCAAATCACTATTTGATTTTTACTTCCTCTTGTGATAGTCCAATAGTTGATAAGAGTGATTAAAAAACCACTACCTCACTATTTTATGAGGTAGTTGAATTGCTTCCATAATTTTAATTCGTGTTCTAGAAGGTTGATTTTGGAAGATTTTTGATTAAATGTTTGTGATGACTGGAGTTGTCATTTTTGTAGCAGGTAGGTAAAGTCATTGCAAACTACTTAAAGGGTTTTTTTTAGTATAAAGGTATGGAGGAGTTCAAAGGAATATTTGTGGAGATTTTTAAATAGAACAATGTGTGAATATAGGGGCTAAAATATGTAGTGTACTTACGTACTATAGGACTCTAGTAACCATTGACTTTGGTGTGTTTTGCTTCATTATACAATGGATGGGTATTATAATGTGCGAATTTGTATTAATATTGGTGTGTTGGAATTTTCCAATACATGACTTAGCAGATGACTTCAGCTGAATGTTTTGATATAAATAAATAAAAATTGGATGAGAAATGAAAAATTGCCACTATTGAAAATTTAGAATTTTTTAGTTTTCAACAACCTTCAAAATTACAAGTTTTGGAAACTTCAATCGAGATGCCATGTTCCATTTACTGTTAAAATTTGGTGGTAGACAAAAGACATGCATATCAGTCATGGGAAAAAAATGTTAAAATAGAGCTAAAATGAACAAGTAATGGTGTTTTCTATTTGCTTTTCTAAACTATTCTATACTATTCTTTACTAAACTATTCTATCTAGATTGGTAAGATGAGTAATATTGTGATTCCAGCAATAATATCGACCCACGAAGCAGCCTGTAAAATGGACTTAATAATTGCTGTGTGCTCAGAGGGATTGAAGAGAGACGACACCCTGTAATGGGGCAAATACTCCTCATATGGTTTCTCTGTTCTTGCTAAGGAGATGTTCAGGACTAGTTACCAAGTTAGCTGGTGACCCTATTAGGTCAGCAAGTCCACTGTCAAGGTCTGTTAACTATATCATCATCTCTAAACACCCAAAACCCATACCTGGATACAAGGATTCTTCTTCTTCTTCTTCTTCTTCTTCCTCTTCTTCTTGTCCTCCCCATGTAAAATGGCTTGCATCTAATGAAAAACGCTGCCTAATAGTTGGCTGCCACACCCCTCTTATTGTTTGGCACCAATGGACCTCTAGAGTTCATGATTCATGTGCCCTCTTTCCTTGATATCACGTGGGTTCTTAAAATGCACACTTCAGAAGAATCAGTAGTAATAATGTCAAGCTACTCTAACCATGTTTCCCTCATGGCTTTTATGGGACACCAAAATAGTGAGTGCAATGAACGATGTTACGACAATATTACTCATCTTACCAATCTAGATAGAATAGCAGTTTGACCCTCATGTCACACAGTATAACATCACATAATTGGTGTGAGAAGACTATTATATGTAAATTGGTGAGCTCTTTGGCTTCTGTGGCTTTTAGTTTTGCCTTTTATTCACATCAGTATTTGCAAGAATTCTCCCAATGGGGAAGAAGCTACAGCAAACAAATCATTGTCCATTGATCCTGAATAATGATTGTCATGCCCAGCAAAAAATGGGTTCTACTTAATCTGAGCCTATAAAAGGGTGGACAGAGTGTTTGGTGATCCCACCCTACTGTACAAAAGCTGATCCATCATATGTGATGCAATCTCCACTGATTTTACAGTCAGCTGGATGAGCACTTCTCTACACCAATCTGTAACTCATCCAGCTGACTGTAAATTTGTAAGACACATGGTTCTCTTGACATTAGGAGAGTTTGCCACAATCCTATATGTCATCCCTTGCTTGCCATGCCATGTAAGTCCCATTGGGATCAGAAGCAAATAATTCACGGGTGTAGTCCCGCAGACCGTAGTCTTGCACCTCACAGAACTGAGTCTCCCAGTCAGCAGGCTTCACAGCCTTATTTCCAAGGTTTGGTGCACGATCTTTTGATGTAAGGTGTCGGTCTTCAGTCCAGTCAACAACATATGTGGCTGCCCTTCCATGGAACTTGGATTGGAACTCAGCCCATGCTTGGTACTTATAATGGTTGACGACTGCTTGTGTTGATGCAACAGTTTGGAAAGCAGGTTTCAATGTGAAATGGTGAATAGCATTTTGCAGAGAGCTTGTGATAGAATCCAAGAGAACCATAGATTTATGCCTCTCTGGTTGCTTGAGTCGACATGTATAACCCTGTGTAACCCCTTGAGCTGGAGAGTCAGTCAATCCAGTAGGCCCAAAGGTGAGGCAAGGCATTTGAATCTGACCCAATGTTGCATTTTCTGCTGTCTTTTTCAATGTTTCATCAATTAGCATTTCCAAAATTGATGGTGATGACCTCTTGTAACCTGCTCTTATTTGCTCCCGTGATATGTTATGTGAACCCCTGTCATAGCATCACAAATTTGGTAAGCTACAAACTAGCAGTGAGAACAGTTCTCCTTGGATTCTTTCTACGTTTTCTGCATTTTGACCTTTGATTTCTTCAAAGGAATTAGATATTTACAATGGACAGATTCTATGCAAAAAGTGTCATGTGAAGTACATGTAAAGGATACCAAGAATATCTACACACATCTCACACACAAACTGACTCCAACTCCAACCCCAAAGGGCAACTTCTGAGCACTTCTGTTGGTTTATATTTGTTTATATGTGGCAACAGCAGACCCTGTTAGCATTCAGTCCCTCATTGGGAGATGTCCCATGTGATTCCCATTCCCATAAGAGATACCTGGGGAAAAAAATTCTAGCTCAACACACATAACACATACAGCCTGAAACTGGAAGAACCTTGAATATTGTGAACTTACAGGGTTGATGAGGGGCTTGAGGATCCAGAAACTGCAGATGATGGTGACTGACGGAAGGAATCACCAGGGAACAAAAATTCATCAATGTCCGTATAGAGCATCCAAGTGCACTGGGATTGGGCCTGAAGGGCACAATGGGAGAAGCCAGCTTCCTGGGTCTTTACCCAGGGCCATGCTTGCCTGGTAACATTGAAGCTACTCAAGGTGGCGACAACCTCCTCAAGCTCATCATCACTATTGTTGTCATACAGGAAGAATCTCTCAACCCCCAAGTGACTGTGGTAAAGAACCCATTCCCTCAAGAACTTCGCTCCATTCTGGATCATAGTGCAAGAACAGATTTTGTACTGTTTTTCAAGTTGGGTACTTGAACTTGGTAATGGATCTCCAGTAGCTGCTGCAGGCATTTGAGAGCTTTTAGGTGCATGATAGAATGCAAGTGAGGGGATGATTCGGCCTCTGACTTTGAGGGTGATTTTCTTCCCTGAAACATGGGAGGCAATGGAGCCAGGGGGATGTTTGCAACGGAATACTTCTTGGGCAGCTGCAATAACAGGAGTTTCATAAAAGCCACCAAAGATGCAATGAAAGTCTTTCAAACTTTCGGCACTTGCAACTTCCTGAACTTCTGGGACATTTCTGATGCCTTTGGCAAATACAGTAATATCTGTATGTGTTAAGTCAAGCACATCGTATACAATCTCAGTTAAGGTCCACTTCAGAGGCTTCTGGTAGCTTGGGGTGAGCATCCCCTTCCGAATGATCTTTCTTGCCTTATCAACTGTGATGACTGCAGAGTTCACTCCCCATTGAAACTCCTTGGGTGGTGGTTGACAAGAAATTGCAGCTCGCCCATTCTCAAACTCCACACGCAAAGCTTTTGCAACAAATTGCTGATATCCCCCATATTGGCATGCCAATCTTTCTTTGCTTGGGATTGGAGCTTCTTCAGGAAATCTCACCAGAAACAGCACCTCTCTATGGAAAGCTACAATGTCTTCAATGAATGGCTCATTGATTACTACCCCTCTGCTAGGATTCCCAGGAAGCTGCGAGCTCAAGGAACTCTCCATGACAGGAGCAACTGCAGCCTCAACAGTATAATTAGAGTCAGAAGAAGCACAATTAGACTAGTGCTAGACATTCTACATTTCCACACCAAGCTGTTGGAATAGTTCTGCGAGATATTCTTGGACAAAATATGACCTATCCTGTTGCCATTTCACATAGATAGTGCTCTTGGCAGTACAGGAAATGAAATAATTTGGCAACCACTTACAGAACTCAAACAGATAGATGAATCTAACCATACCAACCGCTGAGAAAAAAAGTCTGCTTTCAAGGTTGTGAACACAATTAAGATTGATCTCAAAGGAAAGACTGATCAAGCCAAACATATAAACACCTTTTAAATTCTTGCTTGACAATGCTTGAAATTACACAGGAGAATTTTTTTGTCAATGGGAACCCTATTTCTCAGTTGGTGTCGAAATAGAATCCCCTTATGGTTTGCACAAAAGAAGAAAAACTAATGCGAGTTCTACTCTGAGGAAAGAGAGGAACACTGTTGGAGATGCAGGACAGACAGAAACTAGCCAGAGAGATTGGAGAGCTGTAGGCATTTACGCTCACCTTCAAGGAATTGGATACCGATAACGGTGATGAGAGCAACAGCAGCTATGATAACCAAGCTGTAGCAGGCTGGCAAACAGAGGTGACGCCTACGCCATTTCTCACCATGTCTACGGTGCTCATGTACCAACCCGGCCTTGCTCTCGCTACCAACATCCAAAGCCACCTGCAGACACCAGCTATCCGACACGCTCTCCATCAAAGTGACCCCAATCTCCACCCCGTGTACTCTTGTACTCCCTACGTCCAAACCCATCCCGGCCTCTACCATCCCGTCCGTCTGTCACTGCAGAATGCTGCACAAAACCGATCAGGTAAACAGCAAATCTCTCCGTGCCTCTGTAAACAACACCCGCTGCTGTATTAATTCTTCGCTACCGCTTGCTTTGTTTCTATTCTGCTCTCACCACCTCGAGGAAAAAGGGGGATTGGAAAGAAAGCAATCGCGATCACTAAACATAACTCGAACTCCTCGCGACAACCATTCCCACTATTATCGGAAAACCAAACAGAAGTGCCAGTCCCGCAAAGTAGGCTTCCAGAACTAAGAATTGTTGAAAAAGCGTGCAGTAAACACCAAACTCATCCTTCTTCTTCTTCTTCTTCTTCTGCGACTGATTGGTGCAACAAAGCAAGTGCAGTTGTGTGAAGAAGGATTTGAATGTTCCTCCACTTCCCCAAATTACAGTCAGATCAGTGGAGCTGATGATGTGGGAAATCGCAGTTGACAGCGAGTCCACAACTAGACTGCAACACGGCCGCCAGCCCGCCGCCGTCCAGTTAAACGCGGATACTTAGCGTTGTGCACGCAAGGAAATTCCAGGCTCCTCACATTTTTGTGTGGGGAAAAAGAAAGGCCCGAGAACGAGAGCCTTCATAATGGGCCCACAGCCAAGTGGGAACTAAGATCGACGCCAAAGATTCATTTATCGGACGGCCGAAAATGGCCAGAAATAAGAGCATGGCACGTTACCACAACTTACGAATTTCATTCAATTTGGACGAGGACTTCTTCTTATGACTAATTATTACGTGTAAAGTCTTACTCTGTTCACGCTGACCTGGAATGGTCTGTTGAACGAGGTGGCACGACCCAAAAAGACCGGCCAGGTCTTTACGCACGGGATGAAGGGTCTGTTGTTTCCAGACCCTTCCAAAATTTTGAGGTGCCGTCACCAGGCCGGAGGCCAAGTGGAAGGTACCCAGACTTCTTGAAGGGTCTGAGACCAGACACTTTCTCCTGCATGAAAGAACCCACTAGTCTTTGTTTTGAGAACTTGTACCTTACAAAGTTGTAAGATCCTGTTGACCAGTTGATTAGCATCCTACAAGGTCCTAAGTGTAGGGTAATGTCCCAGGAGCAGAGCATGGGACATTATTGAAATAAGGACCCTCCTGAGATGGAGTCCTCGAGGAGGTTCTTGAAATTGGCTGTGCTTTACATTGAGCAATGCCCAGAGAAGGGGGGCATAATTAAGTACCTAGATAAGTAAATAAATAAATAAAGGAAAAAATAAGGGACCCAAGAGAAGAAAAAAAGAAAGGATCAAAGTCCCAACAAAAGACTACACCCGGAAATGCAAAATGCACAATGAGGAGCCCTAAGAGGAGAAAACACAAAACCTAGAACCTAAACCCATCACCAGTAGCACAACGCAAGTCGTGCAAGGAGATGGCCAAACCTAGATAGAGTTTGAGTGGTTGCCTTATTTAAAATATGAGAAATTGAGACCAATAGACTGGCTTGTCATGTAGGTCATGACCACCTTGTGAATACACATGTGGGTTCAATTCACTAATTCATCATACTAGATGTCCATCACCTTGGTCTTCTTCTTTTTTTGGAGTTGATGTTCCATCTCACTAGACTTCTTCTTTTTCTTTTCCAGCTACTAACTGTCCATTGCACATTGGTCTTTTTATTCTGGAATTGGTACTTCATCACCCTATTCTTCTTCTTCTCCTACTAGTGTCCATCGCCTTGGTAGTCTTCTTCTTCTTTTCCAGCTAATAAAAAGAATATTTTTAAATGGGTCATTGTTGTTGTGAGTGAGCAGGTGTGTTTTTGAAGTCGGGGCAAAAAATAAAGAAATGTGAATGGTGGAGTAATGTTGCATGAGTCACGCCTGATAAAACTATCCATCGTACATCAGTAATTGTAATACAACCTAAGTAGATGTAATAGAATTCCAATTGACTATTATAACTTTGATCTTAGCCCTAAAAGTCGATGCCCAATTCGTTATGTTAAAATGACATTTACAAAATATCAGCCAAATTATTCATAGAAAACATTCATCCATGTTATTCATTTTTATCTATTTGATTTTAGATTAATAAATGTTCATTGAAGACCAAAATTTTCATACATTTTCATTTTTTCATCCATTTTTTGAATGTTTATCCCATTTGAATGATTTGTTAAATTTTTCATTTAGATTCAAGGCTCAAGCTTAAGGCTTAGAGTTCATGTCTTGTGTTCTTCGGTCAATTTTTATAAGTAGAATTGTGATGTTGCAAAACAATTTTTTTAAAAACTATAGAAGGGATAAGGTCATCAAAGCAATAGTGTGATGCCATTAACCACATCTTGTTGCACATGACAATTTAAAGGTTTAGTGAATTTTTAACAGTTGGACATTGCCCATTTTGTGGTTTGGGTATTCCTTGAAATTTCTCATTGTTCTCAATTTCAATGTTGTGGAGAAAGATGGAACCCTCATCAATTCAAGTCTTGTAAACAAAGGGAGGACCATTGTCATGGGCCCAAACACCTTAGGTGTCTATCAAATGCCAATTGCTTCGATTCCTTGAAATTTGTCATTGTTCTCAATTTCAATGTTGTGGAGAAAGATGGAACCCTCATCAATTCAAGTCTTGTAAACAAAGGGAGGACCATTGTCATGGGCCCAAACACCTTAGGCATCTATCAAATGCCAATTTCTTGGATTCCTTGAAATTTCTCATTGTTCTCAATTTCAATATTGTGGAGAAAAATGGAACCCTCATCAATTCAAGCCTTCCATTCAGCCCCATCCTAATTTCAATCAAATATGTATGCTTTCTTTTTTAACATGATCACCTCATTGAAAATGAAGATTGAGCTTGCATTGTCTTTTGTAAATTTGGAAATTGTAACCATTCAAAGATTGAGCTTGCATTGTCTTTTGTAAATTTGGAAAGTTAACATCTTGCAAGCACAATATTTGTTTCGTGTGTTATTGTGCATTTTAGTGACTCATCCAAGTGCATGCACCTAGGTTGTGAGGAGAAAATGCGTGATGCTTGGTGGAGCTTTATTGGCATTTGAAAACCAAGCATTTTGGTCATTCTTGAGTTGAGAGTGAAAACATGAATCTAAAATCCACTTCCCAAGCACACCATGTTACAATTTGTGTTCCTTAACCATAAAGTTGATTACAACAACTTTGCACAAATAAAATGACTTTAGGGTTATATGAATGTCCAACTGAACATACAAAGTTGGTGACATCGAATGGTTACAATCAATAAAAATAAAACTTGTGACTTTATCTCAAGTTTTTGTATGGAAGGTGTGGTATTTGATTGTTGAATTCTCCTTGTAAATCCATTTGTAAGAGGTCATTTGGGTTCACAATTTTCATTAATTGTCCATGTTTCCCACTATCAATGTTGAGGCTACACAAGGTCTTGTATCTATGCAATTCCATCAAGGTCAATCTGCATGTTTTCAAGTTCTCATGAAAATCCATTGTTGGTGTTTAGGTTGCATTAGGTGGATTCTATTGAACCAATTAGGGACTTTTAATTGTACATTTTAACTTCATTTTGTGAAGCTAATGAGTTGTAAGAGTCAATTTTCATATTATTGTAATAGAGGTGAGATCATAATGGTCGTAATATATGTGAATAGGGAAAACTTGAAATTCTTTCTTATTGAGGCTCAAGGGGCTCAAGGAATTCAATAGATTAAAGCAATTGGAATCAGTATCTTGTGCCACATCATGTCACAAAGACACGTGATTAAAATTAAACCATATTAGACAATGCTTGCCAAGCTTTCCCTTTGGAACCTATATTCAACAATTATAACATTATATGTTATTTGCATGCATGAAAATAATTTTGTTCTACTTTGACAAGATGAACATTGACCAAGGAAGGCTTTAACTTCATTGGTGCATAAATTATTTTAAAAGCCTAACCTACTTTTGAATCAATGAAGTCTTTAAAGAAAGGAAACAAATTTTATAGTCGAGGAAATTAAATGGGTTGGGAACTTGTTATACAAGAAGCAAGTTTGACAATCATCTTGCAAGGAATGAAATGGAGGTGAAGTTCTTTATGAATTACAACTCTCTTATGATTTGAGTGAACCGACACCCACGAATGCACCAATTGTGATAAGGTTGTTTTGGGCATTTTGGGATGAAACCAAACCTTGAAGTGGGTTTTTTTTTCCCATTGGCCCGCCCTTCCCTTAGATTTCACCCCCCCCTCGTTTTTCCCTCCTTTTCTTTCTTCTTCTCCTCCTCCTTGTTTTGTCTTTGTTTTTCTCTTCTTTTCCACCATCATCTTTTTCTGTTCCATTATTGTTGTAGCCTCTCTTCATCAATTTTGATTTTATTGGTTTTTTTTTTTTTTTTTTTTTTTTTTTTTTT
>Ga0209611_10002151_pt1 | contig 34574 bp, 17 predicted proteins | sample S1TSphgellanicum_3_FD_187693 | JGI IMG/M metagenome (GOLD analysis project Ga0209611, IMG submission 187693) | Host-associated microbial communities from peat moss isolated from Minnesota, USA - S1T2_Fc - Sphagnum magellanicum MG (SPAdes) (version 2) | ecosystem: Host-associated > Plants > Peat...
TTCTACACCTAAGAAAAAAACCAAGAAATGACAACAAGCCTCTTGGTTCGCTATCATCTACTACACCTAAAGAAAAAAACAAAGAGATGATGATGAACCAGGGAGGCTCGCCATCATCTACTACACCTAAAAAAAACAAAAAGACGACGACGAACCAAGGAGGCTCGCCATCATCTGCTACACTTGAGAAAAAAAACAAAAAGATGACAACAAGCCAAGGAGGTTCGCCATCATTTATTACACCTAAGCAAAAAAACAAAGAGATGAAAACAAACCAGGAGGCTTGTCGTCATCTTTTACACCTAAGAAAAAAAACAAAAAGATGACAATGAGCTAGGAGGCTCGTCATCATCTTCTACACTTGAAGAAAAAACCAAGAAACATTCTCTCCTTGCATTTTTCAAGAGCTAAAGAAAGCCAAATAAATGCAGATTGTTATGGTTATACTATGGGGTGCATGCAATAGCTTAATAGAATAATAGGGAGAGTTCTAAGTGACCTCCATGAACAAGAGAACATCTTATTTTGTAAAGAAATACAAATCATTGGCACTAGAAAAACTTGCAAAGAAAGTTAGGGCATGAGTGAAATTTCTTCTCTAAAAAATAATAGAAATAGAAAAAATAAATTAAAATTCTCTCAAAAGTCCTTGTGTTATTCCGAATCTTTGCTTCCAATTGCAACAATTTTGAATTCGACATTCAAAGTTGAAGTATGGGTCAACTTCAAAACCGTGCTAGTTGACAATGATGAGCTAGGATCCTAGCTCGTTGTCGTCTTTTCTACACCTGAGGAAAAAAAATTAGGAAATGACAACGAGCCTCCTGGCTCATTGTTGTCTTCTACACCTGAAGAAAAAAAGGTAGAAAATGACAACAAGCCGAAAGGTTCATTGTCATCTTCTACAATTGAAGCAAAACAACCAAAAACAATGAGGAGCTGGGATCCTAGCTTGTTGTCGTCTTTTGCACTTGAGGAAAAAACCAAGAGACGACAATGAGCTGGGGGGGATCCTAGCTTGTTGTCGTTTTTTGCAACTGAAGGAGAAAAAACCAAGGATGACGACAAGTTGGGATCCTAGTTCATCGTTGTCATCAACAACTGAGGAATAAAACCAAGAGACTATGACGAGCCTCTCAAACTCCTCGTCATCTTCTATAACTGGAAAAAAATGCAGAAGAAAAAATAATCAATTACGACGACAAGCCAAGATCGTAGCTCACCATTGTCTTCTACAACTGAGGAAAAAACATTAAAAGGCAACAACGAGCCTCTTTTGCGATTGAAGAAAAACAATCAAGGATGATGACGAGTTGAAATCCTAGCTCGTTGTCATCTTCTGCAAGTGAGGAAAAAAGTAAGAAACAACGATGAGCCGAAATCTCAGCTCATCGTTGTCTTCTACAAGTGAGGAAAAAAACCTAAGACAGGATGATAAGTCAGAAGGCTTGTTGTCGTCTCCTGCAACCCAAGAAAAAACCAACATCAAGGTTTTTTTTCTTGGGTTGTAAAGGACAATGACAAGCTAAAAGGCTCGTCATCCTCTTTTAGGTTTCTATTTTATTTTTTTTCTTTAAATTGCAAAAGACAATGATAGTGGGGAGGCTCGTCACTGTCTTCTGTAATGCAAGAAAAAAGAACAAAAGACAAGGATGAGGTGCATTCGTTGTGGTCTTCTACCCTAATTTCATAAGAAGAACAAAACATGACAATGAACATTGCATCTATCATCATCTTCTGCCGTAATCTCATAAGGATAACAAAAGATGAAAACGAGTGCAACACTTATAATCATCTTCTTTGCAAGGGAACAAAAGTGAAAAAGAAACAAAGGAAAAAAGTTGATGTACATTTATTTGCCACAAGATGCATTGGTTATTTTTTGGAGGAGTGTTTTTTGCAACACCACTTCAACAACGTCTTCTATAGCACCACTTCAACATCACTTCTGTAGCATCGTCTTTTGCAGCATTGCTTCAACACCGCCTTTGCAACATCATCTTTTACAACAACACTTCAACACCGCTTCTACAGCACTGTCTTCTGTAGCATTGCTTCAACACTGCCTTTGTAACATTATCTTTTGCAGCACTACTTCTACTCTTGAGTGGTGGCAAGGTTTAGGGTTTTTGGTGGGGCGGAGGTAGGTAGTTGGGGTTTGAAATGTTTAGGCAGTTGAATAGATTTTTTTAATGGGTAGCCTTGATGTAAATGAAGGAAAAAAAATTACCCAACCTCAATGCCTGTAGCAGATCTAATAATTGGGATGAACTTGAGTTCATCCAAAACAAAACTGGTGCAGTCATGGGGGCTGGGTCATTTTGGCCACTTGCTTGTTGGCTTGTTGGCTTGTGGCAGCCTTTTTTTTGGTGAAAAATTGCCAAAAGGCAACACAAAAAACTTGGCAACCACACCCTTTTTGGAAAAAAAGGGTTGTGAAAAAAAAATCGCCAAAATGATTATTACCAAGTGGTAAAATCCCCACAACAATGACATGGGTAAACCCTAAATTGCCTATTCATCACCTGTAGTGACATCACCATCACCACTCCTACTTCCATCCCAAGAAACTTTTTGCCATACGAGCTTCAAGGTTTCGAGCTCTAGTTTCTCCAATGGCAATGCAATCCAAGGGAAAATTCGCTAGCATCCATTTTAGGTGTAGATTTTTTAGGGTTAGATTGATTATCATTGGATTTTGGGCATGAAACTAGTGTGGTTGTATTTACTGCAAACAATTCCCAAAGGAATGATAATGTACGCAATCCAATTTTGCATTAGATGTTTTGCTTCCTTTTTCAAATTGATGGATTTTAATATGAGAACTTTTGGTTTAAGGGGGAGATATGGCATACGATTACGAGATTGCTTGTTGGCTAAGGAGTTTCAAAATGCAAAAAAGGAACGTCAAGAAGCTGCAACATTTTAATGCCAAACAAGTTTCACTAAACTCAAACCTTCTTTCATTTCCAGTTTTGATGATTGATTTGTTTCTTCTAACTTCCAAATCCTCTATGAATATAACTTATCTCTAAATTTAAAATATCTCTTTCAATTTATACAATTTGAAGTTCCAACTCCAAAGCGCAAGATTTAGGGTTTGTCTTCTAAGTTTTAAGCTCTTCATGTAATTCATAAGAATCTATAGAATTTAGACATGAGAGTGTAGGTCCCAAGGTCCTTAAGAGTCAAGAGTTAGGACTCAAGAGTGTGCATTGAAATTTTTTTAAGGTTTAAAATTTAAAAACCTTGTGTGTTCATTGTTCAAGAATCAAAACTTGCACATTGAAAACTTTAGATCTTTAAAAATTCTACAAAGTCCAAATTCATGGCCCCTCCACAAATCTCGAATAATTTTAGGTTTAGGCCAATTTTTCCTTTATCTTCACCCCTTCAAAATGAAGTTGGTCCATCATGCATTCCCAATTCGGAGCCTTCTTCTCCTATTTTAATGTCCCCTAATTATGACAAAAGTAAAAATGTTGTTGATGACATAGCTAAAAAAGGTGAAGAGAAAAAGAGAAGGAAAATGTATGATGGAGCTCAGAAATTCCAAAATCCTTAGACAACATGATTACCATGGGTGACAACACCCAATGGTTGTTTATCCAATTGTATGTGGTGCAAAATTGGAAGAGGATTCCCATCCTACTTTGTGTGGAAATTGTTAATACATCTACCACTTCTGACAACATCTATGTTTTGATGTTGAAATGTTTAGGTGATCTTGGTGGATTAGGGTTGGAGGACCTTGTGCGAAAGTTAATCAAGATTAGTTGTGACAATATCAATGTCTTCCAAGGCCATAGGACAAAGGTGACACAATAATTCAAGGAAAAAGTCACACCTTTTGTTATGGGGGTACATTGTTTTGTTCACAAGACCAACCTTGTAGTCATCACTCTATCAGATGTGTTGTTGATGCATCAGTTGGAACATCTTCAAAGCCTTTATGCCTTTTTTTGCATATTCCTCAAAGAACTTTGTTGAATTTCAAAAGCTAATAGATTTGTTGCAAACGAAAGATAACAAATTCCTTTACAATGTCAAAACCCATTGGATTATCATGTTATTTTTGGTGAAATGGATATACTCAAAATTCCACCCTTTCATTGTTAAAATACATGATGAAAGTGCAAAATCTAATCTTGCGAGGAACAACTTGAATTCTATGTTTAATGTGGAGGTGATTTTGGGGCTACCATGTATTCTTCCAATGCTTGAGTGTGTTCATGCTTTGATAAAGGTTGCCAAGGGTAGAGATGTGTTTGTTTGTGACTTTATGGAGGCTTTGAAGATGGCCCAACAAGAGTTTTATAAACTCTAATGTGATTCGTATGCCAAGTTTGAGGACTTGATGTTTGATGATTTCAATGCAATCCAAACCCTAAACAATTTTAATTTTCCCTTGGAATGATTTTTTGATCTTAATGGTGGAGAAGATTACTTGGCATTCTCTTTTGTTGGCCATAAGTATCATGTATAATACATGAGTGATGAGGGTGCTAGATGTCGCAACCCTAACATTAGGTTCACGATTAAGTGTGGAATGCAAGGGCCCATGAAGCAAAGAGAGTGTGTTTAGGTGTGAAACAAACTTTCACAAATGGGGGAGAGTGCAAGGGATGGAGCCCAAGGATTCCCAAGTGCATTCCCACTTTGGAAGTTGCACTTTTGTGGGAGTTGTGAATGTTCAAAACCTTGGTTGGAAAATAAAATAAACACCAAATTGGGCCTCCAAGACACCATTAAAAAGGTCTTGAAACATAAATGATTAAAATGCCCTTGCATTATTCATTTAGACCTAATTTGCATGAATTATGATCAAAAGAAAGGGCCGGAATCAAATTGGGAATTTGGCTTCCAACCACAAAACCCTTGAAAGTAGGGGTTAAATGAGCTCTGATTTGGGCGTGTTATACACCATTGGAAAGATCCTTTTAAAAGTTATAAGATATTGCCCTTGTATTTTCGCAATAGACTTGATTTGAGAAAGATATGAACGTCCAAAGTTTTGGGACAATAAGAGTCCCAATTTTGGGATTCCCATTTAAGAGTCCTGGTGAAAAGTGACATTTGGATGTAGTCCTCGTGGAAAGGCACATAATATATTATAGGGAGGTGAGTGGTGTTTCCTCCCAAAAGTTGCAGGCCATGTAAAGTTTGTGCTTGAGATTATCCCTATTAAGTCCACCGCACCACTTTCAATCAACTTTAATTTTCTTGGCTGTGCAAGTTGATTTCATTTTGAATTCTTGCTTGTGAATTCATCCTAGTCTCATCTTGGAGCTCCAACACACCCTTCTACCTTTGAAGTGTTGCAAGTTAGGGAAAGTGCCCCAATTCTTATTTTTTTCCCATTGTTTCACTCTAGGGCCCACATTTGGGTCTTTTAAAGAATTTGGGGGCATGTCAATAGAGGTCTTGAACTCATCACAAAGTTTGCATAAAATGAAAGATGAATGTGAAGGTGCACCCCAGTCCTTGGTTTCAGAGCTAGAAAAAATGGTTTCCAAAGCATGAAATGATGACAGCTTTGGGCATTGTCTACCCTTAGTTTTGGGCTTCTAGTAACTTAAAAGCAAAAGCTAGTTTTTACTCTCATTTGAATGTCTTGAAGGCAATCTTTTGTGTGCCTCGCAGAATTGGTTTAAGTGCCAATATTATCTTTGCTTTGTTGGACACTCACACTTTGGATTTATAGCCTTCCCATTTCAAGATGACCATGATCCATAATTCTAAGGTGGTCATGTGTGATCAAGAAAACAACTTGAATCCATCGACCCAGCTTCGGTGTAAAGTCACCACATTTCCCATATTGAACCAAAAGCTTTCAGAATACATGAAATTAGCAGAGATTGCTGTTATCTAGGTGCTTAGTTTTATTGAAAACAAATGCACATTTAGCACTCTTAGTTTCATGAAGAACCAATTGTGGAACTAGTTAAACACGCACGTGGATTTGTGCACATGATTTTACAACTAGTAGTTTTTTCACTCCAAAGCTTTCCTTATGAGAAGGCCATTGCCAAGTGGCCATGCACAACTTGCTATTGTGTCAATGCTTAGAATCCAAAGTGAAAAAACTTGGTAGATGTATGCCATGCCAAGATCTTCATATCGAAATGTGACAAAAAAGTGAAATAAAATTCAACCTTTTTTGAAACTTGTGTTTGCAACTTGTGTTTGCAATTTTTCAAATTTTACATTTCAATTTGTTGCATAATTTTGATTTTGTGTTTGTCCATTTTATTTTATTTTGGTTTTCAAAGGTGCGTGGCTCTTGACCTTGTGGGAAAATGAGAGTTGCATATTTAATTGGCTGATCTTATGACTGGTTCTTAGTGGGAAGTCTAAATCATACATTCTATTTTTGATTTTTTGCCGATTCCATACATCCATTGTTCAATTGTGGAATTTTCCAAAACCATACATTCAAGTGCTAGATTTAAATTCCCATTTTATACATTCAATTTTTGGATTTTTTTTTTTTTTTTTTTTTTTTTTTTTTATTTATTTTTTTTTTTTTTTTTTTTTTTTTTTTTTTTGCCCATTCCATACATCCATTGTTCAATTGTGGAATTTTCCAATACCATACATTCAAATGTTGGATTTAAATTCCCATTCATACACTCAATTTCTAGAGTTTTTTTTCCAATTCCATACGTCCAAATCTCTAGAATTTTTTTGTTTGATTCTATACATCCCATATCTGGATTGTTTTTTTTCTGATTCCATACATTCAATTCATGAACTTTTAAGTTTTGATTCCATACTTCCAATTTCTGGATTTTTTTTGTTCGATTTCGTACATCCCATCTCTGGATTGTTTTCTTTCTAATTCCGTACATTCAATTCATGAACTTTTAAATTTTAATCCATACATCCAATCTCTTGATTTTTTTCCCAAATCCATACATTCAATTCATGGATTTTTTTGTCTAATTCCATACGTCCAATCTATGAATTTTTTGATTATGATTCCATACATTCAATTCATGGATTTTAATATTCTGATTCCATACATCTATTATTTGGATTTATTCTTTTTTGATTCCATATATCCAATCTTTGAATTTTTTTCCAATTACATACATTTAATTCATGGATTTTTTATTCCAATTTCATACATCTAATCTTTGGATTTATTTTTCCAATTTCATATATTCAATTCATAATTTTAAAATTTTGATTCCATACATCCAATCTTTGGATTAAGTTTTTTGATTCCATACTAATGAAAAGCACAATCAAGTACACCACAAAAGTAGTCTTCTCTAATTCGAAAGCAGTGATTTTCACATTTGAGCATGAAAACAGCTCAAGAACTCCTCCTATCATAATGCAAACTGATGGAGCTTCAATTAACATCATAAGAATGTAGATTTCATAAGAATGAAAAGCAATTACATCATAAAAGTGTGTAAATAATGTGTTTGCAAATTAAAAATTAATAATTCATTTTGAATGTTTTAAACTTCATTTCCAAAAACCAAATATAACATTTCTAAATTACATGTTTTCACAAAACCTATGGTATACTTTAAGGTGCCCATTTTTATTTTTTTTGACTTGGACATTTTTTTAATCTACTTGCACCTCCTTTTATGAAATAGGATATTTACCTACACCTACTTTCATTCACAATAATTTTATTTAACTTTTGATTAAATATGTTTTTATCATATTTTTTCACATAAAATCAAGAACCATATTAACTTCAATCTTTCTACCCAACCAACTTACATGTTTGATAATTTCATGGTATATTTTAAGGTACATGTAATTCAACCCAAAAAAATACATTAATAGGTTTACTTGATTGTGTTTTCACTTGGGCAATTGCTCAACGTCCATCACATCACATGGTACAAGCATTAATTACAAGCTATATATTTCTAATAAATAGTTAAAGAATTGTGTCTCACCAATAAGGTGGCCCAACTTTAATCTCCTGTAATACAGGCCTCCCACAATACATAGGAACAACACATTTATTTTAGGATACAATATAATTGAGACAAGCCATAACCTTTGTTCTTATTGACATGCATATAATCATGGTTTTTTTGGGGAAATTTATAGTTGAAAGGTGAGTAAAAAAATGGATTGGCAAAATGGCATGAAAATTATATATATATCAAGCCCAACACCCCCCCCCCCCCCTATAAACTTGTGTGCCAAAAAACAAATGATGGTAGGGTCTCCATCGCTAATAGGTGACATGTTTTATGGTTCCATCACCAACAACACCTTTAAGATTTTAAGGTTTTATTTTTATTACACCACCACATAAGATTTTTTGTGCCAAATCATGACCATACAATATTGTATGTCATCTAATTGTGGCCATACAGTTCCATATGCCACCTAATCATGACCGTCTAAAACCCCAGTTCATATAATTTACTCCCTTTTTCCTATTTAGTAGTCCACTTAATATGCTTGCTCAAATGTGTTCATTTTAACTACAACTTGAAACTCAAAAAGATCCTAGTAGCAAATGGTCATTACAACATTCATTAAAAGTTTTTCAATTTTTTGCTTTCAACAAGTGGGTATGGAAATTGTTATAATTCAATGATGCATTGTTGTCATTAAAAACTCAAGAACTATTTGGGGGAGGGTAGGTAGCTAATTAAGTACCATAATACATAGGTAGATATGTAATAGGTACCATAGTAGGTAGGAAGGTAAATACCTAGGTATTATAATAGGTAAATAGGTAGTACCATAGTAGGTTTGTAGGTAGGTAACTAATCCCATCACTAATAGTTATGGATTAGTTGTTTTCCTAAGAACCTTGCTTTAATTTATAACCTAGTAGTAACTTAATTGTAGGTTTAAAGTAATAATGTTGTAGCACCTTACAAGTAGCTTACTAATTGTTATTTCTACCCTAGGTTATTTTACCTAAATTATTTTATGTAGGTTATCATTGGTTATTAGGTGGGAGTTTTTTATAGTTCCTTGGTAATTGGAAAAGGACTCAAGAGCTTGAACGCATGTGCTTACAAATTGCAAATCATTTAAAAATGGTATAAAAATGTTAAAACCCAATCACAAAACCCACAACATCAAATGTGTGTTTTCCTTCCCATTTGTGTTTTTGCTTTTCACTTTCTTTCAACTCTTTGATTTTGCATTGCAAGCAAGCATTTTTTTTAATTTGAAAGCAATTTCAATTTTAGAGGGTTTTTAATTTCTTTTTTGTTTGGTTGTATTTAATTTGAGAAGGTCAAGACTTTAATTTACTTTTCTTTCTAATTCAATTGTCTTTGATGGTCCCATTAATTAGAATTTCTTGAAATTTTCTACTTCAAATTTTTGTTTTTTGGTCATTTTGCATTACACAAATTTCCATTGAAAAATCCAAAAAAATCTTCCAATAAATCTTGGGTTTTCTCTCTTTGTGCCATTTACTTCTGAACAACCAAGTTCATGGGCAACCAAGTTTCCTTGGGCTAAATCAATTATAGGGGAAGATTCTTTGGTCTCCCAAGGGAACAAGAAATTATTGTTACCAAAGTTGAACACTTTGCAAAGACACATTGGTTTGAACACACTAAAAGGAAACATGTTTCTTCTAAGCAACCAAATTGCAATTACTATGCATTTTCAACTTTTCTATAATAGTAATATTTTTTGAAAAATTCATCTTAATTAACCACATCAACCAACCAAGTACAAAGGCTAATTTCTACACTAGTGGGTTTGAAAATTCATATAATAGGAAATCATTAATTATTATATTATAAGTTTACTTAGGATATATCATGAAACAATGACATTTGTAATGAGGATAATGTTGGTTATCTACCCATATAATTAATGATATTTCAAATTGAATTTTTAATCAATGAATTTTCAAAAGAAACTAATCAAAGTATCACAAACTTAATCAATCATGAATATTCAAAAATATCATTTAAAACTTTTATTCAATAGTTCATATTCATGTAGAAAAATTCTATATATTTATGATAAGAAAATTTGGGTTGTCAAATCCCAATATCATATCATTATCCCAATAGATTATTAGTAACCATTAATTTTGTCACAAGACATGCAAAAAGTTATTTTAGTTTATTTATTCATATTATGTACGCAACTATCTAGCATGATAAAATGACATTTTGCATGTATAAGTTTTTTTCCAAACATTCATAAATTTGTATTCAATTTTGTTGAAGATTGATTTTAGGAAACAAAAAATTGTCAAATGTGAGTTTCAAAAATAATATTATTCACAAATATACATCTTCAACCATTATTTGATTAGTTTTTGTTGTATTATTGCATTTTCAAATGGTTTTATCTTTTGTTTCATCTTGGTTTTAAATAATTTGACAAATACGCATTTTTTAAATGTTAGGTTTTTTCCTTTTCTTTTGAAAGATGAATACCCATGTCATTAAAAACATCCTTGTAAAAGTATAGATGGGTTGATATCATAAAACATGTGTTATATAGTAATGATGTGATGCATTAAACTTAATCAAATTATTAAAACACATATCAAGATAATTTTTAACCAAATGTTTTTTAAAACATAAGAAAAACATTGACAAAAATAATAAATCTTTCTTTTTTTGGTCCATTAATTCTTTTAATCATTTTTTTCACATAATGTACTTTTAATGATGTGAACAGCAATTGGTGTGTAACATTTCAAGTCAAGGCAAATCACAATGAAAGAAAAAAGATATGTATGCCCAAACATTAAAAAATCATTACATGTTCATATGTTAATGACATGAAATGTTGAAATAACCTTGATAAAATTGAATTTTGGCCAAAGGGTAATGATGATATGATGTAATGTGTAACATGCAATAAATCCTCCTTATTTGCACCAAGATTAAAAACATTAAAAAAACAAGGAAACAACAAATATCATTGTGAAGCAAGAAATGTTTTTGAATGTTATCAAAGTGAAAGACAACAATTCATTCTTATACAAAATTGAAATCCATTCAATGTATTTGAATTCAATTTGATTGATTCTAAATTAAATTTTAATTCAGCTATTGGAATAAGATTCAATTGAATTGAATTCAAATTCAATTAAAGACAGATGGTATGCAAATTGGTGGAGAATGTATTCAATATCTTTTTGTGTTCTTATGGTGTTGGAAAACAAAATACACAAATCTGAAAAAACACCTTTCCATGCCTCTTCACTTGGGAATGGGCTAAACAAATTCCAATCTGGGATTGTCTAATGTATGATGACTTGAAGACTTTAACATTGTCTTATGTAAACCAACTTTGATGAATCATCATCATTGGAATAATTGACTTTGGAATGAATTAGACTAGTTGAAATAACACTCAAATTACTAAGTTTTGATGAATACTCACAAGTTGATGTTCAAACTTGGTTTTCATAGAAAGTTTGAACATCAACTTGTGAGTATTCATCAAAACTTATTCAAACTAACTATTTATTTAGACCCCTTTATTTAAAAAAATACATGCAATATCCACAATATGATATTTTGTCAAAATTCAATCACTATTAGAACCCATTACCAACATTAATTAACACAACGATTTCATGAATTATTTTCATACACACTAGTTATTATTGACAATTGAGGTTGAAATTAAAAATGATCATGACATAACCCAAGTACAATTAATAAGAAAAATAATTGCAAATCAACAATACCATCTTAATCAAATACATTACATGCAAATTGTTTAAATAGTCTTGGAACCCTTTCATGCATATTGCATTTTTATGTCAAATAGTAACATAAAACAACAATGCATATCACCAACATGAAATTGCTTCGAGCACAAAAACCATTTTTGCAAACAAAGGTTAGAAAGATAAATTATAAATAATGTTTAAGCATAATCCAAATTATACACAAATTTTTATCAAAAAAATTGGAGACAAATATGTAGAACTACACTCAAATGCTAGCTAAATTATATTCATTGTGAAAATCTTGGGACATAAAACAAGGTGAACAAGATCATGTTACATGGTCATATGTCAAGTAATGTTGATTATACTAAAAGTAATGAGTTGCATTAAATATATTCAAACAGACATTAAAAGTTAGGTTGTGAAAACTCTATGAATTTTTTTATAAATCCCACCATCCTAATAAATCATTCAAAAAAATTTTAAATATCAATTGAATGGATGAATACATGAATTTTCAAATATACCCTAAACTATTTGGATAATTGTATAGAATTTAGGGTCAATGGGTGTCATTCACAAAAATGATTTCATGTGGTGTAATGAAACAACAATTTGACCGAAGTTTTGTATATAACTTTTACCTTAGGTGATATTAAACCTTGGCAACTAATGCTAATCACCACATGAAATTTGTATTCTAAAATTATTCCAATTCTTCATTCTAACAAATTGTTCCATTCACATACAACTGAAAATATTATAGAAAGATCACAAGTATTGAATTAAATATTCAAACCAAAATCCAAAACTTCCAAGCATGGTTTCCTACCAAACTCATTAAAAAAAATGAAAGCTTGTAATTGCCTTTTAATCTTAAAATTTGTTTTCCATTTAAAAATTAATCCAAACTTCAATAGTTTGAAAATGTTCAATTAACCAAAGGGAACTATAAACCTTTCAACTTGAAAAGAAGAAATTAGGCATGTTATTTTCAATAGGCCATTATTATCTTTTGAACATCGCTAATGTTTGCAAAAACAATTAACATTTTATTATTATGCATGATCACAACAGTGACAAGAAGTGTATATTATTTCCAATAGTTTAAAAAAGAGATTGGCTAATGGGTTTACCTAAACTCTTAAACCCTAAACCCTTGGGGAAATCACAACAAAAAACTTCTAGTCTTTTGTAAGAATGATTTTTTGTTACATTTAACTCTAGGAATCAAAAGCTTCAATTGTAAGGGGATTAAAAAAAAAGACAACAAAGGCCAAAAAATTCATTTCAACCCACAATTTAATAAGAGTTTCAAAATGCTCAAGATTCCAAAATTGTATGCAAAGCCAATTGCACTTGAAGGGCCATAACATTCCCCAAAACTAAAACCTACACTTCCAACAAAAAACAAATACAACCTAAGTGCACCCTAAAAATCCCTAACATTCCTCCAAAACTCAAATAACACTAATATGAAATTTAAAAGATTTTCAACTTTGTTTGTGCACTAACAAAATTCTTAAGCTAATAATAGGAGGAAACTTAATTAGACCCAAATCAAAAAACTTTGATTCAATAGCACTCTTTCATATGGGAATGAACATCTTCCAATATCTTTGAGATTGTTAATATACCAATTCATGATATATAATTTGTGAACCATTCTTAACTCATGTTCAAACTTCTTAAAACTATCTAACCAAACATGTGCACATACATCAAACAAAAAATAAGATAAAGGCACAATTGATAGATGGGAGGGGAGGCCATTGAAAGAAAAAAAACAACACATGATTCTTCACCCAATGGGCCACAATGCAACGAGTGTATAAACAATGACATGTTTTTTAAGAATCAAGATCAAAAAGTCGGGCACGGTTTATTGCAAGAGAGGAGGAAAATTTTGAAGCATCGCTACGATCCTCATGTGCAAAAGTCCATTTCTCGTGTGTTTGATTTGCACGTTCAAGGTCTTGTTTTTCTTGCTTGATTGCTTCAGCTAATAAACTTCGTCGCTCCATGCGATTAACATGATCAGGGTCATCTGAATCTGTTTTGTTACAAGTTTTTTAGCACAATTTTTAATGGTCTCAAAAGGTTGAAGAATGTCACGTATGTGTCATATCAAAATCAAAAGAAACATTAAGGATATTTACATTTTGGAACATAAATCCTCAATAAACAATGACAATAATATTTTGTAATTTTTTTTCCCCAACTATACATAGAATCAACAAACTAGATTACAAATGTTAATGAAAAACATGTTAATGAACATTGCCTTCCTATGATGAAGTTATGAAATGTTAAGGGCAAATTTAGAATTGACCATGGAGGTTTTGACAAAGGCAAATCAATATATAGTCAATTAACCTTTGATTTTCAATAGAAAAAGAAAAGAAAAGAAAAGAAAAGCAAGTGGTTTTTGTCCATGAATCTTATCATCACAATTGCATGCCAATATATTGTTTCAATCTATTATATCAAGTGAACACCCATTAAATGAATCAGATGAAGGTTTTGGTTTTTACTATATGAAGTTGATTGGGGTGTGCAAATTGGGCTGACATTATGTGGGCTTGTATCAGCTGAAGTGCTGATACCACTAGTGCTTGATGCAAGGAATGGTCTGATGTATTTTTTGTCCAATCTTGCAAATGTTGTGCTACATCCAAATTTCCAGATAGATACAAAAATGTAGTCACATATACATTTATTAAATTTTGCACTACATTGTGAAGCACACTTCTTAGTGATGAAAAAACTAGTATGTCTAGGCGTCCAAATTTCAAAAGTTATGTAAAATAGTGTATGTATGTATGTATGTATGTATGTATGTATGTACAATGATACTTACTCATGTTGAATTTGTCGAAGCTTTTTTGTCAAGAGACGTTTATGTTTGGTGAGACCCAAGTCGTCATCATCTGGTTGTGCTTCCTCCAAGTCAATTTCTGGTGCCATCTGCGATACACACATTGCTCAAATGAATGCTTGAATGGGCTAGAACCACATTGGAAAATAAATTACCTACCATCATGAAATAAACCAACCCATCACTATAAAAGTTCATGACCCAACAGATTAACATTGTATGTAAATCAAATAACACATATGCTAACCTAAATTTCACTATGGATTCATCACTAAAACTTCATGACCCAGTAGATCAACATTGGCTATGACTATAATTGTATTGTACATGTATGCATTAGGTCTTCTTGGTTTGATTACTATTGGAAATGGGTTCTCTACTCTTATGGTCACAACTAACACTAAGCTTGTGAAATCTACAGAAACACATTTTGAAATGCGTTATAAATTAATAATTGTACATGCCATATAACATCATAATTAAGATAAATAGGAATAATTTATGTTATGAAAATTAAGAAGAAGACAGATGTGAGAAAGAATGAAGGTAAATTACATACACTATCAGCTTTTTCTTCTTTTGCTTCGGCTTCCTGTTCCTCCTTAGCCTCCTGGAAATTAACATAGTGGGAAATCAAAGAAACCCCATCATCAACAAGGATCAATTTGACAAAGGATTCTTTATAACTATTGGCACCACATCATGAGGGGATTGATGATGGATGGTTTCAAAACTCACTTGTGCCTCTAAAGCACTAAAACCTCCCGGACCACGACAGTCAATTTTTAACCGCATCAACATCATTGGTGTAGATCCACCAATAAACAAAACCTTGCAAAAACACATCCAATTACATACATTGTTATTTGATCAGATGAACATTTGAATGCTTGTTGGATGATGGATTAGTTAATACAGATGTTGTGTGTATAGATGCAAAGCTCGTACACATGATCAAAATTCTCTTGGGGGTATTTCACATAGGTAGTGTCCATTATGTGGGATTATATATTTTCACCATTAGAAGAAGCAATGTCTTTCAACAAGCCTTTTCAACAACCTACAAGAGTTTGTTTGACATGTATGTGCAACCATTAATTTGCTAGAAAAATTATATATTGATCATGGGTGAAAGGACACGGTGGTGGGGGTTTTACTGTGAAGATAATGGTGAAAAGAGTGGCAGTCAAAAGAACGCGACCATGGTTATTTGGAAGATCTGTCACTGATTGAAGTGCTAATGCAAATGCCATAGCTCCCCTAAGGCCTTGAGATCAAAAGGAAACAAAATTCAACAAAACCATCTATTAGCAAAACGATTGTAAAGTCTCTCAATAAGTAGTACCCATGTTCATACGAAGAATGGGTACTGGCCTTGGCCAAAAATGGTGAGAAATCATCTTAGGAATATAAAATTCAAGAAAACAAATAAAATCACTTTGGAGGCAACCCAGGCAACTCATTAATCATGCAACTAACAATAGGTATGCATGCTCATGAAGTAGTTAGTGTAGCAAGTCTCTCAATCACATTGATTCAATTCACATTTACCTACTACTACACTACTTCCTAACTGGAAAAAAAAACCCAAAATTGCTACAAAATTATGGAGAAATACACAATTGATACAAATTGCATATGTTGCTATGGGTGGTGCTAAACTAGACATGGGTTTGGATATATGGGATCAAACAAGACTTTCACTTCGTTTTGGACCCTTTCTTATTCCACAAACATAATCTGACATCAGATCGTAAGAACTTCAACCTAAATTGAATGTAAGATTTGATGCATTTAAAGGGGCAGGGGTACCAACATTATTGCTTACCACTAAAGAAAATTGCATGTTGTTGTTTTTTGGATATTTGCTTTGGAGGTTCTCGATAATAGTTTATGAGCATTGCACATGGATAAACATTGGCCACCCTGCATGATTCTAGCACAATTACCAACTTAGATTTTGTTTCATGCAGATCTCACCACGGATAGATGCCTTTGTTACTATCTCATGGGACCATCCAAAAACACCTAGTGCCACCTATGAGTGAGATTAAATATTGGCTAAGGACCCAGCTAAGGGGCAAGTAGGCCCCTTGCGACCTATGTGGCGACCCATTTTGGGGACCCCATCTGACCAATCGCCATTATGTGACATAATTGGCATTTTGGGGGAGATTTTGCGACATCATTAGGGATTTTTGTACATTATTTGCTAGACCTCACAATGTTTTATGTGTGAGGTGCATGAATTTGGGACAACAATTGATCCTCATAGGGTTAAGGTGAAGGGTGGAAATGAAGCATGAATGACAATTATGCCTTAAACAAGTATACCTGGATGGCACCACTTGATGAGTAAAATGTAGGAAATTTATGATGGCCCCCAACCCACCCACAAGTATATGATACCTCATGGATTGGCAAAATTTCAGGAAGTTTACTATGGTACCCAACCTGCCCACAAGTGCTACTAGGTATTGATCATAAGTATTTTATACATGGGTATGGAGGATACCTTGCAATAAGGCAACTGATCTGAAATGTGAGTAAAATCCCCAGATGGCGACAACCTTTAGGGTCAAGGAGACATTATCCCCATGCTTGAAGCTGTTTGTTTATTCGTCAAGTATTCAACACCATAGTTTTCGATGAAGATAACATGTTCAATGGTGAGAGGGGGGGGTGGACAGGTGATGGACCCTCTTAGGGCTTCTACCCAAATCCATCTTTGCAAGTCATTCAAACTCATCAACATTTTATATGATGTGTTGAATTAATCAATCCACCATCCTCCATTAAAAAATATGGTTTTCCTTTATACAACATGATATGGTTTTTTACACAATAGTAGTAGGCCTAGGCTCCTCCAAATGAAGTGTGACTTGAATTTTTGGTTTCATCCATATTGATGTGAAAATTCTTACATCTTATGCTACTGGCATTGAAATGGATGAAACTACAAAGTTTAAATCGAGCACATTTGTCAAGAGCCAAAGCTTACTACATTGGAAATAAAAACTATATAGTGTTGTATTGATAGACAAAGTAAAAAAAAAAAAAAAGATAGCTCAAAAATGAGAAAGAAATAGAAAGATTGGAGATGGGCAAGATACAATTGTAAAAAATGTGAAGCCTATGTTGTGCCAGCTTTGTTGCTCCAAAAATAATGACACGCCCATGTATATAAATCTGCATCAACATCACTAACAATTCCGTTTTCATGATTATGTATGTGGAATGAAACCTACTAAAGACTTTCACATTCTTTTTATTTTTCGGAGAAAGGGGAGAAGGGGGTTCCCTTCTTCTTCTTCTAACATTACAATAAAATATGACTTAAAACGATGTGCCATAGGCCTTGACACATATTACACTATTGTCAAGTGTCGGTTTTAACATTTTTGTGAAAACTGGCGGTCCTGGTTTTCTCATAAACTTGTAAGAACTAGCCTAATTGTTTTTTGGTTAAAATATTTAAGTTTTGTGAGAACTATTTAAGGTATTAAATTTTTTATTTAAAAATTTTCATCAGTTCTCATAAATGTAAGAACATCAAATATCTATAACAATTCTCACAAATCAATTATTGACTTTGTTCTAGTCAAACAATGAGGTGAGCAATGTGCATTCAAGAATGTGCACTCAAAATGTATTTCAATTTAACACAATAATTTGTCCCATAATTTTTGCCCAAAAGTGTGAGCATCTACTGTATATAAGTAAGCTAAATTAAAGCCTTTCTCACAATGATATGTTGATATCAACACATTGAAAAACTTTTAAAATCATGTCAATCAAAATGATCCATTGGAATAAAAACATTGAGCTTTGAGATGCACTCACATTGAGATGCACCCACAACTAATAATTTATCAATTTTGCATACTACATAACCCTTAGAGTAGGTTGCCCCTTAATCCTAGGCCTTTAAAACTAAATATCGTTAAATATTTTTTTTTTCATACTTTGGATAATTTTCATATTTTGATTATGAAATGAGAATTGATGAGATGGGTTTCAGTTGGGTTTCACCAATGGTGATGCCCAATGATTATAAAGTGAGAACCGGCTTAACAATCAAGATGGTTCTCATTTCAATTTAGAAAACCACCCAACACTAATAAACACATCATATCACACACATACAAATGAATGAAACCACAAATAACTAAAGAATGATTGAACTCTACCCATTCCCCAATGTTAACAATGGTTGAGTCTTTAGGATGTTACAGTCTATAAAACATGTTTTACAAAATCATCAAGTTCAAAAAATTTGTTAAATTTCACCAAAACTTTGATATATAAAAAACACACACACACACACACAGAGCTGTTGTGTGATATAACTAGAACATACTAGTGCCCACTTAACTACTTGTGTGCACCAAATCACAAAATTGGTACCAGGATATTTTCAAGTATCTTGAGAGTTTACACAAAGGTTTCAGAAAGCTTCGAGAGCATTTGGAAAAAGCTTGTAGTCACTTGCGTAGCTTGCACAGACAAATTGGGTACCGTATAGTACTTCATTCCCTGGAAACCAATCGCTCTCATTTAATCTTGACTTTTGACTTCTCACTTACTCATTTTACTCAATTCTCAAGTATTACTATGTAATATTTCTTTTTCTTAATCATTTATTGTTGAAACACAATCTAAAATACTATTTTAAAAATAATTATTTGTTGTTGTAACCTAATTCAATTCAATGTGAACAAGCTATAATGTGACTTTGGTAGGTTCGATAGTGTTGGGTGTCAATCTAGCAACACATAACATAATCTATATCCACACATATTACCATCTACCAACCAAGAAATCAAAAGCATGCATCTACTTAGTTCAATGCATATCACTTATTGCTGATTTTCACTTGAGCTTTTGCTACCCAATTATTATAACAAATTTTTTGGATATTCATGTAAATGTTGAGCATGTTTTCGTTGTCTTACAATTCCAGCAAACAGAATTGCAACAATTCCAGAGAGTTCAAGGCCATCTGCCATCATATAAGCAGCATATGGGAAAAGAGTCACCAAACATGCCTCCAATGTTGCCAACCTGTAGAGTTCAATAGTGCGAAATGGAGAGATTAAATCACATGACCACAAATGTGAAGCAACCATTCATTAATGTGCATTGTGTTTTTTTTATTACTATATGATCATTTTAAAAACATTACTTTGTTAGACATTTTTGGCAAAAGGTTGTATCTTATACAAGAATTTTTATTTTGTTGTTGAACCCACTTTTGTATGAACAAGGTTGAAATTTTTCGTGTTTGGGGGTTTTTTCTGAAAAGTGTTTATACAGTCTCATCTTTCAAACTTGTGGGCATGTTTTTATGGGTGTGATTTTGTTAGTTTTGAAATTTGTCAATTTAATAATGCAAGACAACTCATATATGGATGAATCTAGGACTTTATTTGTTTAAATCTCTCTATGTCAATTGTAAAAACTCCCACGGGTGAATGAACACCCAAATAGTTTAGAAGATGGCATGTTAATAAACATTGCTCAATTGATAATTGTTCAATGGTACCTTATAACCCAACAACCAATTCTTAAAATTTATGGTTGAGGTTTTTGAACCTTTGATTTGAATACATTGTTTTTTTGTTTGTTAATGGGTAAGCACTCCTCAAAATTAAGAAATATTGACTATTGGACATTCCCCCATCTGTTTGACCATAAATAGGGTTTTTTTAAAAATAAAAAAAATTTTAAATTTTTTTTGGGGGAACAAAATCCACATCATTTTGATAAATAAGATTACTATCGTTTGCGTATGAAGTTTAACATGTCCATTTATAGGATGCACTTCAATTGCACATGGAAAGATATGTGAATATTCACAAGAGACAAAAAAAATAAAATTAAACCCCTATTTGAGAGATTTTATCTTGTTAGTTTCAAACCCAAATGAAGAAGGTCTGTAAATGACTGTAGTGGCACTATGTGAAGGGTTAGCTAGACCCTTTGAACTTCCAAAGTTGAAAGTGATGAGAGAACCAACACATACTCTTTAAGAATGTAAATGTTCGCTCACTTGCCTATCTACCCTCACCCAAGCATTGAAAAGGCCTTAAAAGAAAGGAGGGGCCTGGAATCATAGTACCCTTGTTGCTGTAAACCACCATATTTGAACAAAAGTGCACTTCCCACAGCTGCTAACACTCCTACACACACACAAAATCAACAACAATGTTTGTGCTTGCCAGATTTGGGTTTAAAGGAAAAAACTTAACAAACTTCAAACTGTAAACATCAATTAAAAAACAGTGGGACAAGAGATTTGGTGCCACAAACTAATGTACTAATTTTAAGTGTATTATTTGTCACAATAAGTACCAGATATTGTACATTGCAAATGGATGAAATCACACAGTTTACTTCACACATGTGTCATGAGCCAAGGCCTACTTACTACCATCGGAAAAACAATATTATGTTATAATAAATTATAATGATAATTAGAGAGAAAAAAATAGATAGTACCCGACCCAAGTTTTGTGTTTTGGAACTTCACCTATTGAGAAAGAACCAACAAAGTTGCCAATAAAATATGTGGCAGCAGAGATGATCCCTGGTTCACTCACTGAACTTTTGACGAATGAAAGAACCGTTCTGCATATAATTCAGATATATGCCAATCAAAAGTTCAGTATACACAAAAAGAACTTGAACAAGCTGGCTGGCGCGTCACAAAAAAAAACATTTTTTATCTGCCCGTAATTATACGCACTCATTAGTGTTGGGTGATTATCATAAACCCTAAACCCTAAAAACACACCCACCCATCTCGGAATTTCTCTTAATTATCAATGCTAATTATCTTTAGGTTTTCATGCTTAGACACCCAAATTAAGATCCACCATTTGCATTACATCTAGTACATTTGAATTTACTACTAACCCTATATAATCCTGAGTTAAAAAATGCAGAAAGAAAAATCAGGTGTAGTATATGTACCTACCTGTACATGACTATGGCAACCTGTGTTGTCCCCAAATCCCGAAAGTTGAATCAGTTAGTTTCCAAATCAGACTCTCATTTGTGGCCATCTCACACATTTCTATGGAAGAGTGAGATGCAGAAGCTTTTATGATTTGATAAAGTATGAAGAGTAGCTTAGTTAGATTCTAATCTTAACTAGCTTAATTAGCCTAATCTAATGAAGAATTACATCACTTTTGACATTAGCTTTATTAGCTTACATTTCTTTAGTCTCTACTACTGAAAGGGAAGTATCACCGCATCATTGAGGACTGACTCCCCGAATACGTATGAGTAAAGGTCTGGGTCCACTCCTAGCTCCTGCATATGGTTTACACTTACTGTCATTTTTTTATTCTTCATTGAGAGAGACTTGAATTAATTTCTTCAATACTCAATCTCACCCTCACCCTCATCAGACTTGACAAGGTTTTAAAAAAAAATACTTTTAATAAATTAATCCTATTTTGTCAAACTCCGACCTATTTCATTTTGGATCCAAAGACACAAGACTATTTATGTGAGTCTGATTTGGAGGGCACCACTGGAGAAATAACAGACTATTTATGTCTTAGAGGGTCTCCAGTGGTGCCCTGCAAATTAGAATTGGCTGAAGAAAAGTCAAAACTTGCCCAGTTGGGTCAGCAAAATGGTTTTGGCCCAGCATTTTTGCACAGTTTGTTTTGAGGCTAGTAAAAGGCACAGCAAAGCCTAACACCTGCTATTCATTTGGCTACATAGTTGGATTGGTCCAGGTGAGTTGCTATTAGTAGTCTCTCACCTATTTACAATCCCAGTTTTAGTTTTATGGGTGGGGTTGGAAAAAACAGTAAATAATTAAAGCTTGGATGTGAGAAATGTTTCTGCAGGGTCATTTACTGAGCACTGCTGGAGATGAGATGCTTGCAGACCATCTCCACTCAAATCCAATATGTTGGCCTCTATGAGTAAGTGTCTATACCATATCTAAAATATGGTGCAAGTTATATCCATCTGTCCATCCATCCCTTATGGTGTGTTGGTGGATGTTGGTAGACTCGGGTCTGGGAAGACTATGCCAAGTTAATATTCACAAGAAAGGGTAAATAATGTCTTCCTGGGAAACTACTAATTAGTGGTGTCTTTATTAATTCGTTCACATGGTTGTGATATTACAAACCTCTAGATTGCTTGGTTCATAATGTGAGGTTTCTAAGTTTCAAAGATCAGGGGGGTTTTGACAATGAGGCTGGGTTTATTACTTCTCCACTATTTGAGGCTTTTTTGGTTGTTTTTCAAGAAAAAAGGTTTGAGTAACTTCTATGGTTTGACAGAGAAAGAAGATGATTCTGGGTTTTGGGTATTATTTTGAGTATATTCACATTGAAAATTGCAAGAACCGTGACAGGATCTGTTGATGAAATGAGGGCACCAAATGTGAGGCAAACTAGATACGGCATTGAATATGTCCAACCTAACAACCCAAAAACCCATCTGCAACAAAATCACAGTGCATACAGCTCAGTTCCTTACAGTGCAGAATTTGACCAAGAAATGCCCAACATCCAATTTCATGCATAAAATATCAAAACACCCAAATTAGCACATCAAACATCCAAATGAGTGCATCAAAACATCCAAATTAGTGTAATCAAATGTCAGAAATCCAAATTAGTGCATCAAACATCAAGACATCCAATTTAGCAACCTAAACAACATCAAAACATCCAAACTTCGCACCATCACCATCAAAACCATCCCAATGTAGTGCATCAAAACATCAAAACCATCTCTAAAAACAAATTGGGTTTGCATCCTATTATTTGAGATCATATGAGCTATTGTCTGAGATGATATAAGAGGGAGGAGAAACTTCTGGGTCATGGCACAAGCTAGAATGGGGTTCGTGAGAGAGAGGGGGAGAGAGAGATGGGGGGGGTTGGGGAGGGGCAGCCCCCAATAGAAGAATAGTTTTCACTTACAGGAGCAAGCCGATCACAAATGATGAAATCACAGTGCCCAAGAAGGCAAATGTACAAATTGCACCAAAGTTTCGAAAGAAATGCCTCTGCAGCATAAAGTTCCCATAACACATTTTAGCAAATCAGCTCAAACACAACAAAATTACCAAATTTCCCAAATCATCAGCACCTAGGACCAAATGTCCTTTTAGAATCAGCTCACACAACCAAATTCCCCGGTACTAACCAGAAAGAACTTCAGCAAAGAAAATTTTGAAGAAGAAGAAGAAGATTGAGATCCACTAGTGCAGAATCATGTTGAAGAGCACAATCAGATTGACATCGAGTAGTGCAGATTGAGGAGCGCGTGCAATCAGATTGAGATCCAGTAGTAGTGCAGATCAAGGAGGAGGAAAGCAGAATCATCAGATTGAGATCCTGGTAGTGCGGATTGAGGAAGAAGCACAATCAGATTGGTTTTTTGATTGGTTTTTCTTACGAAAGCTTTTATTGAATGCAGAAGAAAGAAAAAAAAGAATCAAAACAGACTGAATTTGGAAATGCGACAATCTGAGCAGTTGGCTAAGGAAGGCACACCGGCTGTAAGCTCCATCCGGATTCAGTTTTTTCCAGTTTTCGTCAAGGAAATTTTCTTTGTCCAATACAAAAAAACACACATACACATACATGTACACATATAGATACACACACATTTTTGTTCTCTTCTCTCTCTATGAATCAGAATTCCTGCTAATTTCAGAGAGCAAGCAAGGTGGGTTTTACAAAAACCCTTTGTTGTTGTTGGTGGAGGATATAAGATGATTGGTGGCAAGAGACCATAGAAGAAGAAATGGGTGTTGAAGTTTATCCAAGAACTGCATACACAAAACCCCAATAACCACACTGTATCAGACGGATTCTCTCCATCTCCTCTCTCTGTCTGTGTACCTCTGGTATCCATGTCTGTGTGTCTCTTTGTGAGTCTGTGTATCTGTATCTGTGCCTCCGTTGTTCTCTGTCTCTCTGTCTCTCTTTGTGATCTCTTTATGTGTCGCGTATGTGTCCCTGTGTGCGTGTCTCTCTCTCTGTCTCTGTGATCTTTTCTGAGGCTTTATCATTTTTATAGGGTTTCGGTGACAACAAAGATTCGAGCATCACACACAGAAGCACTGTGTGGAAAATGCTCACCTGAAGCCACTCTCATCACCTATGAATGTCACCATCAATCCAACAAACACACCTGCAGCAGGAGCAGAAAAAATCAGTTTGCAGATTCAATACAACCACCACCCACCACCACCACCGACATGAATTCCAATTCCTTCCCAAAACTAGCTTACTTGTTTGGGTTCTTTTGTGGGAAGAAGAAGAATGTGGGAGAAGTAAGAGGAAGAGACAGGAGGTGATGGATGGAGTGATGGAGGATCAGGCGGGTATTGTATGGGTGTTCTCAGGTTTAGAGTTTAGGATTAGGGTTTAGGGTTTTAGGGTGAGTGGCACCAAGGATGAGAGCTGCTCCCGCTTCGTGAACGATCATGACCTTCTTACGACGTAGAGTGTGACCGATCACAAAAATGGCACCCAACATGATGATTTGCAACAAGAGTGAAAGACTCCCTGCATCTTCCGATGCTGCTGTTGCCGCCACTGGTGGTTTTGGTAGCGCCATCTCTGATATCATATGATCATCCATCATGTGTGGATTGTTGTTGTTGTTGTTGATGAGCTCCATCAAGTTCTTCTTCAGTTTCTTCTTCCTACATTGCCCAGCATGAACTTCAAGGTAAAAAAATTGTGTTTTGTTGCCTGTTTTCTTGTGTACGATCTCTCTCTCTCTCTCTCTATCTCTCTCTCTCTGTGAGTTCACCACCCCTTTCCCTCCAACAAAACCTTGAAAAGGATTTCTAGTTCGAAATTTTGAGCAATTTCCATTCTTTTGCTGTTCTTTAGAGCTTACAAAAAACACAGTTTTTCTTTTCTTTTTTTTGGGTTGGGTCAACACCACATACATGCATGTCCACAAACATCACTCTTTTTTTTCTTTTTCTTTTTTGGGAACACCCACATGAATGTTCACAAACATCATAGTGTGGATGTATGTGTGTGTTTTGTTTTGCAAATCCAGATGTTCACAAACATCACCCTGTTCTTTTTTTTCAACAAAACCACACGTTCACAGACATCACTCTGTTTTTCTGTTTCCACAAAACCACACGTTCACAAACATCACACTTCTTTTTTTCCACAAAACCACACCTTCACAAACATCACTCTGTTTTTCAGCAACAGATCGCAATGTTTCTTTTTCTTTTTCTTTTTCTAAAGAGGGGTGGTTGCAAAGATTGTTCTGACTCCCAATTGATAGAGGAAAAATATATAGCTATGATGGAGTTTTACATGGTTTTTACACTCCAATCTGCGGACAACTCTTGTTCTTTAATTAGGGTTCCTCTTGGATTCATGAATTTTGGGGATGATGAATTTTTGGGTGGGAAGTTGTTCAGAGTCACCCACCACATATTTGAATTTCACCCATGCCCCCCAATGAACTTATGACAGACAACACTCTACTTCTTTCTGTTGGGTGACAAAACACAAATTGTGGAAGTGCTTGCTGCTCACACAGAGAGAGGAATCAGAAAGGAAGGAAGGAAGGAAAGAGGAAGGGAAGAATTTTAATTTATTGCAACCACAACCCATCCCAAGTTATGCCCCAAGGAGATTTTAATGCAAGAGGGTTCGTTTTTTTTGACAATTCACAAGCATATGATTGGGATGCTTTCCCACCCATTTGTTGATTCAACAGATGAAAGCAAATTTCATCATTCGAACTTGATCAGAGTGGGTTTTTTCCTTGAAAAAAAAAATCTTTTGGGTGGGTTTTTTCTTGAATTGTTTTGGGGGGGTTTTGTTCAAAAAATTTGCTCTTAGATTAGGCAACTGAAAATCTATATGTGCCCAATCCAACAAAAGAATTGAGTGCCTTTTTGGAGTGTTATACTTAGTACTCTAAAAAGGTTTCATTTCGAAGTATGATATATATATACACCAAGGGAACAAGTTTTGTGGAGGGTCAAAATGCAATTCATTCAAGACCCATTTTTGTGATTCATCGTGATCAGAAAGCTATGAAACAGAGAGAGAGAGAGAGAGAGAGAGAGATAGCCATATATATTATGGCGTTGAGCTACATCCAACTTGAAATACTCAATGGTCTAAAACCTTTGCATGTCAGACTGAACCTTGAGTTTGACATGGTTAAATTAAGAGAGTTTTCCACAATTTTATGAACTGCTGCTGATCTACTGCTGAAAACAAAACAACAACACACATGCAGGTACAAGAATTGCAGTTGTAAGCAAGAATTCTTACAACTGCAATAATGTAAGAGTCATGCCGAATTATAGTACCTGTAAGCAAGAATTTTGGAGCTGAAACCCCAACGTATTGATTCATATTCTCCTTCACATTTTCTGGGTGCAGATTTTGGGTACTATTGTTAGGCCTTGATAAGAACAACTTGGGAAGGCTTCTCCCAATTAACAAGAACTTGGAAATCTGTTGAGATCCCATTCCTAGGGGAAACAGAAGGGAAGGGTAGTTACTCAACTAACAAAATACCCTGGTGACAATGTTGGCATGTTCACACTTCACACTTATAAGCTATACTTATAAAGGAAGACTTTTCACTTCTCTCACAAATTTCAGGGATTTTTTTCAACACAACAAGTTGAATGTCTTTAATTGAGCAAAATCCACCCCGCCCCAATCCCTCTCTCCTTTTATTTCAATTTTTTTCTTGTATGTTTTCCTATGGTTTTCAATAGTTCATTATTATCCATGTCAAATCTTTCATGTTCATGGAAATGTGCAGGGGGAAGGATTTAAGTACACAGGCTTGAAAGAGGCAAGTTATTAAATTTTAATGATGATGTTTTATCAAAGTTGGTTGGTGTCATCCATTTAGATGATGGTTTTGAATTAGAATGTGTTTAGTCAATTCTCAAGTACTAGTGTGAACCTGGTGCATAATGCACCCGTCGAGCTCCCCCCCGCCCGGTCCTTCCCCGCCCGTGCTGGCCCCCCTCGCCCCGTGCTTCACTGGGCTCTCCCTTCCCCGTACAGAAAGAAAGAAAAAAATGTGAAAAAGAAGAAGAAAGAGGGTACCAAAAAAAAAGGGGCCAGGAATCGAAAGAAGTAAGAGATAAGTAAAAGATGGACAGACGGACAGACAGACACTGTAGCTTTAATATATAAGATAGAGGAATGGAAAGGTGCCTTTTGAGGTGTGGGCCACAAGAGTTCCTCTATTTTTTTAAACACAGCAATGAAGTATTCCTAGTCAAGCTCAAAATGTGTCGCCCATTCTATGCTTGCATTCTCTTGCATATTTGGTAAACTGTCAGGAAACATTTCGGATATCCTAGGCCATGATGTCAAACCATGTGATCGAAACCTCCCCTCTTCACGGTATTCCACTTGCATTTTTATGAGCTTTGCCTCCATCTGCATAACTCAAAATGCTTTCAAAATACATATAAATTGCATGTTGATTGAATTCTATTGGGTCACCTTCACAAATGCTTCAACATCTCTTTGATACTATTCCTTCATGTTAATCAACATTTGATGGTAGCATTTGATGTCTTCCATAAAATTTAGGTTTTTTATTTTTTGCTTCGATGGCCTTTGTGAGTGCCTTTTCAAGTGCCTTTTGTTGATTGGCAACTTATTCTTCTAACCTGAGATTCAATCTTTAGCATGCACCCAATTCTTCATGCAGTGCATCACGTTCCAATGTCACCTACCAAAGTTGGATTTGCATTACACCCATTCCCCTCACAACGCTTCAAGAGAATGTTCTGCAATGTCGGCCCATCTTGTGGAGGTCAATATGTTAGCACCATGTGCCAATCCCCCCTGACCATTTATCATGTCAAATGGCATATAAAATGCCATTTCAACCATGGTATCCAACTATTTTCCATCAATGGGGTTGTCCATGCTCAATGATGATTGAGCATGGATTTTGTTCCCAAGGGTGTTGAATAATTCAGTTGCTCATCACAAGAGAAGGATCTTGGGTATGAAAGGTACTTGGTGTTGTTGATTTAGGAATAATCAATATTGGTGGTGCCAATTGAAAAAAAAAAGGGAGTGGCAAGTCTGGGAGGAACCTAAGGTTGTGTTTTATGAATCAAAAAAATTGTTGTAGGAGTTGGAAGACTTTCTAGAGGAACTGATGGATTTGCCACCGCAAATCTACTTAATCGGTATGGAGGCACATTGCCCCTTCATGAACCTAGAACAATCTTCCAATCAACTTGAACCCCAAGCACCACCTCCACATAAAACATTTGTGCCACAATCAAAAGCACCTAGTTTTTGGGAAAAAATCGGCTCCCCATCATGGCCATGTGCACCTCCAATATGCATGTTTTGATCCATTCATCCAAACAACTCGTATATTGGGTGGAACTTTTTTCCTATGGGTTTCATGCTTAGAAAATGGCCACTTGTTGCCAATGTGGCACCACCACACATATTGCAAACATAAGGTGTACAATGAAAATTGGGGAAGGATTTGTAGTCCAATATTTTCTAATACAATTGAATCTTCAATTGTTTTGAATTCTACTTTGTGCCATCTTCCTTTCATGCCATGGCCTTTAACCACTCTCTTTTGGTTCATACCATCTGCCATCATACCCACTATCTGTTAATAAATGGGTAAATTAAAAGTAAATTATGGTAAAAAATAAATTAAGGTTAAGGGTGGGGTATATTAAAGTTAAATTAAAGATAAAAATGTATTTTGAATCAGTATTAGGGTCCTCCAAGAAGTTTAGCCCTGAAGTCCAACACAATTATTTTTTCAATTTGCATCTTTAGGTTTAAAACCCTCAAAAAATACTCCCATTTCCTTCTAAGTGTATAGCCCTATCACAAAAGAAAGTACATTGAATGAGGAATGTGTTAATTTCATAATGGACCTATATAAACCCCAAGGCTAAGGATTGGGCCCATGCCAAATTTGGTCACCTTTAGTTTCCATCGAAAGTTCGATTTAAGTGCCGAGCTAGAACTACTTGACAAAATTCCCTAGCAATCAAAAGAAGTTTTGGTCACCATTTGATGGCATGTAGGAATCAACAATGCAAGGTCGTCGTATGGCAACCAAAAGTGGGTCAGTTGGTCACCAATAGATCATTAGTGTAAGATGGCGACTAAAATAGGTTTGGTCACCATTAGGCACTTGGCAACTAAAACTTTCAATTGCTGACTATATAGTCAACTAGTTAGCAACTAAAACTTTTGATCGACAACTATATATTTATTTAGTTGGTGACCAAAACTTTTTGGTCGCCTTCAACCATGAAGAATGGCAACCAAATTTTTTTGGTTGCTCATTGTTTAAATGACCCATTGGCAATTGAAAAATTTTGATCACCATTTAACATCGTTTTCATAGCCATGTGTGGTTGTTACATGGGAACACCATCAAATGGCGATTGAATTTTTTTGGTCACCAAATTTTTTAAATGCCCTTAATTTTTGGGGCACCCCTAATTTTACCTATATGAAAGGTTTTTCATTTTCATTTTTCCTCACTTTTTTTTCAATGTGTATGACTCTAGTTGTTTTGGACAATTCATGCATAGCACTTTAAAGAAAGGAGGGGGACTCCATGCATTATTTTTTTTTGTGATTTCAAATTTTTCACAAAATGAAATATGTCAAGCAATCAAGTTGAAGGAAAAATAATCCAATAGGTTTGCGAATGGGACGACCACACCATTGTGACTTGGGACTAGGAGGGGGCAAATGTCATATATTTCCCAAGCTATGAAAAAGGAAAATTTGGTGTGGATATTTTTTGGTCACCAGAAGACTTATTATACAAGGACATATGATTGACATTATATGTCAAAACTAAGAATGTAATTGAGAGTATAATAGACAAGGAAAGTGTGTTCATAGCTTAGGATCACAATGGCATCAATGTGGAATATCTTCCATGTGTAGTCAAAGGAGTCTATGTTTTAGATGCTTCAAATTTGCTTGAGGACTTGTTATACGAAAACATCCCGATGGAGCTTCATGTTTACGACACATAGGGCTATTTCGACACAATATGACATTTGTTAATTTTTAGTTGAATTCATAAAAAAAAGGAACAAGCTTCTTTGCCACGAAAAGCTCTATCTAGAAACTATTGGAAATATCATTTTGATAATGTATTACTAGGGTTTCATCTTTTGATAGATATTGTAATCGATTTAATGTTCAAATCAATTAAAAACTCTTTTTTTGGTAATTTTTCATCCTTTTTTTATTTCAATAATCATAACTAAACACTCTTTTCTTTAGCCCCAACTAAAAATATGTGTTACAAAAATGCATCAAATTTTGCTCCCAACAATGAAATATTGTTCCCATTTTTCCATTTGTTCCTAACATGTTCCCTTTCAAGTTCCCAATGGGTTCCCATTAGGTTTCCAATATGTTCCCTAAGTTTTCGATGTGTTCCCTCAATGATGTTCACAATCGCTTTAATGTGATATGTTTTGCCCAAAGTCCTTCCCTTCTCACCAATATAGGTGGGCCAAATGGGGAGGCATTCCATCTTTTGGGTAGCCTCCATAATTTCCAATTTTTTTACAAAGGGTCAAGCTAATCAAATTGGCTCATTGCAAAAAAAAAAAGTTGGACTTGTGAAGCACCCCTAATATATTAATGGGTGTAACCACAAGATAATGTGAACAACTTGTATGACATTTACCATTAAAATTGTTTAGGTTTATATATAAATTTTTGGGGTAATTAGTTTTAAACTCTAAAGCTAATGTTTCCATTCATTATAATTTTTAATTGATTAATTTTAAATTCAAAACATAGTTGTTATAAATGTTTTTTGTATTCCATTTGTAGTTTTGTTTGCATAATCATTAAGCTGAGAGCATTCATCATTAGGATTATTTAGGGTTTTAAATTTAAGGTTTAATGAAATGTGTGTTGATTTATTTAGGTTGTGTTTCCAAATCAAGATATAACTCCTTTGAATGTGATATCATCCTTTAACATCAACAGTATGATATTTTTCTTAATCATTTTTTTATGTTTTTTTCTTAATTTGTTTCTAATTTAAGGAAATCAATTTCCTTGGATGGTTTTAATACAGTCATCAAATTCCATTAAGAATGTTCCATGTTTGATATATGGATTTAGCATTTTGGCTTCCCATAGATAGTGTGGATTTACGATTATAATGCCAATATTACATTTTGCAACCCACACATAATGTGCATCTTTAAATTGTTATACAAGTATTGCATTTCCTTTTCCCATATATAATGTGGATTATGGTCATAATGTGGGTATTGCACTTTGCCCCCACATACAATGTGCATTTTAAAATTATCATGTAGGTATTACAGTTAGGGCTCCCACATATAGTGTGGATTAAGGGTCATAATGTGGGTATTGTATTTTTCCCCCATATATAGTGTGCATATTTAAATTGTCACGTAGGTATTACATTTAAGGCTACTACATATAATGTAAATTAAGGTCATAATGTGCATATTTCATTTTTCCCCCATATATAGTGTGCATGTTTAAATTATCATGTAGGTATTACGTTTATTTTTTCCATAAATTGTGTAGTTTATTAACTATCATGTGGGTATTACATTTAAACTATCCATAGATAATATGGATTTAAAATTTACAATTATGGCCATAGACCATATCATATGTTTTCCATACTTAACATTTAAGGTATTATGTGCATGATTGTATAGGGTTTAGATGAAGGATATAAATTAGGTATTTAAAACATGGACATTTACATTAGTATGACAATTAACATGTAATTCACCATATTACAAATATAAAGTTTTGGATGTCAATATCAATTTTATTTATTTTTTGTACAATCAGCTCAAGGCATAGTTTCAAACATGGGTCATGCTTCAAAATCTCAATATATTGAGATTCAAAACCCAAAGAAATCCTTTTAACAACATGGACTTGGTGTGGAAAAAAAAATGTTCGACATGGAGAGGCACATATAATCAAAGTTGAGTGTGCATACATCCCACATGCACAAATCTCGAAATTTTTAAACGGTGAATGAAGCCATGAAGACTCCCCGATGAAGTGGAACATTTATAAACGAATACCCTCACAAAAAAATGTAAAATTGCTAAGAATCCAAAACCACCTCGGCCATATTTAGTATGATGTTCTATTATTCACTTTAGTTATATGGAAGTTGTTTTTTAATCTCATATTGTACCAAACTTTAGGTCTTAATTTGATTTCACATTTTGTAGGTATGCATGTGGGTATGGGCTGAAAGATAATCATGAAGCCCCAAATCACCATCCATCCATTAAACAAGGTTGTTTAGCTCAATTTTCAATTAAATGATTGTACACATGACCTGAAGTGGCAGAGATAATCTTCTACCATTGACCTCATACATGGGCCAATGGTCAGATTGCACATGACAAACATGACCTTGATCCCATTGTGCAACCATTCTATTTTGCCCCACGAATGTCACAAGCCCTCAAGGACCACATTTGGACCTAATCTGGCCATTTCCCTTTGCACATGGGCATTTAATCATCCAAATGATGTGTTTTATTTTCAAAATGCAAGTGAGGATAATGGGATTCATGTCCCATTCATAATAAGGACACAAACCCATCTCAATCACAAGCCATGGTTTCATTAGGTGATAATGGGGCAATCTCAATGAATGCAACCTTCGGCATCAATGATGTGAAATTTCATTTGTTTACATTGATGGTGTTTGATGCACATTGCATTGGAGTGCCGATTGCATGGATCATTACAAGCCGCCAAACATGCAATGATTTGATGGAATGGCTAACTCCTTAAAAAACAAAGCTTTTAAGGAAGAACCTTAAATGGAAACCTTCATGTTTCATTGTTGATGATGCTCCACAAAATTACAAACATTGCGGTGAGTTTTATTTTCATTCTACCTTTTTTTGAACTTTTATGTACATGAAATCATTTCAAATTTTCATCCCACATTCTCCATTGTAAATAATGTTATTTGTTGAAATGATAATAAATTGGTATTTTATGCATGGCTAGGATTGTGTGGGGCAACGATTAAGTGCCCATTTACCTTTGCACGTGGCACATCTTAAAGGTTTGGCACTCACGTTCAATGGAAAAAATCAAAAACAATGAAGTGTGACATGCAATATTAGATGACCTTCACACTATCATGTACATGCCCATTAAACCAAATGAAAGCATTGAAGCCTTCATGACTCGTGGGAGAAACAAGATCATTGAAAATTTCACCCAACATTTACTTGGTGATTCATGGACTCAATCTTTTTAAAACTATTATTTCCAAGTTGGTATGTGAATTAACTCTCAATCCATTATTATTGTTGCACCATGTTATGCATATCTCAAAATATTCACTTTTTGAATTAAGGTAAAAACACCAATGGTGGACTTAACAATCCCATGTGGGTGCACAATGCAATACCCACATTAAGACCTTAATCCACACTATATGTGGGAGCACTAAATGTAGTATTTGCATGACAATTTAAAGATGCACATTGTATGTGCGGGCAAAGTGCAATATTCACATTATGACCTTAATCCACACTAATGTGGGAACCTTAAATGTAATACTTGCATGACAATTTAAAGATACACATTATATATGAGGGAAAAATGCAATACCCACATTATGATCTTAATCCATATTATATATGGTAGAAGGAAATGCAATACTTGCATGACAATTTATGGATGCACATTATATTTTGTTGTAAATTTGTGGATGGTGGGGCTTCAACAAGTGCCACATTCAAACTAGGACACACAAGCATCAATTGAGTCTTACCATGGGGCATTGAAACGTTAGTTTTCTTTGGAAACAAAAGGGCTTCGAGGTTGATGAATTGATTGGTTAGTGTGGAAACTCATGACAACAGTTGGAAGACATTACATGCACACAACTGAAATGAAGAAATGTGGGTTCATTAAAAATAAAGTTATGGAACGTATTGTGAAAATGAGCGTTGAGAAGGCC
>Ga0209611_10002154_pt1 | contig 34547 bp, 25 predicted proteins | sample S1TSphgellanicum_3_FD_187693 | JGI IMG/M metagenome (GOLD analysis project Ga0209611, IMG submission 187693) | Host-associated microbial communities from peat moss isolated from Minnesota, USA - S1T2_Fc - Sphagnum magellanicum MG (SPAdes) (version 2) | ecosystem: Host-associated > Plants > Peat...
TATGATTAACCAAGTTTTAGGGTTTGAGGTTTCGGACTTTTGGCTCATTCATGTTGCAACAAAATTTATGAGCTTGTTAGTAGGGTTTATGATTAACCAAGTTTTAGGGTTTTAGGGTTTGGGGTTTCAGATTTTTGGCTCATTCATGTTGCAACAAAATTTATGAGCTTGTTAGTAGGGTTTATGATTAACCAAGTTTTAGGGTTTCGGGTTTCAGATTTTTGGCTCATTCATGTTGCAATAAAATTTATGAGCTTGTTAGTAGGGTTTATGATTAACCAAGTTTTAGGGTTTAGGGTTTTGGATTTTTGGCTCATTCATGTTGCAACAAAATTTATGAGCTTGTTAGTAGGGTTTATGGTTTAACAAAGTTTTAGGGTTTGGGGGTTTAGGATTTTTGGCTCATTCAAGTTGCAACAACATTTATGAGCTTGTTGGTAAGGTTTATGGTTTAACTAAGTTTTGGGGTTTAGGGTTAGGATTTTGGCTTGTTGTGTTGCCATGCACTTGAGGAAAATTTATGAATTAGGGGAAACCCAGTTTGCACCAAATTGAGGAAAATTTCAGCCTCTTGCATACTGCAGTACTCCTGACAGCATATTGTCGATCCTTCTTCCCCGTGGCTAGTATGAGGATCTAGTGGGAATTCAATGACATTGCATCTATGTTTGGTGCTGAAAACAAATGAAGTTTCAGAGAAAACACTAAATTTTCTGCACTCACTAGGCTGATGGACAGTTGATGCATGGATATATGCCATGGCCAAGGACATGTTCGAGGTGCTATGTGTGAGGTGTGTGAAGGAGATGGAAGATGAGGTGGTGCACCAAATGCAACCTCACACATTGTCATTTCACAAAAATTTGGTGTTGTGTGCTACAAGATTTGAAATGCAAAAGATGAGACTCCAAAGCCACTCTCCACGTTTAAACCACCCAAACACACAAAAAAAATCCCCATTCACAGTGAATAGGGTTACACCAACAGATCACAACTCCAGAAAAACAATCTTTTGCTGTGAATACATGACATTTGCAATGCCAAGTATGCACTTTATCAAGTTGTATAACATTGTAGACAGCTTTTCAAGTGTGATTTATCAGACCTGAAACTTGATGCTAAAGATCAGGTTGTTCCCTGCTCATTTATGCCAGCCAAGTCTTTGGAAATACACAAAACTTGTTGAATCTTCCTTTTGGGCATTTTCAAAATGCAAAAGAGCTGCAGAGCATTGGTTTTACAGAGACATGAATGATGGTTGGGCCTACAACGGCTATTTTCAGATCACTTTATTACTCTGTCTTCCTTTCAAAACCTCCATCCATGTCCAAGGAGCTTGTATCATCATGAGTTTTCAGAAATCTTGCTTGCAAGATTTAGGAAGGGGTAGTACATTCATACAACATGCTGAATGGTGCAGCAAAGCAGGCATGCAAAAAGCTGAAGCTTTCTTGGGAGAGAGAGAGAGAGAGTGAGAGAGAAAGAGAGAGATGGAGGAGGGACTGAAGGCTCACCTTTTCATCTTGACAGCACCACAATGAATGGTTCTGAAACTTTGGGACCCAAATTCCGAGAACAGGCCGAATCCTGCCCACTTTAATATAGTGAGAGACTTGGACAATCTTTTGCCAGGTTTGGGATCCCAGCCGAGCTGCACACAACAACGAGAAGTGAGCACAAGCAAAAAGTGAGCATCATAAGTAATTTCTTCAAACGGATGGGTTCAGCCATAGTGGACATATGGCAGGAAAGATGAACTGCAAGAAGAGTGGGATTCAGAAGAGTAGGAGGATTAAAGGCTGACCTGACCAATTGTTGTTTGTCAGTGAATTAGTCTCTCCAATTTTGAATGGGAGTTAGGTCTCCACATGTACTCCCTCCATTCTCCTCCCAATTTCAGCAGGAGCATTCTCCCGAAACTGCAAAATCATCCTTGGGTGTCCGCATTTCAGAAAGCTTCATGTTCCTTCTTGATTGAAGAAGGGTTTTCTCCTTTGGATCTTGATAGAACCTGTCTTGATGGAAGAAGGGCTTTTCTAAAGATCTTGATTGAAGAAGGGTTTTTGTATGGATCTTGATAGAACTTGTCTTGATGGAAGAAGGGCTTTTCTAAAGATCTTGATTGAAGAAGGGTTTTGATATGGATCTTGATGGAACTTGTCTTGATGGAAGAAGGGCTTTCTAAAGACCTTGACAGAACAACTCTTGATGGAAGAAGGGTTTTTCTAAAGATCTTTGATGGCACTTGTTTGATGGAATAAGGGTTTTCCTAAAGATCTTGATGGCACTTGTTTGATGGAAGTAGGGTTTTTGGAAATACGTTGAATTGAACTCGTTTGATGGAAGGAGGGTTTTTTGAAATACCTTGAATTGAACTTGTTTGATGGAAGGAGGGTTTTTGCAAATACCTTGATTGAACTTGTGTGATGGAAGTAAGGTTTTTCTAAAGATTTGGATGGAACTTGTTTGATGGAAGTAGGGTTTTTGGAAATACGTTGATTGGACTTGTTTGATGGAAGTAAGGTTTTTCTAAAGATTTGGATGGAACTTGTTTGATGGAAGTAGGGTTTTTGGAAATACCTTGATTGAAATTGTTCGACGGAATATGGATTTTCCTAAAGATCTTAATGGAACTTGTTTGATGTAAGTAGGGTTTTCCAAATACCTTGATTGCACTTAGTTGATGGAAGTAGAGTTTCATGTATATCTTGAAAGGTATGATGAAATGATGGTTTTTCCAGAGATCTCAATTGGTTTAGGTCCATTGTATGACTTCATCTCAGAAAGCATTTCACAGGATACCTCTGATTAGGTCTCCAGAACAAGCTTTTCAAAGAGTTCTTCCGGATTGCGATTGTTTGTGAGGTCCGAGCCTATGGCGGACCTTCCAGAAATTCTTTGGCGCTCTTGCGAGCACCAAAGGGGGGTTGGAAATAGTTTTCAACCAGCAATTGACGCGTCTCGGATTCACCTCACTAACTGCGTCATTGCCCCAAGCGCAAAGATGAGGAGCGAGGTGGAGCGCTGGCTCTTTTATACTCCCACATAACGATCATCTGGTCAAAGAATATGGGATAAATAACACAGCGGCAAAACATTCACAAGTTCATCAAATACTTCCATTCCTGCTCCTGAGCTCATTTCGTTTCCTTTGCTCTCGTCTGTACATTCTGGGGTGGTGATTCCTACCATCTTAGAGAGACACTCTGGGATGGTGATTTCCAAATGCTTCTGGTGGCAAATTGGATTGTGAGAACCAATGAATCCTTCAGAAAGAAATCACTCAAAACACATGATTTTTCTTGCCTCTTTTTTGCAAGCAAGAAAGTGTGGTCAAAGCTTTTCTTTCTTTCTTTCTTTCTGGAGAACCAATTTCACTCAGTAGATTTGGTGTAGCTTTGTAAACAAATGATTGTTGGGACTAACACTCTGTTGTAATAAGACCATAGAGCAGCAATTACATCTGCAATGATCTCTTCTTCAAGTGTGCAACAACATAATTGCAGTTTCCAAGAGTTGGTTCAAACTCACTTCGTTTCTCAACTGTCATCCCAACCAGAAGAAAGCTTCTCAAACAAAAAATCAATCTCTAAACTTATGTCCCATTCCCATGATGATTGCCTATGCCTGATCTCCATTGTGTTTTACTATTCAACTGGAAGGTTTTCAATGAAAGGATCTCTAAGTAGAGATGATTGAGAACTTTTGACAAAATATGTGTAGCACCAGTTGGCTCCTCAGGGGAAAGAAAATTGGGACTTCAAACAACACCTCTGAAAACATTGAAAATATATCTTCTCATTTCTTTCTGTTGATCTGTCATTCAGGAAAGCGGAAGAGGAAGAAGGCAGAAGAACTAAGTTGGGCTAGTACCTGCTGCCACTTGTCCCATGAGATCGCATTCAACACCCACACACTCAGCAGCACATAACTCAGGAAGATGCTTGTTGAAGCATCAGAACAAGCCTCGCTTCTGATGAGTTTCCCATGAATTCTAATTGCTCTTATTTTTCAATGAGCAAAAATGTTCTCTACAAAACCTTGTTGCAAAACAGATGTTCAAAGTTCCAACTGTAGGTGAATCTAGAAGGTTTGAAATGAAAACCGTGGATTAAAACCAGCAATTCTCACCTCACTCTTTACTTTTTAAACCCATATAAGCAAGAGAACCTCACCATGTTTATCTCCACACATTCAGACAATAGGTATCCTGTACTTCTCACATGAAAGAAGTGCACACAGCAGGCATGCACATATTATGCTGAGTAGGAAAAACCTTTCTGGCAAGACATGCTCTAAAGGGGGGTGATGTAAGGACAACCTTAAAAAATTGGTCACAAAATTAAAATAATTGTCCAACGGGTTGTTTTGGCAGCAATAGCTCATAATGTGTAAGGGAACACCAATCAAAATTTTATTACAGCTACTCAGGGCATTCACTCCTTCACAGAGAGCAATACACTTGAGAATTGATGAAGGTTTGAAAACAGATGACCCCACAAGTGAAGTAGCTTACACATACAGAATTGTGACTTAGCAATCAAAGGTCAGCATCTTGCATGAACACCCACAAGAAATGAAGGAAGAATAACATTGCAAACAGCTGCTTGTGGACCATCTATGACACTGTAGCTTTCCAATAGAGATTGTCTCCACATTTATTAGTTTAAATAAACAGCCTGAATAGAACAAAGACATGATACAATCAAAAGGTCATAGAAACTGTAGAAACCATCTTTATCAAACATACAAAGAATGTCATGTAAAATCTGCTTTATTTCACATGGTCATGTTTCAGTAAATGCAGACAATTTCTCATACTTATGAAATCGCTCACACAAATGTTTAAGTATCCCAGGTGGATGTTGCATGCGATTCAACTTTATGTCCCTTGACATGGCCTGCACAAGAAGTGAAAATTCCTTCGATGTCAGAAGCATATATTCCAGAAGTAAACTGGCATTCTAATGAATAACCATAACAGAACAATCCTCTTACCTCATGATTATCTCCATGCTTCAATATGAGGCGACTCACATAAACTCTCTGCATTGTTGTTAGCCGTTGCAAAGGAGCCTTCTTCCCATCCTTCCTCTTCTTGTGAAGTGCAGACTTCACATCTGCAGCAACAAATGCAAGAGCCAGAAAGACTAGATTAATAATTTTGAAAAACAAACCTCCAATGTCATAGCCATACAAATTGCTCTGCTCAATCACCAGCAGTTCACATGCTCACAATTTGTATGGCATTGACAATCAATAGTTGAGCTGATCTGGACACTAGCAGTTTGCATGTTGTTACAGAGTATCACAGAATTCCTTTCAGAATACACAAAACATAAGAGAAACCAACGGCAATCCACTATGTGTACACCATGAGACTCCACCAAGAAGCAGTGTCAGGAAGCATATGTGAAGAAAAATGTAAGCTTGATAGTACAGTTATTACCATCCGGTTCCTCATCACTGGTAGCAAAATCTTTGTCCAAGTCAGCTGACAATGGCTTCTGTAAACTCACTAGCTGAACCATATCTTGTGTGCCAGACCGTGCCCCAAGGACATTGGGATTTGCCAAAATCCCTAAAGCCTTGTAATTGCTCTGCAACGTCCCCTTCTCATCCCATTCCAACCTGCCACAAACCGGTCAGGTTTAGGGTTTCAGGTGTATACTTTCAAACCCTAGAAACAAAAAAAATGCACCACGGTTTTTACTAAACTCCTAGTGTGCAGGAATCGGCCATGCACACTCAAGATGAAAACCAGGAAACGCGTCCGGAATTGTTCGAGGCGTCGCCTGAAGTTACATCACCTCGTCTCATTGACTGAAAACCTAATACAGCATCGACGATGACTAATTGCTACTACACCAGTTTTAGAAAGAAAAATTCTAACGGACTCCAGAAATGGCATCTTCATGTACATGGGAAGCAGCGTGTTAAGAGAAGAAATTCCAGAAGGAGGGGGAAAACCGAAAGAGAAGGGGCGGGGTCGGAAAACAAAACTAGAGTTTGAATTTCATGAGCGAAGACGAACCTTTGGTTGGTTCCTGGAAAGCAAACGGCTTCCGGCACCGATTTCTTGGCGCTCTTGCGTTTGGGAAGTCCTACTCGCACTGTTGATCTCGTCTTCTTGAAGGCTCGACGCGATCTTGCCATCGCTCCCGCACCCACACGAGGGTATTGGAAATGCCGTCTCTTTCCCTCTCTCTCCCTCCCCTTCTTCAGTCCAGTCATTAGGGTTTACGGCAGTGTGGGGCGCGGGGGAAAAGACCCCCGGCGGTTATCATAGAATGCCACTGAGATTCATATCCACGATTCTAAGGGCAACAAACGACCGGTTCTGGTGGGGGATCACGGTTCTCTCATAGGTTTGGATATTCTCCAAATAACCGACCCTAAGACCACCCCTTCTTTACTCACTCTTTCATTAAAAAACCATAGGCTCTTGGAGATAGCTGGGACCCATGGTTCTTTCATTTCAACACTTTTTTTTCAAAGAACCGGAATGGCCAGTTCCCGGATTCGGCAATACTGAAAAAACTGAAACCCATGGTTCTTCCAAAATTCAAATAACCGTACAACACCAGCCCATGGTTCTTCCAAAATTCAAATAACCGTACAACACCAGCCCATGGTTCTTTCAAAATCCAAATAACCGTACAACACCAACCCGTGGTTCTTCCAAAATCCAAATAACCGTACAACCCCAACCCATGGTTCTTTCAAAATTCAAATAACCGTACAACACCAACCCACGGTTCTTTCAAAATTCAAATAACCATATAACACCCACCCATGGTTCTTTCAAAATTCAAATAACCGTACAACCCCACCCCGTGGTTCTTTCAAAATCCAAATAACCGTACAACACCCACCTGTGGTTCTTTCAAAATTCAAATAACCGTACAACACCGGTTCACGGCTTTAAACAAGGGGCGTCTTCAAGTATGGAAGGGTCTCAAGATAAACTCTTTGGTGCCGCCTTCGAGGCCTCACCATGGGCACCGGAAAGTACAGAATCTCCAGATGGGACCCTTTGATGAGCCTTCGTCTGGCCTTACTGGCCTCATGATGGGTACCAAATTTACCAAAGGGGGTCCCTAAACCCTAAACCCTAGACCCTTTGCTTCCAAAAGAACCCATTTGTTTGTACTGTCTCTGGGTTAGGAGGTTGGACCATATCTTTCGTGCAGTCCTAAAGCTAGTGTAGTGCAGTTCTCTCCTTTTCAAAGAAAGAGCTTGTAGGTCCTTGGGTCCAAGCTTATATGGGTTTAGGGTTTAGTTTTAGGGTTTAGAATAAAATATCAAAGTATTGTAGCCAAAATGATGGATTATATACAAAACCAAGAAAGACGATGACACGCTTGATTTAGATAAAAACAAAATGGAATTATAAATATTGAAAAATAGATAGCCATAAATAACTAATATGATGATGGAGTCTTTTTTTTGCTTTAATCATGTAATATCTAAATTAATCAAGAGGTGAGTGGTGATGGATCAAATCTTTCCTTGGAGTTCTTTCTTTCAACATCTTAGAGTCATTGGGTTTGACAAGTATAACATCCCATAGAGTCAATTTTTCAAATAATCCTTCCTCACATAAAAATCAAAAATCAAACACAACTTCCACAATAATTTCTCCAAATTCTCTTTTCTCAAAACATTCTCAAAATATGACATTTTTCATAAATGTTTTTCTTTCAATTCTTAAGCAAATCTTCCCAAACTATAATAGAACACTAATCATCCCATTCTTGATTTTGAAAACTAGCAAACACACCTTCACACATTTCAACACCCCAACCCATATACAAGCTCATGATAGAACTTTGTCAAATCTTCAACAAAAACAACCTACCAATGCCTTACTCCTATTCAACATTCCCTAGTACCTTTCATCATTTCTTCATTACCACATCCATGTTTTTATTAAGACAATTTGTCTAGAGATTTTAAGGCTCTAGATGTGTAGCGAAAGTCTTTCAAAGAACCTAATTACTTATGGATGAAAACACAATCTATCTCAAAGATACCTTCTCTATTAACAAAAACATCAAACAAATAACAAAAAAAATAGAACATTTATCTTCTCTTTCTTAGTGAACTCCTTGTCTTTGAAAAAGCCAAAAACCACCTCCTTAAATCTTTTTTTCCTAATCACATCTCCAACTTCAATAGAATTTGTTTCACTAATCATCCATCATAGGCATTGAATTTGTCACTAAGATGAAGTAAACACAACTAATATGAGGAAAAACACACACCATACAACATCAAAAATTGACAATAAACCAAATGCTTACACTCCCTTCATGCATTCATAAAATGAACAACTAGAGCCTGCAAAACATAAACCAAAACAAACAAAACACTTATATTTTTAAAAACATATTCCACTCATATGTTAACTTCATATGTTAATCATGTTCATAGTGATTTGAACTAATAGTGACCTATTGCAAACTATGGCATTTTTTGTTTCCATTTTTCAACTCTCCTTTTAGGTCACAAAATCAAATTTAACATAAAACCATAATTTTCAAAAAAAAATGAAGGAACTCATGAAAAAACCTAGCTTAAATTGCTAGTTTATGAATTTTTTTTTACATTTTCCGAAAACCCAAGAAAAATGTTTAATTTTTTATTAGTTTTTTTTCTTTTAATCTTTTTCAAAAGTCCACGATCAAAAGTTTTATAACAAAATCAAAAAAAAATTTCAACTATGGTTTTAATTTTTAACCTTAGTGACTAGTCCTCACCTAGTCAAAATTTTGTTGTGATTATCTTTAGGTTAAGACTTTATGTTCCATAAGGTATTAACCCTAGTGACCAATCTAATCTAGTAGCCTAATGCAAATTGCAAACCTCGCAAAATCTTGGTGGTTGCTAAAACGTTTTACGTAATATAATTATTTTCAATATTTTTTTTAAATGTTAAACCTTATGCTTAAGGTGTTATCATCTATTGAGGACCAAGGTGAAAATTATACTAAAGGTAAAGTGGCCTCCACATATTTTTCAAATTCTATAGGTGTGGACTATTTGTCATTCAAAAAAATGGATGAGGTGAATTCAAATATACCATTCCATTGCATGAAATGAATCTATGAAATCATTCTCAAAATTCAAGCATATAATTTTGAACACATTGTGAGATTACATCTAAAGACATTATTCCATAACAAATGGATCAATTGATGAAAATTAAGCCATTTCAAAATACTTAGATGAAAAAAATTTGTCATTAGTTTTAGTTGTTATAGTCAACTATTTTCTATTTCTCTATGTTTGAACATTAGATAACTTGCATTCTTTTGAAGAGAGGGAGGTTCATCCAAGGGTCAAGTGATAAGACATCTACAACATTAAGTTTGTTGTTCGTATTGAAAAATTGAAATACTCATGAAAGTAAAGTTATCTTCTCGAGCAATAAACCAAAAATATTTTTTTGAAATTTCACTCATCATCTTTAAAAATATTGCTCAAGAATCATAGCTCTTGATAACATATATGTGTTCCTTCCTAACTAAGTGTCTTTTCACATCTTACTAAACATATATGAATTTATTATTTAACACTCCCACTAAATTATGATAAGTTTTGATTTTAAATCAATATGTGAGAAAAACACAACAACTTTCATGGTGTAATGTTCATGTTTTTCTTTTGGTAAACTTTTAACTAAGATGTCAACAACCATGTTTTCAATAGACTGATATTTTAATTGGATTTTTTCAAAATATATTTTGGATTTGTATAAAATGAAAATGCAACTCCATGTGTTTGGAATGCAAATGGAATTTCAAATTTTTAGCAAGTGCAATAACACTTTGATTATCCCCATGAATGATTAAAGACTCAATTTGTTTATTTCCTAGGTCAAATAATAATTGTCCTAACCAAATTACTTCTTTTGTTGCTAATATATACGCCATGTGTTTTATTTCAAGAAGAAATCTAAACAATTGTTGTTTTCCTTTTTTGGGTCCAACTTGCAACTTTTAAAGATAAAATAAAAACATATCCAAATGTAGATTTTTTTATGTCAATATCACTAGCCCAATTCACATTATAATACCCATGACGTGTTATATTAATTTTTGGTAAAAGACTTTTGATTTGGTCTCCCTTTGTATAACAACCCATGATTGGAAGTTCCCTTAAGAAAACACATGATCCTTTTTATAACAAAGCATTGAACAATTCTAGAAGTATTGTGATACAATTCCCACGACGTAAACAATGTTTGATCATGTGTGTACAAACCACTACATACATCAAAGTTCCCAACCCTTGATTTATAAGGAATCTCAACAATTTCCACTTTTGTTCTTATAGATTAAGAGACTGGTTTTTAGTTAATTCCAAATTCAAATGAAATGGAAATTGGTTTAAAACTTTCCATGCCATATCTCTTTAATACATCATTTATGTTTTAAAATTAATGTTGCTCCACAATACAAAGTTGACAATTTCTTTTAATAGGAATAGCAAGACAAAAAATTATTTCCCCCATATCATTCATTTCAAATTCTACTCAAGTAATGCATTTGTTTGTGATAATAATATTATACAATCATTTGCAACTATAATATAATCACCTATATATAATGTTATGGCCACAAATCATGTTCCCATTCTTTTGACATACACATTTGTGTCTACCATATTTTACCCAAAACTATTTTGTAGTAAATAAATGTTTATGCAGGCATACCAATCAACTCACAAACTTTGTCTAAGTCTGACAAGCTTTTATTTAGTTTATAAACAAGATTATCCTTGCCTATTTATATGAAACCCTTGGGTTGTTTTATATATCATATCTCTTCTTCATATCACCATTTACAAAGGTAGTTTTTACAACCATTCAATGGACCTCAAAATCAAATTTAACCACAAGGGCCATAAATTTTTTGATGGAATTTAATTTTACTATTGATGAAAAAGTTTGAATATAATCAATACCTGAAACTTGATAGTAGGCTTTTAATATTAAACAAGCCTTTTGTTTGTTGTTTTGATCATCCACTTTAAATTTTAAATGAAAAACCCATCTACAAACAATAACATGTCTACTGGGAGGTAATCTTGTTTAGGTTGAATTAATTTTTTTAATGCAACATCATGCCATTGATTAACATCTTTTTATTCCAAAGCCTATTTTAAGGTTTTTGATAACATCTAATTTATTTTAATTTATTTCAATATTTGTGCATAATTTATTCAATTAGCTTGGAATTATTGAAATGACTTTTATGTTTCAAATGATTATCAAATTGGTACAACATAAAAAATGTTAACTTCATCCATGTTGTCAAATCAAGGAACTTTCTTGGGCATTTGTCATGGACATCAATAAATCAAAATCATCAAGGAATATGTTTAAATTGTTTTAAAATATTTAGTTAGTTTCTAAAGGAATAGTTGATCAAAGTTTCTAAAAGATATAATTGATGAAATTTTCTAAAAGATGAAGATAACACAAACTTATTAAAAAACAGTTGGCAAAAGTTTATAGAAAATGTGATTAGGGCAAATTCTAAAGGTTATACAATAAAAAATTATTTTAAATTTAATTGAATTTTTTTCTAAAATGTTAATTTATTTTGAAAATGTTCCATTGAATAATATAAATAATAGTCATGAAGGCATCACCCCTTAATTTTGTTAAGGCAAATTATGGCCTTTATACTTTAAGTTCATTTTATGTTTAACCTACATCATGATTTATTCACACCATAAAGTCATTAATTACTGTTCATTCCAAGTTCATATAATCTTTTTCAAATTATATCTTTGTTTTGTTCTTGACAAGATTGAATGTAATCACAATATAATGACCCACAAAAATTGAAACCATTATTTAATTTTTCACATTTTTATATGATAAATAAATTTAATGTTGAAAATGTTTTAGAAAAATGTTTATAATATATTATGGGAATATTTTGTTAAATTTGAAATGAATTTGATGAAAATAAAATATGCAAATACATTTTTAAAACAATGTAAACAATGTTTTCATTACTTAAAGAATATTTTTAAAAACACTTGAAATGATTTGAAAATAACATATTTATGATAAAAATTTTATACATACATATTTCTACATTATAGTAAATTGTACCACCTTATTAGATCTTTTTATTTTTTTGTTGATTTGATTAAAATTATGTTAAGAATATTTCTTTTGCAGTCCAATCAAATTTTGTCATGTATGCCATTTTAACTCATTCATCCATTTTTTTAAAAAAAATACTAAAGAAGTGGGTGTGGGTCATTATTTTGTGACTACACCCCACCTTTTTAACCATGCCGTAAACTTGCCCCTCTACAAGGTCTAATGCTTTTACAACACTTTGACAATGTGTTGAAGGTTAAGTGTAAGTGTTGATATAATCATTAATGTGATGTTGTGATTGCATTGTAACACATTGTGATGATCAAACATTGTGTTACAATGCATAATAACATTATGTCAATAATTTATTAACATTTAATTAACACTTAAACACATTGTTAAAGTGTTGTAAAGGCATAGATGCATGGTGAGGGGAAGTTTGTGATAGTGACATTATGAATGGATAACAAATGAATTTTATTTGTGAATAAAAAGTGAACATTCATGAATGAACTTCATCCATGATGATGTTGGTGATGATGTTAATGAATAAAAACACTCTAATAGGAATCAATTTGAACAAAACCAATCTTTATATAAACATATAGATAAGTTTTAAAATTATTCAATGAATATAAAATACATTGTAACATGTTTTGAAACCCATATTTAATTATTTTTCAACATAATGGAAAAACCATTATCTAAACACGTTGTTTCAAAAACAAGTAATCATATGCTACCACATCATCTTATCAAGATTAATCATAATGACACACTATTGGCTCCTATTAATGTAATTTTTTACCTTAACAAATTACTATTGGATGTTGTATGTGATAGGTATTTGCAAAAACAATGAATGGAAAATCATGGGGCGTCCAAACACATTGTAATGAGCCAAAGGCATTTGCTTACTAATTTTTTTAATATATTTTTTATTTGGAAAAATCTTGGAATTTTTTTTCAATTTTTTTTAGAATATTCATTTTACTATGATGTTAATGTTTGTTTTAAGAAATTTCTGACAATGTTTTATTTTGAAATATTTTCAAAAAGTTGTAGTAGTGTTTTTCTACTTAAAAACATTACATTTCAAAAAAAATTGAACATTTTTCATTGCTTAAATTGATTTCAAAACTTCAAGAATGTAAACCAAAACATTAAAAATAAAATTGTATTAAAGAAATTTCATTTATAATTTTTTTCAAAAATGTTAAAAACACAAAATTAAGCAATGGTTACAATTGTTTTGGTACATATTAACAAATTATAACCCACAACCCTAATACATTGAATTTATGAAAATGATTTATTTCAATGATCAATTTGATTTTGTTGCATAATATTGAAGAATTACATGTTGCAACATGCATTCAAGTATACTTTTTAGACTTGTTAACAATTCATGTTAGCAATTCATGTTAATGTGTTGTGATATTGTGATAAATAATGTTAACATCAAATACTTATATAATGCAATTTATCGATCAATTGTAATCACACAATTGATCTTGTTGAAACATGGATTTGCTAGGACACCTTTACCATTTATGACTTTCTTGGTTGAAAAAACAATGTATAATGTCAACAAACAAGTTGCCATTTGGTAATATGTTTGTATTTTGGGTAGTATCCCATGCTCAATTTTCCTTTTGAAGTCAATGCAACTTGGGAGTTACTTATTTAACCCTCATTGAAACAAATTGCCCATGCAACTTTCAACTTTAACAAAATCTTGAAGCCCTGAACACACTAAACAAAAATTGATTTGGCTAATTATTTTCATGATTTCTTTTTTGGGGTAATAATATTTCAAAATATAACCAATTACTTTTTCATTTGATTTTCAAATCTTGTACTCTATTTGTTTTTAAATTTTCAAATTTGTGAAATTGATGGAACTTGTAGATGGTATTGGTTAAATCTTTAGTTGATTTATTGACTGACATTAACAATAACTTATGGTCACAAAATAATTAGGCAAACGATACCACATTTGGTAGCTTCCATTAGTTGTAATATCCTTGAAATAATTCATTAGTGTGTTTGCTTACAATTTTCACCACTCATAAGAATATCCACATATCATATCTTGGAATATTGTTCTCTTAACACAAATTGCTTAATACAATAAAAAAATCCACATAAAATTCCATCAAGTTACCAAGGTGTATATAAAATGTCACTAGAAAGTTTAGAATAAATCCACCAACAACATTATAACAACTTTCAAACAATACTTTGCGTGAAGTTCAAACTTTTAATAATGCAAAATTAAGCTTGGAGATTAATTTGGATGAAGTTCAAGCTTTGAATAAAGTGAAACTTAATTTGGACATGTAAATACAAACATGATATGTAATGCTTTACAAAAGGGGAGTGTAAAGGAATATGATTGAATTTGTTTCATTACTCATAATGATTGGCTCGTGTGGTGGCATCTAATTGATCCTCATTGTACACTATCCACTATTTCATGTTTTTGGGTAAGGATGGGGAACTAACTTGCACATTATTTGGATATGGTAGACACTCGTAGACCCCACATATCACGAATGGATGGATATGTTGTAATAGTAGTTTTAATAGTGCATTGTATTTAAGGTTAACAAATTAAAAATTGAAAGTGGCAAACATAAGAAATGCTTGCTAACAAACCGAGTATGAAACAATACGTAGCTTGATGAATAGGGTAGCATAACTACTAGTGAGGCCTAGTTAGCCTTAGCAAAAGGTTCTTCTAATTCAAGTTGCAACCTTTTTGCATTTTAGTAGCTTCCCCCAACATAAAATAACTACATAGTAGTTGAGGTAGGAGCTCGGAGTGGCCATATAGATGACATTGACTTGTTTGCACGGAGCTTTGTTGAGCTAAGTATCTTGCACACAAAATGTTGAGCTTGAAAGGTTTTGTTGAGTGGACTCATTAGAGCTTACCATTGGGATTGCAGTTTAGCACTCTTCAACCAATGTATTCAAGATTTACCATTAGCTCCACACTCATTACATGTTGCTAGAGGTGCTCTAATACAATAAAAACCCAAATGAAATTCCATGAAGCTGGTGAAATGCTTAATGGCCAGCAAATGAATCTTCACTTCAATGCCCGGAATTTTGCTTCTTTGCCACTAACTTTGATTCCTTTCAGAGATTCGCCAAAGCCAAGGATGAACAAGTTGTTACAGTTCAACAAAATAACTTTATCCCATTGCATGAACCTCGTGTTGCCACCGGGTGGGAAGTACATGCAACAAAGTGCAGAAGAATTTTTGGTCTCCATAATGAATTGATTGTATAACAGAAACATAAATCTCAGTCCAGCACTGTCTTGTAGTATGTGGGTACCTTTTAGAATGGAAAAAAAGTGGTTGCAATGATCATCCACAAGATCATTGGTGTTATGGTGATTCAGATCAAGCTGTTGTATTGTCTGCATGTTAAGGGGCGAGGCTCACCTCCACAGCTGCTGGTGGATATTTTCTCAGCAGCAAAAGGTGCCTGAAAAAGCACACATCTGAACAAGCAACAAGAAAGTTAATCAACCAGGTGCTTACTTACCTACTTTACTTACTTCCTTACTTACATACATCATGAAGACGAAGCCGTATATACAAACACAAAGCTGCAAAGTTCAGGTGAGAAGAAACCAAACAACCTCCCATGTGGCATGGCTAACCTCCAATCGGACTTGTTGATGATGAAGATCATCATCATGGTGATGATCATGCCAGGTTAACGAAGTAGCTACTTAGCCTAGTCTCTCTGCCACAATACCCAGGACTCTTGATTGATGGGTATTTTGTTCATAAAAAGTTCCTGATCTGGAACAAAGGGAAAGTGTGCATGCCATTTTTTTGCCTTCATGCTGGTGCTGATGAGCATTGCCAGGTTACTGAAGAAGTACCTAGCCCTAGTAGTAGTACTACTACTCTACTTTTGCAGTAGCAACCCACCAGAACCATCAAGCAAGCTTTGAGGGATGAACTTGGGGGGTGTCAAAGTGTACACCTCTTACAAGCAGTTGTATTTAGATAGATGTGGGGGGTATGTCCAAAATATTATTTTATTTTCTGATATTATTTTAATTATATTTAAATTAAATAAAATAATTAATTAATTAATTAGTCATGGGCCTCTTTGATTGGCCCATCACCCAAAAAATCTCACACAAGCAACACTTCCATAATAGAAGAGCTTGTAGCCTTTCCTTTTTTGTCTAGCTATATATATATATGATGCTACAAGGATTTTAGAATTATGGGCAAAAGGAATATGAGACAAAGTGCAATGCTAGTTGGGAACAGCTCTGAGAGCACATGGGTGCTTGGGGAACACACTGGGAACATACATGGGAACTTGATGGGAACATGGGTTCCCCCCCCCCCTCCCTCCCTCCCTCCCTCCCCCACCCTACCCCAAGGAGGTGAAAAAAAAAATAAAGAAGAAAAGTGGGCCCTCCTCCTCTTGGGCATGTTGGAGCTCATGAAATTTCATTCCTAAAACTGTTTTGTCAGTGGGTAACCATTTTTTGGCCTGGGCTAGTAAGTACCCCAAGCAAGTTCTATTTAGGGTTTTGGGTACCTTACACTTTAACTAACTCTCTCTCATATTCTTCTTCTTTTGCTTTTTTCTGCTCATGTTGTTCTCTACAATTTTGAATCAACTTAGAAAACCCCACCCACCATTGTTGGCATCACCCCCATCTCCTTTCTATATTTGTACTAGCCTACAATGAATGGCACATGTGACAAGCATGCTTGGATCAAAATCAAAAGCAAAAGGGCCAATGTCTTCTTAATGGGTTTCTTTTTTGTGTCATGCAGACAAAGTAAGAGTCATCCATTGGTGAGCCAAAGTGAGGAAGATGTAGCCAAAGTGATGATCATCCATCCATAGGAAGATTTAATCAAAGTGGTGATCATCCATCCATAGGAAGATTTTGCCAAAGTGGTGATCATCCATCCATAGTAGTTGAAATCTTAAAACATGAACTCATTTTTATTGTTTTTATTATTTTATTTCATTTTTTGGAGGAAATTTTGACAATCAAAACAAGGCTGAATGAAAAGGGATGGCCTTGGATCAATGGCTAAAATAATATTTGTTGGGGAAATAATGGGCGATTTTGGATTTTTTACGAAAAATTTAAGATTTTAAAAATTTTATTTACTATAGAAGGAAATTTCTACAGGATTTTTTATTTTTTTTCAAAATATTTTTGTCACCGGAAAAACCACTGAGGCTTGGGACAAAGAAAATCCTTAGTAGGCTGCAGCAGCGGGCAAGGCTGAAACAGATGAAATAGGGTGAAAATGGATGAAAAAAGAGGGAATGAAAGGTTTGTCAGGCACAACAGAGCCGACTGACTCTCGCTTTTGAAGGAAGTCGGTGGGGGGGAGTGTGTCTGCCTGACTGTCTGAGTGCGTGTGGCGTGTGTCGACTGTGGACTGACCAGGTGGAGAGTGTGGTCGGGCGGCGCGAAACGGTCACTAAGGAAGAAAGGGACGGCTACCGTTAACGAAGCTGTACACTCTGCTGCATGTACGACACGTGGTTGCGTTCCGTCAGGATCGGCAAAACACACGGCGCGTCGTCCGCCGCCGTGATGGCGCATTCTTCCCACGCGCCGGTCTGCCACGTACACCTCCCCCCCCACCCTTCCGTTCTACCCCTGCCGTTTCTTTGCACCAAAACATCGTACGAGGGATGGATGGAAGACGGATGAGGAACAGTTTTCCATTCAGTTCCACTAGCTAACAACGACGGTTAGCTAACCTCCTAGGTAAGTAACTACCGACCAATCAGCGGTTTTTTTTTTTCTTTTTTTTTTAAATTTCAATTTTGTGATGTAGCCAAAACTGGCAATCATGCATTTAGCCAAATGTGGCTATAGACCATTTTATGTGCAAATCCACATGGGATAGAGAGGTTTCACACCGTGGTATACAAAGTTTTTTTCGAAAAATTCCCTTTTATGTGTCAAAATTATTGTATTATTATTCAGGTATGAACAATGCAAAAATTGGTAGAAATAAAATTGGTACCAGGTAATTTTTCAACCAACCTCTTCTCAAAAAATCAAATTAGAACTTGAATTGGGGGTGTTATCTCATCGTAAATAGGTTCAATTTCTTTAGATAAATAAAATTTAACTTTATAAAATTATGAAAAAAAATATTTTATTTTAATTCAAGTGCATTGAATAAAATTTAAAATTCAATTGAGGAAAAATGAGATAAAAATTGATAAAAAAATTATTCATGATTATGGTGTTGAAAAACAAACATGGTAAAGTCACAACTTTGAAAAGACATATTTTCATTCTTTCTTCTTTAGTTGAGAATTAGATAAACATATTTCAAAATCATCATCCAAACAAACAACTTATGAAACTTAAAGTTGCTCTACCCTTTTTTTTTAAAAAAAACTCCAATAAATTATTTTCACTAAAATTTTGCATATTAATGAGTGAGGTTGCAAAAAGAGTTAACATTTTTTTTCTTTTGTTAATAATTTATTTTTAAAAAATTAAAATTGTATATGTATATTCTCAATATCAGGTATATCATAGTACCTTGGTAGCCTTGACATTAATTTATGAAAATGTTCTTTTTTTCACCAAAAAGATTCAAATAAAACAACCTTTGTGAAGGAAAAAAAAAGGAATTTTAAAACAATATTTAAGAATATTTTGTTTTCAACATGAAAATTTCAAAAATAAAAAAAATCAATCTTGAAACCCAATACCAGGACCTGAAAGGTCTTATATTATCATGGAGCAAAAATTAAATGGTTCTTGTGGTCAAGTCAAGAGCACAAGAAATAGATTATTAATACAAGTACTTTTCTTTTTTTTTTCCCTTTCATTTATTCATTAATATATCATATAAAATTGATATATCATATAATATGGTTTTTAGTTTCATGTGTGAATTTTGAAAGGTCAGAATTTTTTTTTAATTTAAAATTTAAAAATTATTAATTCTACCTGTCACAACTTACAAGCAAAGGAGGTAGCTACTGCCACTTATTATTGGCCTGCCCATCCCATCTCTTCCCACAAGAGACGGGCAGGGCATCCACTACTTCGGGCATGGCCCGATGTATGTAGTTTTCATTTGGTCATACATTTTGAGGAATGTTCAATTTATGGAAATTTCAGGAAATAAAAATAAAAATGAAAAATCCCTCTGAATATGGAGAATTTTGGGCATTTTATTAAAATAAAAATCCTTTTTTATGAGTCCCACTGAATTTTATTTTGTCTCAAAATCCTGCTATATTTTGGCGACCTGCTAGAACCTATTATCTAAATATGGCAATTTCAGGGAATAAAAAATAAAAAATTGTCCAAATATGGTGAATTTGACACATTTTATTCAAACTAAAAATCCTTTGTAAATGGTCACACTGGATTTTATTTTGTCTCAAAATCCAGCTATATTTTGGCAACCTGCTAGAACCTATTGTCTACATATAACAATTTTCAGAATTTAAAAATTATTTTTAATTTTTTAATTTTTAAAAAAAAAACCTCCAAATATGGTGAATTTGGTACATTTTATTAAAGTAAAAATCCTTTGTATGAGTGAGACTGGATTTTCTTTTGTCACCACATGATGAAAATATTGCCCAAGAAAAAAAAAACACACACACACACAAACACACACAAAGGATTGCAGCAGCCATTAGTGATTACTCCATAAGAGCTGCTTGTTGATATGGGTCTCATGTAAAGTTTTGTCATCAGCTCGAGTTGTTCTGAAGCAAATGATGAGCTGAAGTTTACTGACTCTCTCTCTGGGTGGGGGAAGGGCAGTAGATTTGGGTGCACTAATAACAACAATAACTTTGTTACCAACCAGCAACTAGGATTTAGGGTTTAGGGTCTAGGTCACAAGTAACTTGTGTGTTTGCAGTACACAAACTCCCACTGAATGGAGCTTCTTGTAAGCAGCATTAAAGTTATCTGTAAAGTCACCCTCTCTTTCATCCCCTATTTTCTCTGCTTTCACCCCCTATCCCATCTTTGAGCGGTATCTGCAACATAATGAAATTTTTATTAAATCTTGGTATGAAATGCTGAAACTCCACATTTAATGCACAAGGTTCGAGAGTAATTGTAGGAGTTCCATAGGTAGGAGCAGTGAAAATATATCTAGCAGCAGCAGTGAAGGCGCTCAGGGAAAGAAAGGGAGAGAAGGGATGAAACTCAGTTTGCCCCCAAAATTGGCTGAAAACTAGTTTGGGTCCCAGTTATTTCGTTTTGTAAAATTTCATTCCCAGTTAAGCATTTGATGGCCTATTATGTGGAAACTGGCTGTTCTCGGCCCCTTATGGCCTGACTTTAACGATAACTTTAATATATAAGAACAGATCTAACGAAAGACTTGACAAAATCTTGGAAGTTCAGTTCCACATTCAGTTCTAATGTTCAAAAACTGAATCAAATCATGAAATCATTCTCTAGGCCAGTAGTACTAGTAGTCAGTGGGGGAGAAGTTCATTTGGTGTATATAGTTATAGTTAAACAACAGATCTTGTGGATCTCTAAATAAGCTTCAAATCTTCCCACCCCACCCATTGTCAGTACACATAAGTAAACTCCTTGATTGTAATAATAATAAGTATATTGACCACCCAGGCTTTGATTTCATAGTCTTAGTACTTGGCTTGTTGGCAGGTAGATCTCCTCTTTATAATAATATGAAAAAGGCTTTCCATGTTTGTGGAGTTGGGTAGACTAGTTACTAGTTACCTAGCCTTACCTTATTGTATATTATCCCATATACATTGTATGTGCATTGTCTAAGGGGTTTTTTTTATTATCATTGATGAACTAGGAAAGTTTTGGTAGGTCATTCATCCAAGTATCACTTATTTAGGTGTTTCAATTGAAGGTTGATTATTGTTTTGAATTGACTCAATCTTCTCAATTTAATCACAACTTCCATCTATTATTAAGGAGTGAGTTAGTTAGGTAGTATTTTTCTTTTTGGTCATATTGAGATCTCCTATACTATAGTCTCCTATACCATGTTATTGGTACTATATGTTCAATAAGTATTGGTGCATTGAGATGGTTTAATGATGTTTAGAACTATGGTGAAATATTTATTGAATATTGAATGTTTTTTAATTGAAATTTTCATAACATCAAAAGAAAAAATCAGAGAAATTGGGGTTTGGACTTGGTGCTTTTGAAAAGCCCTTAGCAACTAGGGTTGCATGCATGTGATTTCATAAATGTTAGATATAAATATTAAATTTTGAATTTTTTTTTCCCATGTGAAGTTAAGCATAAATAAGTAAAGTAAATCTTTTAATGGAAACTAAAATTTGGACATAGGTTAAAGAAGGTGTAGTGTTCTCCTTTTCAAAGTTCATTCAATACTATAATATGATGTGTCTTCTAAAGCTTGCCACAAGGTAGCAAGGCAAACTTTGCAACATAGTGCATTGCAAAAGACTTTTAAATCTTGAATGTGTTCCCTAGATCCTTGCACTAATATAAGGAAATCATGTGAAAATTTTTGGATAAAATTAAGACAAATTGATTCTTTAAGTTGGAACTTTTGGGTCATATCAAATCACACAAAGTAAGCAAATCAAACAAGTGGGTGGTTAGTGCATTTGAAACAAATTTTTGCACACAAATTAACCATGAAATCATGCACACTCAAAAAAATCGGCATGGCTTGAACATGGGAAGAGTGACCACACTCCTCTCTATATAATATTTTAATAAAAACTACATCAAAATGACAAGAATATCGAAACTCCTAAGATTCATTCCCAATTTGAGACAAACAACGTACCAAAGCTTCAAATGACCATAACTCCTTCATAAGGCAACCAAATCAAACATGAGACCCCATTTTCTTTAAGCCCTTGAAAACAAATTCATGAATCATGTTGAGCTTTCAAATTGTACATGATTTTCTAGTCCAAATTTGTGGACACCTTAAAATGTTTGGAACAATTTTGTTTCAACATTTTACATGGCCATAATTTTTAACCATGTTTTGGCAATGTGGTGGGGCTCCCATGAATATCTTTCCAACAAGTTATAGATCATTTAATTTGGAATAGATTTGGTCCCAAAACAAACTTTTGAACTTTTTAAGACTCATCAAAAGTTTCAACTAGGGTTTTTTTTTGTTTTTTTTGTTTTTTTTCCAATTTTGTAGTTTTGAAAGTTTAGCACTTTTCCCAAAATTTTACATTTTTTTCAAATTTACATTTTAAAAAAAAGTTTCCATTTTTTCCCTTTCTCATCACAATGGTGCAAAAATTGGCGAAAACATTTATTAATCCCAACTCCTAAAGTGGGGGCTCAGCTTAGAGTCTTTAGGAGTGCCTTGCTTTTGACTCCCACACATGGGAATTTGTTTGCATTCTCTTACAATCATTCCAAGTTCCAACCCCTCATTTGATTCAATCCCAACTTTGAAGTTTCCTTCCATCACAAGGATACATTCTTGCCTATTTTGGGAGTTGGTCATGCACCTAGGTTATGGTCATGACTAATGTTGTGTAGGCACCTTGTTTCAAAGGTTGAAATTATAAGTTTTGATTCCAAATCATAAAAAGTTTAAAAAATCAATTGTTTCTTGAAACTAGGTTTGATGCCAAAATTAAGGTTTTGGTTTTTCCATAGAATCAAAATTAAATTAGGGTTGGGACCCTATTTTCAAAAAATTAGAATTGGAACTAGATCTTACATTTTTGAAAAAAAATTGAAAAAAAGGATTAGAGTCTAGGGCTATTGAAAGTTAATTGATATTAAACCAATGTTTTGGTCCAAGTTACCTAGAACAAAATCAAAATTGAGTCTAATGTTTTAAAATTCAATCAATTTATTTTTATTTTTTTGGGAAGATTTGGACCCAAAACCAAAATCAATATTTTGTGCTTTGAAAACCTAGATTTGAAATTGGAATTATGTTAATTTATTTTTCAAAACTAGAACCAAAAGCATAAAAGTCAAGAACCACCCAACCTTAGTTACAACAAAATATGTGTTCAATGCCACAAACCACATTAATTATGTTAATATGATATTTGCATCTTTAGTTCCATCTTGATCATAACCTTTCTTTTATTCATACACATGTAATTTTTTTGATTTATATGCAATGACCCCCTTACAATTGTGGGATGTTGTAATTCCAATTAATTAGATAAAGCAAAAGAAATCAAACAATAATATATTTTTTTGCATTAATTTTTTTTATTAAAAGGTGCATTGCACTTTCACATTAAAGGGCTATTTTTTTTTTATCCTTCAAGTTGAAAGGTTGTGGATTTTACAACCCTACATTTTATGTTTTTCACTTGTTTGACAAATACATGTGTTGTCGGTGGTCGCAAGTTAGGATGTCTCATTTTCAACATATACACCACTCCATAAAAGTACATACAATAATGTTAAAATGACAATCTATTATGATATCATTAATTAAATGAAGAATTATATGGTGGTTAATGAACCAAAAAATCCATTTTTTATAACTTTCTAACATACATGTTAAGAGAAAAAAAATGAAATCCACCAAAAAATGGTTATAATATGAACTTATGAAAATATGGCCCATTTTAGGCCATTCAAAAGTTCATAATTATATATTTGGTGCATGTATGTTATAATTTTTTAATATAGATTTTTTTCTGGTTCAATTTGACAATTTAAATCTAATCACAAATTTGGCATATTTTTAATTTTATGGCATGTTAATAAAATGTAAATGCATGACACTCTACAAAAGAAATATTGTGATGGAAAAAATGAACAACCCTACCTCACAACCACCCAACAAGAAGACCATTTATTTAAAACTTTGCACATTAAAAATGAAAATAAAATATTTTCAAAATTTAAAACCTACATATGTACATTCACTAAACAAAAATAATTATTTGAATCTTTATTCAAAAGCACAATTTTACAAATTTTTATGCCACTCAAAATATTAAAGATGTTAAACCAATCCATGGCTTCCACCTCTTTCCCACATAATGATATTTGCATCATTGCATACAAAAGTTTGAATTTTAACTTAATTTTGTGATGTTTTCACCCAAATCTGCATTGAAAATCAATGCTTACAAATGGTTGTGTTAGTTAGAATGAGAATCACCTTTTCTAAAGGTTGACTAGAGTACGCCAAACAATGAAAAACTCACTTCAAATGGAACAAAATATTTAAGCACCTAACATGGACTTCAATTCCTACTTTCTCCACAAAGTCTCCACAAAAGCAAAAAGTTTACATCTTGTTGTACTAACATTTTTGTCACTAAAACTAAACTTGATGAACAATCTACCAAACCAATTGTCTATAAGTTGCTTTTTTTTTATATCATCTAATGGATCATGTTTAAGATTAAATAAGCAACTAGTAGTCAAATTGAAGACATAAAAAGACTTCAAACTCTAACTTATTGTCTTTTATTTGCTAAGGATGAAACTATCTAGGTTAATTAATCCAAGTAGAAAGTGGATAATGGATGAATGATTTTTTAAAACTAGGATTTGTGAAGGAGATTTGGATAAGGAAACCTATGTGCGATAAAGAACCACTTTTGGTTCCTTATTATTTCTCAGGTTCATTCCGTTCTTTCATTTTCACTTTTGGTTTTTCATATTATTATTATTATTTCATAAATCAATGTGTGTGTGTGTGAAGTGGGAAAATGTTGTACTTGTGTGAAGAAAAAAATATAAACAATGGATTATGGTTGAAGATCAATTTGTGATATTTTTTATAGTGCATTTTTTGGGTGATTTCTTAGAAGTAATGAGAGTAATCATTTTTTTAGTTGATATAAAATATTATTTAAATTTTTTTTCGTTTTTCTCTTATTTTGTAAATAAAAAATATTTTGTACTATTTATTAGATTAAGAAAATAGGTTTGCTACAAGATGGCAGTTGCTTCTAAAAGGCAACAACTAAAGGTAGTTATTGATTTCTTAGGTTGAAGGTAAGTAGTAGCTACAAGAAGTTCACAAGTGGTTATGGGTTTTTTTCAATTCTAAAGAGGACAATAGTTGTTGCAAGACAATAGCTACAACATGATAGTAGGCAAATAAAAGGTAGTCCCTACCTTCATGTCTTTCTAGTTTTCCTTTTATCTCTTTTCTACCCAACACCCCTTTCCTTGATGGTAATCAAGTTTTAGGTCTCGTACTCTTACAATATATTTAATAGTCTCATAAACTAAATTAATGCTGAAAATGTGCATTGTATATGTACAACAATTATTTTAATACATCAATTTAACATTTGGATAAGTTTGAAAGTATTCCAACAAATGTAAAATACATTTCAACCTTTAAATTTTTTTATAATTAGAGTTTTTTGTTTTTAGAAAGCAATATGACACAATGCAAAAACATTATCTAAACATTATTTTAGGATTGTTTAACTGATTTTATGTTACCACGTCAATTTATCAAAATTATTCAAAAACTACCTCATGATATGACCATGGTTTTTTATATATTATTATTATTATTATTTTTAAAAAATTTACTTTTATTTAGTTTTCAATCCAAACCTTTCATTTTTTGTTGTTGATTTTACTTTGCAAGGGGGTGAATGGATGGTTGATTGGTCATTTGAATAATCCACACAACTCCCATTTTATAGTGTTGAAATTAGTAATTTGACATGGTATCCTTGGTTAAATGGTAATAAAATTCATGTATAAAAAAATAATCCATATTAATAGGAGTCTAAGTAGTGATTCCAAGAATATGCACTTGTGAAAAAAAATTTAAAATTGAAAAAACACAATTCTAGGGACTTATGAAAATATTGTTCAATTTTGACCATTCAAAAGTCCATAATAAAAAAAATTCTATGATTTTTGAAGGAATAATCTCAAAACAAAAAAAATATTTCATGCTACACCACATATTAAATCACTATATGGAATTTGGATTGAAAATCAATATGAAAATTTCAAATTGTTCCAATTAGTCAACGAACTCATAATATTTAACTTCAAAAGTCCATTGTTAAAAGTGGGTATATTGCTTTCATAAAATAATTACAAATATGTTTTCATAATCAAGTTTTTAATTTAGAATCAAGTCTTTATTGACAATTTCATGATCACATATTTTGTTAAAAAACATTGCAACAAGATGGATACAACAAAAAAATTTAAAACTTATAAATGTGAGTCATGCATTAGTGCATAAAAATATATATTTCATGGCCCTTTCATGAATCATTTTCCTTAACTTTTTGAAATTCATAAACAAATTATACCTATTCAAGTAATTATTTAATAAGAAAATCATGTATCTAATAACATCTAAAGTACCATTGAAAATTTTATTTTAAAAAAAAAACCTTGTTTCAAAAGTGTTTTTGATCAAAAAGTTAAAAGAAAATAACTATTAATACATTCCTAAAACTTTTTCTAAATGCAAGAATAGGAACATCAAAATTTGAATTTTGTTTTAATGATTAATGTTATAGATAATCATCTTTGATCACTTTTGAAATTGGACACATTGGATGGTCTCATGCACGTGTCATAATTGTGTGAGATTGAAGTTAATAATATGGATTTGATAACAATCTTTGACATTTGGTGTAAGAAAAAAATCAATGAACTATATCATGCAAATAGATCATGAACCTTATTTTTTCTAATATGATTATGAATTGTTCCTTGTAATTTTATATCATACATAGGTATTTACATTTTCAAAATGAACAATTCTAATTTTGCACGTGTTGTGGTCCATTACAACAATGTGAACTATGAAATTTTCCTCATTTGTGAAAGTAATTTAATTTTTTTTCTTCTTAAGATGATGTGTTAGCATTGTCCATGAATATAATAATAATAGATTTGGACTTGGAAGCTACTAATGGTGGAGGTAGAAACTATTTATGTTTTGATTTAACAAATAAATGAAAATGGAACATCTTGTTGGTACAAGGTTATATAAAGATGTTGGGCATTATGCAATGTTTATTCAATAAGGAATTTTTACAAGTGTCCAAGGCTTTCACACCAATCTAGAGGGGTTATATGGTGTGTGTCAAATGAATGAATTGAGAAGATTTTGAGAAGTTAGTCATGCTTTAATTACAACTTAGGTTGCATGATCATGGATACCCTTATTGCTTATGGCATGTTAAAATGGGGGGAGACTTTCAAACCAATAGTTAAAAACTTTTTTGTAGAGGAGTATTTGAAGGCATTTAGTGCATTGTTTTGCTCATATTTCACATTGTTAGAAACAATGATGAAATCAAATGGATTTATCAATTACCTTGTGAAATTAGCTTAATTGATTAATGTTGTGTGATTAGGCACAACGTGCAAGATGGGTGCCCCTTTTGCACGTGTTGTTTTGGTTTTTGATTTGTAATAGAATTTTTCCATTTGTTTCCCAAAACAAGGTCAAGAAATTAAAAGAAAGGAATTCGTGGTGGCATTGACCACCTTCAAAAAAAGGTTGATATGTGATGTAGGATTTAAAAGTGGAATTTAAATAATCAAGCCTTTTATGTTTAAAAATGAAAATGTTTTTTGAATATATATTTTTTGCCATTAATTACAGTATTTTGAGAGGTCAAGATGGATTTATTATTTTATTTTTAACGGATGCCATAAAAAAAGGGAAATGGTTAAGCATTTATGAATTAGTGTTTTGTTTGTTTTGGTCATTATTTTATCAAACATGCATCCATTTGTTTGATATTAACTTCTATTCATAAACGAAAAAGTTGTTTGTACCTAGAACCCCAATCAACCAAAAAAATGTAACAATTTGATGTTTTGTTTGTTGTTTATAATTTTATTTACCAACCTTTGAGGGAAATCATGATCTCAATATATGTTTTCTTAGGATTGCAATCCCACATGGGCATATATTGGTAAACCATGTTCAATTTTCATATGAAAAATTAGAGTTGTAATGGTTACATACAAGAAAAAAACTCTTATAATAGCATCACAAGAGGAATTAACTTTCCTTTTAATAATAAGAAATATTATTTGTTGCTTCCACTAAGAAATTAACGATGTTTTGTGAACTTCATCAATTTTAGGTTATTCAAAAATAATGAAGTTGGTCACCATGTAACTTTCATTGCACATAATGCCTTCCTTTTGCAACCATAGTGAACCAACATCCACTAATGCACTCTGAATGATGGAATTTGGGTGAATAGGAAATATTTTTCCATCAATTTCCAATTCCCTAACTAACCATAACGGTTAATTACATTGTTAGTTTTACTTTTTATTTACTAACAACCACTAGCCTTTATTTATGCACTAACCAATGTTGATTAGTTATTTATAAAAAAATTAGTTATCAATAAGAGTAAAGGGCAAACTATTGATAATTGCATGCCAAAATTCAAACTTGTTGAAATTTAGTTAGAGAACCTATCCTATTTGGTAGGTATCATCCAAAGATGTAAACTTTCTTGTAAGTTGATGTAAGAAGAAAAGTAATTTGATAATGGATATGTTAAAAAGTTTGCAAAGTTCTAGGGATTTTACGAGGAATATTTTGGCATCACAAACTTGGCATCTTTTACCAAGAGTTCTTAAAAATAAGAGGTGCTAACTACTCTTGTTTTTTTTCCTCTCCTTGTACCTAAGTCCTAAAATTTACCATGGTAATATACTAGGCATTTCTCAAGATTAGCATTTGAAAAAGGACTTTTATGCATAACAAGCAAGCATCACAAAAAAAAAAGGGTAATTGATAATTATGGATATTAATTTGATAAGTAATTTGACAATTGAAGTGTCTCAATATTTTTTTTGTAAATGACACCTTTCACTTGGTGAAAAATAAAAAGAAAATTGACAAAGACCTTGCCCTACCAATGTGTTTTTTTTTCCCTTCCCCAATTTTGTGATGTTGCGCAAGTGACGATAATCCATAAGTGTATTTAACAAATTTGAGAACATTAAAAATAAAAAAATGAGAAAATTTCAAGCACCCTTTCATGTTGAAGGTAATTGTGGCAAATATTGGTGAAATTTTAATCTTTTTTTGTTTTTTTGGGTAGATTTTTTTTTCTCAAAATTTTTTTGGGATAAAATATTAAAATTTTTTTTTTCCAAAAAATGGAGAAAAATCACCAAAAAAAAAATCTCTATGCCCCACTAATCTATAATTAAAAAAAAGAACCAACCAACATTGGTATTAACCATCTACATGAAGCTAATTACCTCGGAGAAACCTATTGTCTTTCATTCCTATAACACCCATTTTTTTTCCCCCCCACAAAATAAGATTTTACCTAGGTGAAACCTGATGTAAACTCAAATGGTGATGATGATGAGGGTTTAGGGTTTAAGGTTTAGGGTTCATCCAAGAACTGAGTCATGATGGGCTTTTCTAATGGATGGTGCTCTGGTTGTTGTTGTTGTTGGTGGGTTCATGACTGGCCCCTTTGTCTGCTTCATAAAAATCTTGTTGCCTTATTTATTAGCTCTGTTGCAATGATAATTGCTTGGGTTCTTATTTCTTCCCCCAAACTTTTGCTTTGGCTACAACCCAAGTTAACCCAACCCAAGTTAACCTAACCCAAGTTAACCCAACCATCCATTCCCCTGAGTTGAACCCTAAACCCTAAAACCCTAAACCTATTGAACACCTTTGTTAATTATCTTTCTAGAGGAGACAAAGATTGAAACTCAAAAAGGACTGACAAAAATTAAGTAACTGAAGGAGGTTGGGTTATCATATATGTTACATGATTTCCTCAACACATGGTTGGTGTTTAATGCTTCAGTAATAAAGAACCTCACATTAAACTACAAGTCCAAGGGAACAACACACATGGTTTTTGGCTAACCCAATTTTTCACATCCCCAAAAAAAATAAAAATTAAAAAAATAAAAATAAATTTTAGAGTGCCATACTACCTTGGTAGCTTCAATACCAATTATATAATATTTTTAGAAATTTTGAGATTTTAATTTTTTTTAATAAATTTTTTTGGAAGGAAAATATCAAAATTTTAAGAATAACACTCAAGATAATTAATAAGAAAACAAAATTCAGACCATCAAATCCAGCAATTGTGTGGTAATTGAAGCGGGCAAATGGCCCCAAGTGGAGTCTAAAATTGCTCAATTGGTCCATAATCCCTCGGGCTTTTGGTTTAGACTAGAGTAATTTAAGGCCATAGCCCACAAAAATTACAATCAATAATTGGAATTCTACATGGCCAAAGTCCAAATGTGTCCCGGACTTTAGGGAGTTTATCATTTGTCATATTTATTTATTTATTTATTTAATAATATTTTTTTTGATGAGGTGAAAAGTTGCATGGAACTTCTCTCACAAAATTATTAACCCTAGAACCATGAGGTTTACCATGGTCTGTTCTTTGGTCCAATTCAGGGTTTACTCCAAAGTTGTGTGGGTACACACTTGGACTGGTGGTAAAATTGCCAGATTTTGAAGATTTTTTTGTTTTTGGCAAATCACCAAATTTTTATGATAAATTCCCAGGAATATAAAACAATTCCTTTTCGTTTTTTTTACTTTCATATCTAACATGTAGCCAAATTTGGCTAAATTATTTTGTGAACGATCACCACTTTGGCTACATCACAAAATCCTTTTAAAGAAACCTCGGGCAGGCACCACCACCCTCTCTAGCTGCATGTAGAATGGACAAATTAGGAGCCAAAAAAAAAGACAAAATTACACAGAACATTGTGGGCTTTCAAGAGCACAAAATCAAATCATTTGCATGGAGAGCTTATGGCAGGCATGCCATTTCTACTGTAATAATAATAAAAAAAATAAAAATAAAAATATATATTTAATAATAACCCAATGATTTCAGCCTACAACTTGAGACCCATTATTATCAGGTGGGTTTTTCTCCACATCAAACTACTGAGTAAAAAAAAGGAGTCAGTATGATGATGCCCTAGTAGGTAGGTATGTAGGTAGGTAGGTAGGTAAGTAGGTAGGTAGATAGGTAGGTAGGTAGATAGTTATGGAGGTAGTCTGTTCAGAATTCCCATGGTCAGAGTATTTTGCAGAGTATCATTGCAATGTTCTTGTTCAGATCTTATCACATCTTCTAAGTTCTTTTTTGGAGTTTGGAATTTAAAACCTTATTATGCATGGAACCACCACCATTAAGGAGTTTGTTAAGTATTAATTAGGATTTATTAATTTTATTATTATTATTATTATTATTATTATTATTTTTCTAGGCAAAATCCTAATTTAAAGAGTACCAACATTTTAAGTACAAAGGACTATGAATGTACATAACATACAAAGTGGTCCACATTCATTGCATTTTCGTTCCTTCTAGATGATTTAAGACTTACGAGTGTGTGTCTTCGGATTTGGTTATCGAAAGTTTTAATGCCAAAAACCGTGACTGGCAGCACATTGTGATGGATGGATGGATGGATGAATGGATGGACGGATGGTTAGATGGTGGGTTGGATAAGAAACACTTTTTTTTCAATAGGTTTTAGTTTCGTGGCTAACCATGGTTATCAACTCTCTTTGCCATTTTTATTACCTACCTACTAACAACCCATAGCCATTTATCTACCTACTACCCATCTTCATGGATCTTCGTACCTAGCACCCAACTATTTTCCCACCTAAAAACCCTAAAACCCACAAGAAGAAAAAAAAGGGAGGTCCCTTCATTCACCCCATTGGTTGCATGCAAAATTCTATTCCTGAAAATTGGGTGCCATTATTTTTGGCCTAGACTATCTAATAGCCCTTTCCTAAAGCAAACACCCTTTACCTATTGAAGTATGACAATTTAGATGACGATAATAATTTGCTAGTTGCACAATGACCAAGGTTGATCGATGCTTCTTCTTACATGATAATACAATTGATATATTTTTTGATTGCTTGATTTTCTGATTGCTCTTGGGGAAATAACTTGTGTTTCAGACATACCAAAGAGAGAATCAATCTTACACCAAAGATGATATAAATCACCAATAGATTGATAAAAGAGTAAAATTACGATATTTTTTTAAGAAAGAGAGAGAGAGAGAGAGTCCTGCAGCAAAAGCTGTTTAGAGAAGTTTGATAATAAAAAGTCCTTTCTTGTTTTGAGGAATTGTGTTGCTGCAGTTTTGTTTCTATAAATGTTTTAAAAAATTGTTTACAAAAACAAGCCGTCACAAACACGAAGGCCTTGCCAATTAAAAAAATAAGACAAGATGAGTGCACCTAAGTCCAAAAGCCCCAAAATTTTAAAAAAAATAAAATAAAATTTACAACACTAATATATATAATTCTCTGCTATGTCGCGTCTGTATTCCACTCTTTCTCCGCCCTGTTGGAGTAAACAGACCATGATGGGACAGATGGATGAATGACGACACAAATAGATGAAATGATGCTTCACGACCTCCTTTAGTATATGTAATGTTGTACATCTATCTATCGACTGTGTCCACACTCTGAACTCCAACAAACACATCCGTTCCAATTCAAACAGTCTAAACCCTAAACCCTAAACCAGTTCACGTAATGTGAAACTGATTTTAATAAGGTAAAAAACTTCCAAAAGTTGGATCGAATGAATGAATGCGATAGTCCCTCTGTGTCTGTGGGGGTGCAGGCCCCAACAAATTTGTGCATCAGCCTATTGTAGGAACTTGTCATTTAGTGTCTATGTTCAATGAATCCATTATAATAATAACAATGCAAAATTTACTACTGGCAAAATGGGTACTTTGCAAGAAGACTTTGCACTTCTTCTCTGAGTGAATAGTCAGAAGCCCAATTTGGAAGCATGTTAGTTAGCCTGAAAATTTTCGGGACAAGAGTGTGTGTGCTACATTCGAATTTTTTGGATTTTAGTATAGGTTATATGACTCATGGTTAGAACTCGTGACTTTTTATATGACTCGTGGTTAGAACTCGTGACTTTTTTATATGACTCGTGGTTAGAACTCGTGACTTTTTTATATGACTCATGGTTAGAACTCGTGCAAAGTCAACTTGGGACCACATGTGAAGAGACCAAAAACACTCTCTATTCACTTCATGGTTCAAACAACCCATGTAAATTGGTGATTGCTTATTGACAACTTGAACCCTTTTTTTTCCTCATTGAGACCACCTAAACCCTAAATCTTAAACCCTAGAGCAAGCACATGGAAGTGCAATTACCCATTTTGCTTGAGCCCACCTGAACCTTCAATCTTAAACCCTTAAGGACATGAAAGTTAAATTACCCATTTTCCTTGAGCCCACCTGAAGCTTAAATCCTAAACCCTTTTAACCACATGAAAGTGCAATTACCTATTTTCCTTGAGCCCCCCCCTCAACCCTAAAATTTAAACCCTTAAACAAACCAAAGTGAAATTGCCCAATTTCCTTGAGCCCACCCCAACCCTAAATCTTAGACCCTTAAGCACACGAAAGTGAAATTACCCATTTCCGTTGAGACCACCTCAAACCTGAATCTTAAACCTTTAAGCACATGGAAGTGAAAATTACCCACTTTCCTTGAGCGCACCTCAACCCTAAATCTTAAACCCTTAAGCACATGGGAGTGAAGTTACCCACATTTACTTGATACCGCCTTTCACATTAGGTCTACACTTGCCACCACCCTTGGGTACCATGTCAAGATATTCACCTTTGACTTGATTGGGCTCGAGTAAAACCAACTTCGAACATCAAACCCAAGGCAACATTTTGTTAATGAATTTTGAAAGAAATTGTGCCTTGACCAAGGGTACATGTACAGTTAACTGACATGGTCAGGGTTGAAAACCCTAATTTTGACCCAGCTTTTGGTATCAAATTATACAAAGGACTAGTAAGTAACTTTGGAAGTCACCACTTTACTTAAGTAATGCTCGGAAGGTGGCACGGCTTGCTGGATCCTATGCTTTGCATTGTCATATATGGCTAGACATGGGTTAGAAATACATAGTGTATAATAATGAGTTTAGGGTTTAGGGTTTAGAGTCCATTTTACAAAGAGATCCAATGTGTGAATAGAAAAATCAAGATCTGAGCACAAATTATTTTCTCCTAAACTCATCACTAATTATCTCATTTAAAAAAATATTGAACTTTAAAAAAAATATATTTGAAAAATTAAAAAAAATTGTGAAGGAAAATATTGAATCTTCAAGAATATTCTATTTGTTGAAATAAAAAATTGAAAATAAATAAATAAATTATTCGACAAACATATGTTGAAGTTGCCAAGGTACTACTACCCGTACGAGAGCCTCAATCCTCCGTCCATATTTCCCATTATGAAGGGAAAAAGCCCTTGAGAGCCTATCTTGAGTTGGATGGATGTGACAAAAAACTCAATGATAACAACCTTGAGGGCCCATGTGAAATCATCAAGTGACCCAATCAAGGTCAAGGTCAGTTGGAGCTTTTTTGGG